>Ga0207963_1000753_pt1 | contig 17178 bp, 16 predicted proteins | sample Knorr_S15_td_NAD_FD_185604 | JGI IMG/M metagenome (GOLD analysis project Ga0207963, IMG submission 185604) | Marine microbial communities from Southern Atlantic Ocean transect - Knorr_S15_td_NADW_ad_2500m_LV_A (SPAdes) (version 2) | ecosystem: Environmental > Aquatic > Marine > Oceanic | place...
CCAGTCCTTTTCGGCAACGGTGATTTGCACGTCGAGCACGCGGTCGGCCGGGAACAGTTCGTCGAGCGTCAGTTTTTTGTCCGCAGCCAAGCCGGTGGCGGCCAACACGAATGCAGCCAAGCCGACGGTCGCGCTCTTGAAGAAAGTCAGGTTCATGTTCAGTGATGGGTTGCGCCTGTAAACAAGCCGCAATGCATTACGTGCCGGGAGGCAGCAAAGTTACCGAACCACCGCAAAAACTCAACACACGGCCCAGAGTCCAACGCCTGCCGAACTGCCCTTGGCGCTGGCGATGAGTGCGGCGACCTTCGCGGCATCCTTCCGGCCGGGAGCCGCCTCGACGCCACTCGACACGTCGAGCCCGAACGGCGCAACCTGGCCAACCGCTTCGCCGGCGTTCTCTGGCGTCAACCCGCCAGCGAGCAGGATCGGGCGGCCCAGCCGGTTGGCCTCCACGGCCAGGTCCCAGTTGAACCGTTCTCCGGTGCCGCCCGGCACACCCTTCACGTAACTGTCCAGCAGCCACGCGTCGGTCTCGTAATCCGGCAGTTGGCCAAGCGACTCGCTGTCCTTCACGCGGAATGCCTTGATCGTCCGCAGTTCGAATCGCGCACAATACCCCGGCGACTCGTTGCCGTGGAATTGCAGCGTGTCCAGCCCGGCCGTGGCGGCGGTGGCGCGCACCGTCGCCTCGTCGGCATCGACGAACACGCCGACCTTGGCCACGTGCGTCGGCAGTTCGGCAATGATCGCCGCCGCCCGCCCCGGCGTGATGCAGCGCGGGCTCGGCTCATAAAACATGAAGCCCAGCGCGTCCGCGCCCGCCCCGACCGCCGCGCGCGCATCGTCGGTCGACGTGATGCCGCAAATTTTTACCCGCACACTCACGGCGCAAGACGCTATGCGGTCAGGGCCAAGTGTCAACGCCCGTGTCGGATTCAGATTGCGCCGGAGGGTGGGGCACGGCAAAACCAAGCGCGTGAATGACGAACCGCTAATGGCCTATGTGGCGCTGGGGGCCAACCTCGGCGCCACCGCCGGGACATTGCGAGAGGCAGCCGACTCAATCGCCGGATGGTCGCCCGCCGAGCTGCTTGGCTCGTCGCTTTGGCGGACCGCGCCGGTCGATTGCCCGCCCGGCTCGCCGCTGTTCCTCAACGCCGCGCTTGGCCTGCAGCCAACGCCCGGCACCACGCCAGAGTCGCTGCTCGACGCATTGCTGGCACTCGAGGCCCGATTGGGCCGCACCCGCTCCGGATTGCCCAACGCGCCACGCGCCATCGACCTCGACCTGATCGCCTTCGGCACCGAGACACGCACCACGCCGACATTGGTTTTGCCGCATCCGCGTGCCCACGAGCGCGCCTTCGTCTTGGCCCCACTCGCCGAGATTGCCCCCGGCTTGGTTTTGCCCGGTCAGAAACAAACGGTTTCCGGGTTATTGGCAACGCTTGGCCAATCGGAAGCGATAAAAACGGAGCATCGCCTCATCTAAACGTAGAGGGCGCAAAGACGCGGAGAACCGCAGAGATGAAGGTAGGGACGGCTGTCCCAGCCGTCCGCAACGTGTGAGCACTACTTGGACTGGCAGATTGTTTTAGGCCGTAGAACATCGCGGCAGCGTCTTGGATTGCGGCGCTGCGCGCCGCTTTGGAATGGGAACAGGATTTCACAACGTCACCGAAAGCGGTGCAGAGAACCGCACTCCAAAACGCTCTCGCGTGCACAACAGACGGTCGAGCTTGCAAACCGTAAAAAAGCTTTGCGGCCCTCTGCGCCCTCTGCGTTTAATTCAACCGTCTATTTCGCTGCCGGTGTTGTTGCGGTTTTTTTGAACACGATGACGTGTTGGCGGGGGAGCACGGAGATTGTCTCCACCCACTCGAGCGGGTGCGGCGTGGCCTCTATCATCACCTGCAGTTGCGACATCTTGTGCAGCAGCTTGATCGGCACGTTGGGATCCTCCATCCGATACTCGACGAACGCGATCCGCCCTCCCGGCTTCAGCGCGTGGCAGAGGTTCTGCAGCATCTCGTGCGGGTGCGAAAACTCGTGGTACACATCGACCATCAGCGCGAGGTCGATGCTGTTCGCGGGCAGGTTTGGGTTTTTGATCGTGCCGAGCACGCCCTTCACATTCTTGATGCCGAGCTTGCCGAGATTCTTTGCCAGCAACTCGAGCATCTCCGGCTGGATGTCCACCCCGTACACTGTGCCCTTCGGCCCGATGACGCGCGCGATGCGCCGCGCGAAGTACCCCGTGCCGACGCCGATGTCCGCCACGTTGTCGCCGGCCTTGAGTTTGAGCGACCGGATGAGCGTCTGCGGTTTCTCCTCCAGTTCGCGCGACGGGCGTTCGAGCCACCCCGCGCCGAGGTGCCCCATTACGTGAGCGATCTCGCGGCCCATGTAGAATTTGCCAATGCCGTCGCGGCTGTGCTGCGTGCGGTGTGTGTAGCGCGGGTTCTCGGGATCGATGCGGACACCCTTGGTCTGGCCAAGCGCGGGGGAGAGCTGGCCAAGCGCGACGAAGGCGGCGGCGAGTCCGAGGCAAAACAGCGGGCGTTTCATGCGGGGCAATCTACCCTTGGGCAGGCGCGATGACAAGCTGGCCCGTGCTTGGCTCGGCGCGCTCGGCTTGGTACGGTGTGCGGCGTTATGGCCTTGGCAAAGAAACTGTTGCACACCCGCTACCGCGTGAACGACCTTGAGCAAACCGTCGAGTTTTACAAGAACGTCCTTGGGCTGGAGGAGGTGCGCCGCCACAAGTCGCCGCGCGGCTCCGAGCTGGCCTTCCTCAAGGCACCCGAGAGCGAGGAGACCGTCGAGATCTGCCATTTCCCCAACAGCGGCCCAGTGGTGGTGCAGGAAGACCTCACGCATCTGGCCTTCGAGGTCGACAGCCTTGAGGAATTCGGCCGGCACCTGGCCAAGCTGGGCTTCGAGTACTCCGACGGCCCGACGATGAGGGAGGCCGGCGGCGGATTCGCCTTCATCGACGCCCCCGAGGGCTACGAGATCGAGCTGATCGAGATCGCGAAGTGAGGTTCTGGTTTTTAGATTAGACACGGATTTCACGGATTGACACAGATTATCCGGATCAGCACATCCGTGGTAATCCGTGAAATCCGTGTCCTGTTCCTCTGCTCATCAAACGATACTTGACTAAATAGGTCGAGATTCTACTTTCTGCCTTGGCATGAAATTGTCGCAACGGGGTGAGTATGCTTTGCGGGCGCTGTTGGTTCTGGGGATGAACCACGGTTCGGGTGTGGTGCGGATCAGGGACATCGCGCAGCAGCAGAATATTCCGCGCCGGTTTTTGGAGCAGATTCTCAATGACCTGAAGTCGGCCGGGTTTGTGTTGAGCAAGCGCGGGGTGGCGGGAGGCTATCGGCTGCAGCGCGGGCCGAACGAGATTTCGCTGGCCGATATTATTCGTCACTTGGAGGGACCGCTGGCACCGGTGGGGTGTGTGAGTGTGAATTATTACCAGCGCTGTTCCTGTCCCGACGAGGGCAAGTGCGCGATCCGCAGCGTGATGCAGGAGGTGCGCGATGCGATCGTCGGCGTGCTGGAGGGGGTGAGCGTGGCGCATTTGTGCGACCGCGTGCGCGACTTGCAGGGCCCGCTGGAGAACCCGCTCGATTATATCATTTAGGGAGTTTTCAGTTTTCAGTTTCAAGTTCGGACACGGATTACACGGTTGAACTCAATCCTGACTATCTGTGTTAATCCGTGAAATCCATGTCCCTTTTCTGCTCACTTAATTCCGTCTCGAGGTCGGACTGGATTTGCCGGAGCAGTGCTTCGTCGGTTGGTTTTTTCCCGAGGGCGGTCCGGACGTAGAAGGTGTCGATCGCCGCGCCTTTCTCGGTGCTGATGCGTGCGACGTGGATGCTGAGTCCGTGCCGTGTCAGCACCTTTGAGATGCGGTGCAGCAGGCCCAGCCGATCCGCTGACTCGACCTCGATGATGGTGCGCGACTCGGCGGCCTCGGTGTCGATGCGGATGCGCGTCGGCCACTCCCACTCCGATGGTGCGCCGCGCTTGGCCAAGGTGTCGATCTGTGTCTGGAATTCCGGCGACTCGTCCGGCAGCAGTGCCTGGGTGAGCTGTTTTTTGAACGTGTCGCGCTCGCGCCGCTTGGCCAAGCCGCCGGTGCGCGCGTCCACGACGAGGAACGTGTCGAGGATGATCCCGTCGCCCCGCGAGAAGACGCGTGCGCTCAGGATGTTCAGCCCCGCGGCGGCCAAGGCCCCGGAGATGGTGGTGAACAGCCCCGGGCGATCCCACGTGCAGATTTTTACCGAGGTGTGGCCGCGCGCAGGTTGATTGTGCCAGGCGATGACCGGCTCGAGCACCCTGGAGCCGGAGCCGTTGACGACGCGCTTGAGGAAGCGGTTCACCTGCGTGAGGTCGATGTTGATATGCTCGAGCGAGTGGGTGCGGAAATAACGCGGCGTGAGGTGCTCAAAGTGGGCCTCGAGTTCCTCGGCGGAAATTTTCAGCGGCAACTGTTCGCGCGCCTCCTGCATGAGCTTGGCCAGGCGCTGCTGCTCCGCCTGCTCGTAATCCTTGCCGCTGGCGAGTCGCCGGCCGGCGAGGTGGTAGAGGGTTTGCAGCAGCGTGTTTTTGAAATCGTTCCAGAGGTTGTTGCTGGTGCCGAGCGAGTCGGCGAATGTCAGCAGCGTGAGCATGGCCAGGTTTTCCTCATCCTGCACCGTCTCGGCGAATTGGCGGATCACCGTGGGTGAGTCGATGTCGCGCCGCTGCGACACCTCGGCCATGAGCAGGTGATGCTCGACGAGGAACTTCAGTCGGGCCAGGCGGCGAGGCGTGAGGCCAAGCCGCTCGCCGACTTTTTGGCAGACGACTGTGCCGTCCTTCACGTGGTCGCCGCTCTCCATGCCCTTGCCGGCGTCGTGTAAAAACAGCGCGAGGTACAGCAGGTACGGCAGGTCGATGTCCTGCAGGATGTGGGTGTAGTGCGCGAACGGCGGCTGAGCTGCGTCCCAGACTTGGTCGAGTTTCTCGAGGCAGACGAGCGTGTGCTCGTCCGCCGCGTAGGCGTGAAAAAACTCGTGCTGCACGAGGCAGGTCATCCGGCCGAACTCCGGAATGTAGCGTCCCAGCAGATCGACCTCGTGCATGGCACGCAGGGCGGGGGCGACGTTGCCGCGCTGGTTGAGAATCTCGAGAAACGTCTCGTGGTTTTCCGTGTCGTGGACGAAGTCGTCGTCCACCAGCGAGACGTTGTCGCGCAGCAACTGCGTGAGGTCGGGGTGCAACTCGAGGCCGCGCTGCTGGGCGTGCAGGAACACGCGCATGAGTCGTCTCGGCTGATCCCTGAAAATACGCGGTGAGATCGGCACCAGTTCGCCGTCAATGATGTTGAAGCCGTCAAGCGTCTCCGTTTTTTTGCCACCCCCGAAAAACGAGCGAAGTGAGGGCAGGCGGCGGGCCGGCTTGGGGCGGAGAGCCAGTCGGCGCTCGACCATGCGGGTGATGAGATGGATCGCGCGCATGTGCGTGTAAAGGTCGCGCATGAACGCCTCGAGCCGGCGCGCCGGGGAGCGGTCCTTGTAGCCAAGCTGCCAGGCGATTTTCGGTTGGAGCGCCTTGGGGATGTCGTCCGCCAGTCGCTTGGTCTGGAGGTGAAGCTCGTTGCGGGTGCGCAGCAGGAAGTCGTAGCCGACCTCGAGTTGCCTGCGATTTCTCGGGCGGACCATCCCCTGGGCCTCGAGCTGCTCGAGGGTGTGGGCGCCGTACTTGAAGTGCGTCATCCACAGCAGATTCTGGTAATCGCGAAGTCCGCCGCAGCCGTTCTTGATGTTGGGCTCCTGCAGCAGGGCGGAGTTGCCGAACTTCACGCGGCGCGCGTCCTGGTCGCCGATCCGCATTTGCAGATAGTCGCCGACGTGGTTGCGGACGCATCTGGCCTCGAGCCGCTGCTGGAACTGCCCGAACAACCCGGCGTCGCCGGTGATGAGGCGCGACTCGATCAACGACGTCTTGGTCTGCATGTCGTCGTTGGCGACGTTGACCGCATCCTGGATGTTGCGCACCGAGTGGCCGACCTTCAAGCCGAGGTCGTACAGCGTGTAGATCAAGCCGCCGGGGCCGGTGAGTTTCTCGAGCAGCGGATGACTGAAAATGCGGTTGACGCTCGGCATCGAGCCGCTGTGCAGCAGCATGATGTCGACGTCACTGTGGGGGTTGAGTTCCGCGCGACCGTAGCCGCCGGTGGCGACGAGGGCGACTTGAAGCTTCCGCGCATTGCCGGGCTGCTCGAAGGTTGCCAGCGTCCAGTCGAACAGCTCGCGCAGCAGCGTGTCGAGCATCCACGACCGGCCAAGGCACACCTCGCGACCGCCGCCGCCGTCGCGGTGCCACCCCTGCAGGCGGGCCGACTCCGTCTTGAGGAAACGCTTGAGCCTTGGCAGCTCCTTTACGAGGGAACTGTCATTGGGGATGGCCATCAACTCCGTGGCGTCGGCTGGGTCTGTGGCGTTCTCCGGCACGCGCCGGGAGTCTAGCCGCGCTGGGCCGCCGAAACAATTCCGCTTGGCCAAGCGTCATTTCGCCCACCCGTAACCTTGCCGCATGGCCAAGCGTAATTTAGATTTTTGCGGCATGGTTGACAGGAACGATCCCGATGTGGCCCTGATGTTGAGGGTGAAGGAGGGAGACTTGTCGGCCTACGAGACGTTGGTGGAGAAGTTCAAGCAGCCGGTGATGAACCTGGTTTACCGGCTGATCAACGACATCGACGAGGCGGAGGACATCGCCCAAAACGTCTTCGTTCAAGTCTGGAAAACCCGCGAACGCTACGAGCCGGCCAGCAAGTTCACCACCTGGCTTTTCACGATTGCCCGCAACCTTGGCCTGAACGAAATCCGTCGACGCACCCGGCATCCGGCCGACTCACTCGATGAGCCGCGCCCCGACAACGAGTCGCAGCCATTGCGTGTGGTGGAGGATGCCTCCAGCCCGATCCCGGCCGACGCCGCCCTGAGCGGCGAGTTGCGCGCCAAGGTCGAGGAGGCGCTGATGGATCTGCCGGAAAAACAGCGCACCGCCCTGCTGCTCTGCCGCGAGGGCGGCGTCAGCTACGAGGAAATCGCCGAGGTGCTGGGCGGGATCTCGCTGACGGCGGTGAAATCGATCATTTTTCGGGGACGTGCGGTGCTCAAAAACCGCCTGAAACCTTATTTGAAATCAGGCGAATGGCAAAAAAAATGACCGCACGGCAAAACTTTTTTGCAGCCTTGGTTTTTAAGGAAAGGCGACAATGAACCAATCCGAGTTTGATAACCTGTTGCAAACGGCAACTGAGCGTGACTTGACTGATGGTGAGTTGGCCAGGCTGGAGCGCTGGCTGGCTGCGAACCCCGGTGATCAGGCCGAGTGGGAAGCGCTCGACCACCTGTTGACCACACTGCCTGACACGCCTGTCGCGACCAATTTCACCGCCCGCGTGCTGGACGAAGTCCGCCGCGCCGAGACGGCCCACCCGGCGCTTGGCCAAGCGTGGTGGCAGAGGCTCCTCGCGCCGCAGTTTCGTCCCGTTCAAATCGCGGCCGCTGCAACGCTCGCCATGATGGTGATCGGTGGTGTTGGCTACCAATCGCACCTTAACCAGTCCCGCGCCGAGATGGCTGCGGCCGTCGCGTCCATCGCCGAGTTCACCCCCGTTTTTTTGGTGGACTTCGAGGCCATCGAGGCCGTCGCACAGGCCGACGCGATCGACGAGGAACTTTGGGCCGCCCTCAAGTAACTTCATGAAATTACGAGTCACAGTCGCCCGCCTGCTCCTGCCGCCGATGTTGGCATTGGGCGCGACCGCCGGTGCGCTGGCTGCCGACTCGCCATTTGCGGCCTTCAAAAAAATCGTCTCGCTACCCGAGACCGAGCGCGAAGCGGCGGTGGATAAGCTCAAAATATCATCCGAGCGCCATCGTAAACTTTTGCAGGCCAAGGTCCGCGAATATGCCGCCATGCCTGAGGCCGAGCGTGATCGCAAACTCGACGCATTGGATTTTCGCTGGCACCTGATGCCCATCATGAAAACGGCCAAGACCGACCGGGCCAAACGGCTGGCTTCCGTGCCGGAGCGGTTCCGCACCGACATCGAGCGGCGGTTGACCGGCTGGGACAAGCTGGAGGCCGGCCTCCGCGCCGACCTGCTCAAGAACGAGTCGTTTTTCCGCTACCTCTCCAGCTTCGGCCGGGGCCGCCAGTCGCGCGTTGCGCTGACGAATCACATGGAAAAAATGCCGACTCGCCTGCGCGAGGGGCTCGAGGGGCGCATCACGACCTGGCGTGAAAAATCGAAACCGGATCGCCGCCGGATGACCCGCCAGTTTCACCAGTTTTTCGACATGCCGGTTGCCGAGCAGGAACGCGCCCTGAGCCACCTGTCGAGCCGGGAGCGGGCGCGAATGGAGGCCAGCCTTGCGCAGTTCAAGGCCTTGTCCCGCGCCCAGCGCGAGTTGGTCATCCAGTCGTTTGAGAAGCTGGCCAACATGTCGCAGGGTGAGCGTGCCGGTTTCTTCCGCAACACCGAGCGGTGGAACGACATGAACGAGGGCGAGCGCAAAAAGTGGCGGACACTCGTGACGCAGATGCCGCCGTTGCCGCCGGGCTTCGGGAAACAGGCCGCGCCCCCGCTGCCGCCCGGCTTGGTGGATGAAACCACGCCCCGTCAAACCGTGGTCACCAACACCATTCGCTGAGCGGCGAAATGGACCCCATTGCCTTCAAGATCGGCGGCTTCGCAATCTACTGGTACGGCATCCTCGTCGCCGGTGGTTTTATGGCCGGGCTTTGGACCGCCAGCCGCCGGTGCGTCCTCGACAAACTCGACGGCAAAGTCATCTCCGATCTCGGCGTGTGGATTATCATCGCCGGGATGCTTGGTGCCCGGGCAATGTACGTGCTCACTTACTGGGATGACCAATATGCCGGCGAACCGCTCTGGCAGGTGCTCGATTTTCGGCGCGGTGGGCTGGTGTTTTACGGCGGCTTCATCGGCGCGGTGCTGGCGGTGATTCTTTACACCCGTTTCCACGGCAAGCAGCCGCTTTGGAAGATCGCCGATGCCTTTGCCCCGAGCATCCCGCTTGGCCACGCGCTGGGCCGCTTGGGCTGCCTGATGTATGGCTGCTGTTTCGGGGTTGCGTGCGACCTGCCTTGGGCTGTTCAATTCCCGGCGCACAGTCCCGCCTTTGGCGTGCATGCCGCGCTTGCCCAAGTGCCCGGCGATGCGGCCCACTCGCTGTATGTCCACCCGACACAAATCTACTCCGCGCTGCTGAACTTGGCCCTGTACGGCGGCTTGGCCTGGCTGTATCGGCGCAAGCGGTTCGACGGGCAGGTGTTCGCCGTGTACCTCGCGGGCTACTCGGTCAACCGCTTCGTCGTCGAGTTTTTCCGGGGCGACTATCCGGTGGAGGAAATGTGGTTTGGCTGGATGAAGCCGGGTCAGCAGCTCAGCCTGTTCTTGCTGCCCATCGGCATCGCACTGATCGTGACCCTGCGCCGCCGAACCATGGCCAAGCGGCAGGATTGAGCTGGACTTTCTCAACATGAAAACAATGACTCGATTCGTTTTTGGGCTGGCCTTGGCCGGTGCACTCACGGCCCAGGCCGCCGACAAGATTAAGACGGCCAAGGGCGACTTGGAGGTGCACCCGGTCAGGCACGGCACGGTGGTGTTCAAGTGGAACGGCAAGACGGTGTTCGTCGACCCGGTCGGCGGTGCGGCGCCGTTCAAGCCGTACGGCGTGCCGGACCTCGTGCTGGTGACCGACATTCACGGTGACCATTTCAACAAGGGCACCCTCGAGGCGATCGTGAAGGACAGGACGGTCGTCATCACGCCCGAGGCGGTGGCCGCGCTCGCGCCGGAGGGGTTGAAAAAACGCATTACCACCTTGGCCAACGGCAAGTCGGTGGAGAAACTCGGCGTGAAGATCGAGGCGGTGCCGATGTACAACCTGACGGCAGCGCGGCTGCGGTTTCACAACAAGGGACGCGGCAACGGCTATGTGATGACCTTCGGCGGCAAACGGGTGTACGTGAGCGGCGACACGGAGGACATCCCGGAGATGCGCGCGCTGAAGAACATCGACGCGGCGTTTGTCTGCATGAACTTGCCGTACACGATGACGCCGGAGCAGGCCGCCGACGCGGTGCGGGAGTTCAAGCCGAAGGTTGTGTACCCGTACCACTATCGGGGCAGCGACACGGCCCAGTTCAAGAAACTGGTCGGCGACGCCTCGGAAGTGCGATTGCGGGATTGGTATAAAAATTAACGCCTGGCCGAGTGTTAGTTTTCGATGTCGAAGAGGATTTCGCGGGGCTCGGCGCCACGGCTGGGGCCGACGAGACCGCGATCCTCGATTTCGTCCATAATGCGGGCGGCGCGGGTGTAGCCCAGGCGCAGGCGGCGCTGCATGAGTGAGACGCTGGCCTTTTGCTCGACGCGGATGACCTCGATGCATTGCTGGATGAGATCTTCGTCCTCGTCGATGCCGCCGCCGTTGCCGCCGTTGCCGGGGGCTGGGGCTTCGAGTTGGCGCTCCATGTCCTTGTCGTAGCTTGGCTTGGCCTGGTTGTTGACAATCTCGACGATGCGGTTGATTTCATCGTCGGTGACGAGGCAGCCCTGGGCGCGTCTGAGGTTGGAGGTGCTGGGCGGCAGGAAGAGCATGTCGCCTTTGCCAAGCAGCTTGTCGGCGCCCATGGCGTCGAGAATGGTGCGGGAGTCCACCTTGGCGGCGACCTGAAACGCGATCCGGGCGGGAATGTTGGCCTTGATGACGCCGGTAATGACATCGACGCTGGGCCGTTGTGTCGCGACGATGCAGTGGATGCCGGCAGCTCGTGCCATCTGCGTGATGCGTGCTATGGAGTTTTCCACATCGTTCTTGGCCATCAACATCAGGTCGGCCAACTCGTCGATGATGACGACGATGTAGCTGAGCGTTTCCGGAATCTCGATTTCCTCATCGCGGGGGACGCTGACCTCCTGGTCCATCTCGACGGCGAAGCCTTCACCCTCGTCGAGCGGCAACTCGGGCTGGTCCGTCTTCTTCGGTTTCTTTTTGGAGCGCGAGTTGAAGCCGGCGATATTGCGGGCACCGACTTTGGCAAAAATCTGGTAGCGCTTTTCCATCTCGTTGACGACCCACTTGAGCGCGAGGATGACTTTTTTTGGATCGTGCACCACGGGGGCGGCGAGGTGGGGGAGGCCGTTGTAAATCTGCAACTCGACGACTTTCGGGTCGATCATCACGAAGCGCAGTTCCTCCGGCGAAAAACGGAAGAGCAGTGAGGCAACGATGGCGTTGATGCAGACCGACTTGCCCGAGCCGGTGGCGCCGGCGATGAGCAGGTGGGGCATCTCGGACAGGTCGGCGACGATCGGCTTGCCGTAGACGTCCTTGCCGAGTGCGAGCGGAATCTTGGCCTTGGATTTTTTCCACTCGGGCGAGTCGATGATGTTGCGGAAGAGCACCTTGGTCTTGATGCGGTTCGGCACCTCGATGCCGACGGAGCTGCGGCCGGGGACGGGGGCGAGGATGTTGATGTGCTCGGCCTTGATGGCGGCGGAGATGTTGTTGGCCAGGGCGGAGATGCGCTCGAGCCGGACGCCGGGCGCGGGGTGCAACTCGTAGCGGGTGATGGTCGGCCCCTTGGTGATGTCGCCCTCGGTGACGTCGATATTAAACTGCTTCAGCGTGTCCTTGAGCAGGCGTGCGTTGGAGAGAAGTTGCTCGCGGGTCTCGGTGGGGACGGTGGCGGGCTCGGGCTCGTCGAGTAACATCGACTTGGGCAGCTTGTAGCCCATGACCTTGGGCGTCTTGGCGACGGAGGTTGGCCCCTTGGGCTTGGCCAGGCGCCGGGGGAGCTTGGGCTTGGCCGGTACGTCCGGTTCCGGCGGGTCGTCCGGCTTGGTGTCGCTGTCTGTTGGGTCGTCCACTTGGCCAAGGATGTCATCGGTGCTGGCGGCCTTGTGATCGGTGGGCCCGCTTGGTTCGTCCGGTTTTTCGGGCTTGGCATCTGCGTCGGGTTCATCGGCGGAAGCCTTGACCTCCTCGGCAGTAATCACCGCGCCCATCTCGACTTCATCCGGATCCGGTTCGGCCTCATCTGTGGTCTTGTTCCGTTGTTCCGCATCCAGCACGCTCAGGTCGCGAACGGTCGGCTTGGGCACCGGCTTGAGATCGGCACCGAGCCCCTGGTCGGCCTCAAGTTCCTCAGTGGTCTGCTCGATTTCCTGCTCGATGGCTTTCTTCTGTTTTTGCAGGTCACGCTCAAGCCGCCTGGTCTTGCGCTTGATTGATTTTTGGTATGGCTCGCCCGCGGCCAAGCCGGTTTGCTCACGGCGGTCACGCCAATTTTCCCACACGTCCACCGTCCAGTGCCAAATCTCGACCGGCTGGAGGTTGGTCAGGAAATAGAGGCTGGCGAGGATAAACGCGGTGTAGAGGATGCCGGATCCAATATCCCCGAAAACTCCAAATATGAAATTGACGCCCCAACCGAGATAGCCCCCCAAGCTAGCCAACCCCTTCGCCTCTATCACATTTTTGATGAGGTCATTGTCCGTGAATAATCCAAGTAAGCCAGTGATTCCAACCATGTAAACCAAGGCAGCTGCCCATCCCTTCCACTTGTGGCGCAGATGGCTAAGGTAGCGGGTGACGAGGCTGACGCTGAATAGCATCATCAAAAACGGAATCATGTGAGCCGCAAAGCCGGTTCCTTTTAAAGAGATGTTGGCAACATGTGCTCCCGCGTAGCCGATGGCGTTCTTTACCGGATCGTTTGGGATGGCTGTATTTGAAGCAATATCGTTTCTGTCAAATGTTTGGAGCGCCAAAAATAATAGAAGGGCACCTGTAAGCAACATAACTCCAAAGACTGGAAATGCCCAAGTTGGAAGAGATCCGGATGACATGTCCTTGCGCGGCACGGGCTGGAGTGTAGGGGCTGCGACGCCGAAGAAAAAGCGCGGATTGGCGATTTGTCGCCGGCGCGAACTTGGGTTGCTTTGGGGGTGGTTCCTGTTTAGTTTCCGCCCATGAAGTTCTGGTTCGGCCTTGGGCGGACGATGACGCTGGCGATGTTGGCGGCCTTGGTGGTGGGTTGTGAACCAACGAGCGGGAGCGGTTCCCGAATGGAGGACGACGCTGATTTTGTGCGTGGGAAAAGCCGCCTGGCCCGCAAGGACGTTGACGGCGCGGTTCTCTCCTTCCGCAAGGCGCTCGCCAACAATCCGGGCAACGCCGCCGCTCATTTCGAGCTGGGGCTGATTTTTTACGAGCCCAGCAACGAAAAAACCAACTACGTCTCGGCCTGCTACCATTTCCAGCGGCATCTTGAGTTGCAACAGGACTCCAGCCACGCCGGCAACATCAAGGGCTTCATCAAGGTCTGCAAAAAGGAGATAGCCAAGGACATCGCCATGGCGCCCATCCCGCCTTCGGAGATCAACGCCATCCACACGCTGCGCACGCAGTTGGCCAAGGCCAACAGCGAAAAAAGCCACCTCAAGAGCCAGGTCGAGGCCATGCGCGGCCGGTTGCAGCAAGCCGGCAGCACCGTGCCGGAGGTCGCCGTGGCAGCCGGCAGTTCGCCGCCTTCCGTGAACCCCCGGGCCAACCCGCGCGTGGCCCCGAGGCCCAATTACGGAGTCCGATCCAGCCAGACCCGGACTCACACGCTCAAGGTGGGCGAGAACCTCTACAGCCTGGCCCGGAGCTACGGCGTCCCGTTCTCAGCCTTGAAGGCGGCCAACCCGCGCCTGATGCGCAACTCTCGCGACCTCAAGCCGGGCGTCACCGTTTACATCCCGGCCAAGCGCACCCCGTAATCCATCGCCGTGCGCCGGTTGGTCTTCCCAGTCATCCTCCTGTTTTGGCTGGCGATGAATGCGCTCCTTTGGCGTGCCGAGTACGGCGACACTGATCGCGGCAGCCGCGTCTCCAACGACGTGGTGCTCAATAAAATCTTCAACGCACCCGACGCCTCCAACCTGCGGGTTTCGCAGAACGGCACGTCGCTTGGCTTCGTCCATTGGAAAATCATCCCCGACGAGGTTTACTTCAGCGGCACCAACCAGCCGGCCGGGCGCGTCGAGTCGATCACGGGCTACACCCTCGCGCTCGATGGCCGGATCCAAGTCGAGTCGATAAAGACGAAAATGCGGTTCACCCTCCGCTCGACACTCGACGCCGGCCTCGGTTGGCAAAACGTCAGCGCCACGATCGACCTGCCGCCCAGCACGTGGGAGTTTGCGGCGGCGGCAACCAACCAAGTGCTGAGCGTGAAACACGACGGGGCGCTTGGCCAATGGGAACGAACGACACCGCTTGGCCAACTGCGAAACCCCGCCGCATTGCTCGAGCCGTTCGCCGGGCCGGTTTTTGCGCCGTTGCTCAAGCCGTTGCTGCCGCCCGCCGCCGCGCTTGGCCAAGCCGGCTCCGCGCCGATTGAGCTTGGCCTCGAGTGGGCCGCCTACAACGACGCGATCCGGCTCGGCAGCACGCGCGTCCGCATTTATCGCATCGAGGCCAAGCTGCTCGGCGAGCGTGTGGTGACCGTGCTGGTGAGCCGGGTGGGCGAGATTTTGCAGGTCACTTTCCCCGGCCAACTCCAGTTCACCAACGAAAGTTTCCCCCTGAAAAAAGAAGCGGAAAAATGATCGAAATCGAGCAATTAACGAAGCAATTCGGCGATTTACGGGCAGTCGACGACGTCAGTCTGGCCGTGCCGGCGGGCGAGTTTTTCGTCATTCTTGGCCCGAATGCGGCCGGCAAAACCACCACCATCAAGGTCATGGCTGGGCTAATGAAACCGACGAGCGGCTCGGTGCGGATTTGCGGATTCGACATCGGCACCAGCCCGATCGAGGCGCGCCGCCGCATGGCCTATGTGCCGGATTTTCCGTTCCTCTATGACAAGCTCACGCCGGCTGAGTTTTTCCGTTTCACCGGCAAGTTGTTCGGGATGAAGGACGCCGCGATGGAGGCCGAGGCCGAGCACCTGGCCAAGCGGTTCAACCTCGGCGAGTTTTTGGCCAAGCCGATCGAGAGTCTCTCGCACGGCACCAAGCAGCGCGTGGCCATCGTCTCCGCGCTGATGCACTCGCCGGAGGTCGTCGTGTTCGACGAGCCGATGGTCGGGCTGGACCCGCACCATTCCCGCGTGCTCAAGGACATCCTGCGCGAACAGGCCGACGCCGGCGTGACGGTGTTTGTCTCCACCCACCAACTCAGCGTCGCCGAGGAAATGGCCGACCGCATCGGCATCATGCACCAGGGGCGACTGGTTGCCGTCGGGTCGCACGAGGAGTTGCAGGCAGCGAACCGGGACAGCACGCTCGAGTCGATTTTTCTGTCGCTCACTGACGACGACGCATGAACGACGCGAAGCCCATTCCGCACTGGCGGCTTTTGGCCGGGGTCAACCGCACGCAAAGCTGGCGGCGGCTCAAGTCGGCGGTGGCGCACTCTCGGCTGCACGCGTTCCTCATGGGCCTGTTCGTCTTGGGTTACGCCTTGCTGGCGTACGCGCTGTTTCACAAGGCGCTGCAGTTCACCTCGAGCTTCCCCGGCCTGGGGCCGGTGCTGATCGAGCGGATGATGTTCCTGTTGTTCGCGTTCCTGTTTTTGCTGCTGCTGCTCAGCAACGTCATCATCAACTTCACCAACCTGTTCCGAAACAGGGAAACGCATTTTCTGCTGTCGCTGCCGGTGCCGCATCAGGTGGTTTATCGGTGGAAAATTTTCGAGTCCGGCATCCTGGCGTCGTGGGCGTTTTTGTTTTTGATCGCACCACTCGTGGCGGCGTACGGGACGACCTACAACGCGCCGTGGCATTTTTATTTTGTGACGCCGCTGTTCGTGGCGCTGTTCGTCGTTCTGCCGGCCATCCTCGGCAGTTGGGCGGCAATCGGGCTGGCGCAGTGGCTGGACCGGCTGGCGTTCCAGGTGGCCGCCGTGCTGGCGGTGATCGTGCTGATCGTCTTTGTCAGCTCGTGGCTGCAGCCGGAGACGGTGACCGACGAGATGCTCGAGACGCGCGTGCTCGACGTCGTCGATCGGTTGCTGTCGCGCACGCGGTTTTCGCTGTTCCCGTTCCTGCCAAGCTACTGGGTGTCGAGCGGGATCACCCAATGGGTCGAGGGCGCGTTGATGGGAACGTTTTTCTTTGGCTTGGTTTTGCTCAGTCACACGCTCTTTTTCGGCTACCTCGCCTCGACGCGCACGGGCGGTTTTTTTTACGGGGCGCTCTCAGCGGTGAACAGCCGTGGCGTCGGCGCGACGGCCCTTTGGAAATTCTGGCGGCGCAAACCACCGTTGGGCCAAGCGGCGTTCGCGCCCAAGCCGCTCGACCGCTTGGCCAAGCTGCTGTGGTGGGGGAGTGCCGACACGCGGTCGCTGATCGTGAAGGACATCCGCACCTTTTGGCGGGACGCAACGCAGTGGGGCCAGTCGCTGATCCTGCTTGGCCTGTTGATCGCGTACATCGTGAACCTCCGCCATTTCTCGCACCGGCTGACGAGCGATTTTTGGATCGACCTCACCTCGTACCTGAACCTCGGTGCGTGCGCGCTGAACCTCGCCACGTTGACGACCCGCTTCGTCTTCCCGCAAATCTCGCTCGAGGGCAAACGCATCTGGATCATCGGCATGGCGCCGCTCGGGATGCGCCGCACGCTCATGGCCAAGTTCCTCTTTTCCACCGCCGTGTCGATGAGCGTGACGATGGCGCTGGTGGGGGCGTCATGCGCGATGCTCTCGATTCCGCTGGAGCGCATTCTGTACTTCACGCTGACCGTCGGCGTGATGGCGTTCACGCTCAACGCGCTGGCGGTGGGTCTCGGCGCGGTGTACCCGAACTTCCGAGAGGACAACCCGAGCAAGATCGTCAGCGGGTTCGGTGGCACGCTCTGCCTTGTGCTGAGTTTCCTCTACATCATTGGCATGCTGAGCCTGATGGCGGCGACATCGCGCTGGGCATTCGGCGGCAGCTCGGCGGTGATTTTCGGTCTGGGTTGGGCGCTGTTCCTCGGCGGCTCATTCCTGCTCGGCTGGCTGCCGCTGCGAACCGGCATCCGCAAAATGGCCAGCGTGGAAATCTAGCCGCTTGGCCAAGCGGGGG
>Ga0207963_1000754_pt1 | contig 17174 bp, 19 predicted proteins | sample Knorr_S15_td_NAD_FD_185604 | JGI IMG/M metagenome (GOLD analysis project Ga0207963, IMG submission 185604) | Marine microbial communities from Southern Atlantic Ocean transect - Knorr_S15_td_NADW_ad_2500m_LV_A (SPAdes) (version 2) | ecosystem: Environmental > Aquatic > Marine > Oceanic | place...
AAATCGATCATCAGATAAACAAAACTTTTATTGGTAATAGGTATTCACGGTTCACAAATAAGATGGATAGGTTTTGGTTGATGGGGTTCTTTGAGGACGGTCATAGAGGTCGTCTAACCCGACATCTACATCTACTTCATTACATACCGTACGACCAGGTCAATGTAAAAGGGTCAAAGAGTTTCCAAAGGAATATGGTGAAGAACCACTTTCAGTTCCTTTGGTCGAGTATTCCCTACACAACCCACCTGAACGAGAACCGACCTGTGTGTCCCATCTACATTCAGACCATATCAACCAGAAAAGATAGTGTGTCTGTGTCTCGGTATTCATCAAAAGAAATACATCGAAAGAGAAACTATGACGACTACTTCTTCTCATATTGACCATTACGACCTATCTGGGTGTCTTGGTGTCTAACGGTGATGTGTTTATTCCAGTGATATTCACATTGTCTTTCCTATGAGTAAAAGGAAATTAAACACTTCGTTTAGAGGGTCAGAAATGAGGATCAAAAACCACTGGATTCATAGTGTCCAAATACCAGAAATACACCAAACCTTTAGAAGGACTAGAGAAACACTAAATATTGAATAGATATGACTACAAGAACACTAACAAACAGAGATCTCCAAGTTTCCATAAGACGAGACAGATCCACTACTGAATACCTTGAGATACAGGGGATCAAGAGGAACAACATCAAGAACCTTTCCAGAGAAGACCAGAAACAAGTGGAGAACTTTATTGGAAACAAGACCATCACTATCTGGATAAGAAAGTAATGGACACAATGGTAGAACGAGTAGTCCAGGTATTGGATGAAGGTAGTGTTTATCTTCTTCCTGGACGGGTATTGAGATCCAGAGTTCCCAAGAAAAGACAACCACTCCGAAAGATCAGAAAAACATTTCCACATACGACTACTGGTGAGAAAGAACTACTGGATAAGTCAAAGGAGACACAACGAAAAGAGGTCAAGGACAGACATCCCAATACACCTCTCAAATGGGATGGTCATAGATGGACTACCTACCAGAAACGAAAGGAACAACTAGAACAACAACTACAACCGATCGATGAAATATCCTTACGAACAGGTGCAATAGGAGGGTTTCTGATGAAGGTCAAACAATACGCATCACAAGTCGATAAAGGGGTAAATAAACTGAAGTCATTGTCCTCCAACTTACAAAATGTATCCGATGAGAAAGAAAGAAACCGAATACAAGGTGAAATAGTGAGAGTAGATGCTGATGTTTTATCTTCCTTACGGAAAATGGAGATGTATTCGTCACTAGTATCTGCATCAGGTGGTCTTGGTGTCGATAGAACCTACAACCTACTAAAGAAGATGGAGAAACAGAAACGAAGATGAAAACACACCACGAATACCCTGCAAGAATAACTGCTGACAACTGGTTGGACTTACTTGCTATTCAGAAGATAGACGGAAGAAGTATCAACTCCCTTATCAATGAAGGTGCAAGGGAAGTAGTAAAGAAGAAGCAGATAGAACTTGCAACCTACAGGAGAGTCAGAACTACTATTCATACAGCGGTACGAAACATATAAATAGCAGTGAAGTTTCTTTTGTCTACCTGACCATTAGACTAAATACTACTCACAAATTGAGAAGGGGATCATTACGATTCCCTTTTTGTTTGACTATCTGACTACCTTCTTTTTCCTGACTTCCAGATTACCAACGCTTCATCTCTAGTTAGCATTGGGCACACCATACATAAAGTCCACAATATATACCAAGGGCAATTGCTCCTGGTAACATTACTACTCCAGCAACTGAAGCTGCTATAACAGTAAAACGGTCCATGCCTCGCTCTTTCATCTATATTTTCCTTATTTCTCTGTCTTAATGTGCCAGGTGTTTGTGCTTTGTAAAAACGTGCTTCCGAATTGTTTCTATATCTTCATCATTAAAATCACATTTAATACACTGCCAATGAGGCCGACAATGTAGTGTCTTATATTCTACCGGCCCAGTGTTCTTAATGTATTTGTTCCACCAGCCATCTCTATTTTGAAATTCATTTAACATTTAAGATTTCACCCTTCTATTCTTTATGACGACTTATGGCCTAATGGAAATCTACAACCGACTTTCTTCTTTTTTGTAGTCATATAGACACCATCATAATCACCGTCCATTAGTCATCGTCAGTATTCCTGTAGGCACGAATAAACCGATAGATAAAAATACCACAGTACAACAATGCGGCACTGATCACGATACCAAAGTTTGGAATCAAAACGAATGACACAATGTCCATAGTGATGATTCCTTAGGTGTCTTTTTTTAGTTATAGACTATTACATCTCCCATCGATATAAATTCAAAATCTAAGTCTTTGAAGACTTGATTTGGATCGTAATCACCTTCAGTCTTTACGAGATTCCACTCTTCTGTATAACCGAATACCACCAACTTTCCATCTTCATAAATTATGGGGTTGAATTCTTTGATTACTGTCTCCCCACTAGTTACTAACTTTCGGATGAATATTTGAATTTCTTCACGTTCATTGTCAGTGACATCTAACAACCAATCTGGTGTTGTAACTATTCTCGTTACATCCTCACTGAATTCATCATCAAATTTTAAGATATTTGATTCATTAGATATTACATCAATCTCCCAATCCTCAAGGTCATCAGGTCCTATTACATCGTGTGCTAACTCACCACTCTTAATTTTCTCCAAAACATCTTGTTCATCTTTTTCATCTGAGTGTTGGTCAGTTACATTTTCACAATACAGAACGACATCTCCTCTATCTTCGTATGACAGTATTAACTTACATAAAATTGTGTGTTTCCCCATATTATTGGTCCCCCCAAGAAGCAAGCATCATAAGAATAAAAACAATGATCAAAGAGTTATTGGATGTTTCCAGTTTATTTTAGTGATGATCCCTGAGGTGTCGGATTGTGTTCTGTGTCCAGTAATAGACAACTTTGATCCATCGGTGTCCTAAAGAACAACCCACGATCAAACCACACAGGAAGATCAAGATGTTCCAACCATATCTGTCCATTTACTTTAGATCCGATAAGACCCTGCTCATCAATTCTTTTGATTTGTTTGACGGTTGGTTAGTCAGAAACCACTTTTTCCGAGCTGTCTTATATGGTGGCTGTCTATCTTCAGATAAGAATTGATCAATAGTTACATCTAACATATTACCCAATTCATCCTGTAGCCACCAATGAGTAATCCCATTCTCATCTTGAGCGTGATAAGGATGAAACTTGTCCGTTTGTTTTATCGGAAAATTACTACCGATAACATGATCTTGTTTGAGTAAGTGATAAAGAGTTTCCGTAGCCACATAACTATGACCAAACATACGATTGGTCTTATTGTGTTCCCTGTATTCTGATTTCAATAAATCAGGAGTTAGATGTTTTTGTATTGAAGATATCAACTGATCCACTTGTTGAAATCCTTTGTCCGTCACCATGAGTCCTTCATCCTAACTACCTTCTCTTTCCTGACTTCCTTTTTACGAACTTATAGGAAGGTAATACCCTTCGTGCGACTTTCTTTTTCTTCTTCTTTGTAGTCAAGTAGACATCTTCCCAAAATAATCTAATACCCAGTCAGGGTCACTATCACTTGGAAAGACAGGATAATGAACCGACTTGATCACCGAATCTTCAACAACCATGGTAAGTCGCTTTAACAATACCATTCCAGTTACTACAAATGTAGGTAGATTTATGGCTTGTGTCAGTTCCATCTGACTGTCACTTAAAACATTGAATGGAAGAGAAAGTCTATCAACCATCTCTTTTTGATAATCGGTTGTTTGAGTACTTAATCCATACACTTCCACACCAAGTTCTTGAAATTCTTTGTAGTGATCCTTGTATGAACAACTCTGTGGTGTACAACCTCTTGCTCCAGGTATTTCATTCCAACCGTCAGGCAAAGGAACATCTGGTCTGCCGGTCATTGGATAACAATAAATCACTACTTTCCCTTTAATCGAACCTAAGTCAACTTTCAGACCATTAGTCGACCGTAACTCGATGCTGGCGATCTTTGACCCAATCAAGTGGGCTGATCCGCCATCGTCCTCTGGTACTGGCAAGTTTTCCGGTAGTTTGTTGATGTCTGTCATTATTTCTCTACCATGATTGCGGTTAGGTTGATGGCTATGATAGTCAGAATTTTCAGTAGGTCTTTAGATCGTATCCGATATACTTTCTGTTGTGGTCGATAGCGACTTTACCTGTTGTACCTGATCCGTGGAACGGATCTAGGACCAGGTCATTTTCTTTGGTCGTTTGTAGGAGGGGGAGAATCACGATCCCTTCTGGATACGGGGCGGGATGTTCTTTTCCATTGAGTCCTTTTTGAGTCGCGACCGCCGTTCGAATAATGTCCTCCGTCCAGAAGTCTCCCATATTCTTCCCATTTCTTGGGATGTAAGGAGACATACCATTTGATGACTTCCCATTCACATTTCTGTGTCTTGGCGGAAGAGATGGTTTGGTCTTGTCTTTTAGAGGGGTAAAGGTGTGGTTGTAGTAGTACCGATTGGACTTCACCAAGTGAAAGATGAATTCATAGGTCGGACACAGGTTGTTCTTGGACGAGGACGGTTTCGGGTTGGTCTTTGACCAGATAATCGTGTTTCGGAGTATCCAACCTTCCTCCTGTAGTCCAATTACAACTCTATGGGGAATATTGAGTAGATTCCCCTCCAAGTAGGTATCACCTATGTTGAGAAAGAATGACCCCCTGGGGGAAAGAATACGAAAGGTATCGTCAAAATGAGATATCAGGTTGTTTATGTATTCATCGGGTGTCTTCTCATTACCCAACCATTTTTTCTTGTCTGAGTATTTTCGTTTATTCCAGTAAGGGGGTGATGTGAATACCATCTGTATAGTTTCATCATCCACTTCAGTCATATCGTCAGATGACTTACGGTAGAAGACGAAGTTATCAGATGACTTCTTTCTACGACCGCGAGATGGTTGGCGAGATAACCTTTCTTTCCTATTTCGTGAAACTTGTAGGTATCCTTGGTTGGTGGTCAGTATCCCTTTATCAATAAGGTCAATAAGAGAAGGGTCTTCCTTTTCTATGAATAGAAGTTGTCCCAGACGACTAGATGAGACCCCCAGTTTTCCAGAGACAATATCCCGAGTAGTCAAACCTCTGTTAGTCCTAACAGAGGTTGATAAGTCAGTCCGTTTCCCTGACCCAATACGATAGTGTTTTTCTAGTAGATGATATTCGTTGAGTATTTCCCGACAGGTTTTTATTCGTTGTTTATTGTGATGAATGAGTAAGTTGGGAATGTCCCTTTTGGATATTCTGACTTTCTCGACTTCGACCGTCTTGATCCCGAGTTGTTGAATAGCGACCAATCGGCGATTTCCTGAGATCACCCTGTTCTTTTCATCGATGACCAGGGGTTGGAGGAGACCTACTTCCTGAATACTTGAGGCCAGATCATCGATGTCTGACAGGATATAGACCTTCCTGTTGAGGGGATGATGATCGAGCTTAGAAACTAGTACTTTCACGGGGCGATCATACCCAGAGGAGAGGGTTCGGAAAAGGTAGCAGAAAGTGGGTCTAGAAAACCCTTGTTTTATCGCGTTTCCGAACAGTCGATCCAGCTGTTCTGGAATCACTTGTTTTCAGAATAGCCCGTTTCCAAATAAATCTAGTTTGATGATTCGGAAGTTACCTTGAGTTTGTTCAAATCTCTTATCAAACGCACCCACCTCCCACGACATACCCACTGTCAAAAAGAGGAGGCGACCGACAACAGAGAATGATTGTTTTAGTTTCATGGTTGTAATACCCCAGGACTTTCATTAGTCCTATCCACACAATACTACCGGGAATTAGGGAGTTCAAGGAGTCTTGAATTGACTCCAAATGGTTACAGATTCAGTAGATTCTCTTTCCTGACATTTCAGATCACTGAGCATCCCCATCTACTCAAAGATTGTGACTTTTCACTTATGTGCAAAGAACTGTTTGTTTTTGCCGTGTTTAGTGAAGTAACCATCTGCAACAGTCAAAACCGTCTTAGAAGTGTTCTCAAAGTTGTTCTCGTTACGGTATTGAGTAACCGATGATGCAGGGTCAATTCTATTTGTTTAACCGTATGAAATCGAGATCACGACCACTGATTTCTCTTAACTATTTTCAACACGTTCTGTAGATATGAACTTAACGTCAATATCTTTCCAGTCCGTTCTCCAGTTATTTCTTTTCTCCCAATCTGCATTGACTTCCCCATCTGTACTAACCAATACCCACCTCTCGTTACATGCAGGAATAATCTGTTCTTCTCGTATATAACTTTTTGTTTCTATTCTAGGAACAACGTGCATATGGTGTTTCTCAATTGTTTCTCCATGAGAAAGCAACCTATCTAGAACCGATGGAATCGAATCATCATCCCACCTCCCTGTTTTCGGGTTAACTCCAATATTGATGAGAGACTCCTTTACAAATATCTCGACTACAGGTCCATCACCGTCATCATCTTGTAGCATTGCATCTTCGTCCTCATACTCATCTGTGTACAACTCTAAATTCAGTACAACGTCTTTGTGACCCGCATAGGACAATGCCACAGCAAGTTTAATTTTTTGATTTACACCTTCCGGATATTCATATGCCTCTACTAAATTCGGTATGCGAACTCCTTGCTTCATTTGTAGAATTCCCCCTAACCCGGTTTCGTATTTGCTTCTATCCCACATCTTGAGATGGTTGTAGTCTCCTTTCAGTTCAATCAATCTAATCTCTGATTCAGACCCATCCCCCTGGGGGAATAACTGTCGAACCTTCCTTTCTCTTATCAACTTATCTCTTGCAGGAGAGATAACAAACCCGAGCACCGCAAACTCCTCATCGGATAGAAACCACTGTTCTATTGCATGAGACCAGTGGGAGTCGTCCTCCCATAACTGACCCAGCAGTTCACTCTGTTCTTCCATCAACTCGTCAGTCTCTTCCCCTTCCGGTATACCATCTTCGACTAACTTATATTCATCAGAAAATGCACGGGTGTTCTCGGGTTCATCTAACAACTCGACATCTGTAATAACTTCTAACTCGAACACCACGTCTTCTTGATCTTCATAGGTCAAGGTAATAGTTGGACTAAATCTTTGTAGACCCATGTTCTATTCCTCCTTATCTACTCGATCCCTTCAGTAGATTGCATGACTATTATGCTGACTAGACTTTCCAAAAGCTTGATTTTTTGAGAAAGGGCCTTATCCTAATGCTTATTATAGGTTTGTGAACTAACGCCTAATTGGAGCAATAGCACGTTATGTTTAACAGAGAACAGATTGTCTCTCTCCGACCAGCCTCCAGTGCTGTGGAATACAACAAGGTCCTCCGGAATACCTATGGATTGCTCTCTGCGACCCTGCTCTTCAGTGGCGCCGTCGCTGGACTGTCTATGGCCTTTAACTGGCCCCATCCAGGCCTTGTGATTACCCTGATAGGCTATTTCGGGTTACTTTATCTGACCCGTCGATTTCGAAACTCAGCTCTTGGGCTGTTATTCGTGTTCGCTCTGACAGGCTTCATGGGATTGACCTTGGGGCCGATCATCGATTTCTATTTGACCGCTGTCCCGAACGGCCAGCAGGTGGTAATGACCGCCCTAGGCGGTACGGGTGTCATTTTCCTGGGCCTCTCAGCCTACGCCTTACGTTCCCGCAAGGATTTCAGCTTTTTGGGCGGAATGCTGTTTGCTGGCATCCTGGTTGCATTTATCGCTGGAGTAGGCGCCATAGTTTTTGGCATTCCCGCATTGTCTTTAGCGGTATCCGCCATGTTTATCCTGCTGATGAGCGGACTCATTCTGTTTCAGACCAGTCAGATCTTACACGGTGGTGAAACAAACTACATCATGGCGACCATCACACTTTATATCGCCATTTACAATCTGTTCCTCAGCCTGCTCCACATCTTGGGTATATTTGGCGGTGACGACTGAGAGATAGTTTGCTCGATTAAATGACCAGCTCTGGCATCGCCGGGGCAGATCTACTAAGCGCATCTCTTTCAGACATTCTGGATCCTGTCACATCCAGCCAGATAGGGCCGCAGTACATCTGGAACCGATATTGTTCGGTCTTCATTCTGATAGTTCTCCATGATTGCCACCAGCGTCCTGCCTATAGCAAGACCCGACCCATTCAATGTATGCACATACTCTGGTTTACTGGTTTCAGGATTACGCCATCGAGCCCGCATACGCCTTGCCTGAAATGCCTCATAATTACTACACGAGGAAATCTCCCGATATCTCTGCTGGCCGGGAAGCCAGACTTCCAGGTCATAGGTTTTAGCAGAAGAAAAACCAAGATCTGCAGTGCAGAGGGTAACAACCCTGTATGGCAGTTCGAGGAGCTGTAGCACGGTCTCAGCATGACCAGTCAATTCCTCTAGGGCAGCCCATGATGTCGAAGGTTCAACAATCTGGACCAGCTCTACCTTCTCAAACTGGTGTTGTCGGATCATACCGCGGGTATCTTTTCCGTAAGATCCTGCCTCACTTCGAAAACAAGGTGTATGACACACGTGTCGAACGGGCAGCCGAGTCGATTCGAGTATTTCGTCTCGATAAAGATTAGTAACTGGCACTTCCGCGGTGGGTATGAGGTAGTACCGAGGGTCGGTATCGGTTGCGAACTGATCCCGCTCAAACTTTGGCAACTGTCCTGTACCGAATAAGGAACTGGCATTAACCAGATACGGCACATAGGTCTCTTCATACCCGTGCTCCTGGGTGTGAAGGTCCAACATAAACTGAATCAGCGCTCTATGTAGTCGAGCGAGACCTGCTGTCATCACGACAAAGCGCGAACCGGTCAGCTTCGCAGCCTGTTCGAAGTCCAACATCCCCAGGTCCTCGCCAAGTTGAACGTGGTCAAATATTTCAAACAAAAATTCACGGCGTTCACCCCATCGCCTTTGTTCGACATTATCATCCTCTGACTCGCCGGCCGGCACACTCTCATGAGGAATATTTGGCACGTCTGCAGTCAGGTCATTGAGTTCAAGCTGTATCTGTTGCAAGCGATCGCTGACAGTTTTGAGTTCTCCTCCGAGCAGTTCGGTTGTCTTGATAAGTTCAGATGCATCCTCTTTGGATGCCTTAAGTTTGCCGATTTCTTTTGAGATTTGGTTACGGGAATGTTGCAGCTCCTGCTGTTTGATCTGGAGCTGTTTTCGGTCCTCCTCCAGTCTCTGGAACCGTTCAGTATCAAGCAAATACCCCCGGGCTTGCAGCAGTCTTGCCACTTCCTCTGTTTTACTTCGGAGCAGTTGCGGATCAAGCATCTTCGACTTACCTCAAGACTTTGCTATCAAAAGTTCCGACCTACACCCATTCCCAGATAGGCACCCAGTATGGATACAACAACACTTGTAACAATGTACAACAAGCCACGTAGCCACAAACCCTGTTCAAATAGAGTGATGGCGTCTACGGAAAATGCCGAAAACGTTGTAAATCCACCAAGCAACCCGATCTGTAGCCCGTTTCTTAAGAGGTCACTTAAAGGTATTCGCGTGACAAACAGCGCTAGGACCAGTCCGGCAAAAAAACACCCGGCTATATTGACGACTAACGTACCCCACGGAAAGCCGTTTCCCGCGAATTGAGTGATACGCAATCCTAATCCATAGCGCATCAGCGCTCCGACAGCACCACCGCATCCTATGACCAGTAACTGCAACATCCTATCTATTCAACATCGCCTATGACATCGACGCCAGCAGGCGGAATAAACTGAAATACGCTATCGGGGATCGGTTCATTTTCGACCACATCGGACAGTGTTACTCGCGTGATCTGATTGAGTTCGTCCAGCAATTGTATAAGTCGAAGCGTATCACCCTCGAAACCCAATTGAATCTCTGCAAAACTTCCATCGCTTAACTTGGGGACTAGTGAGATCCAGTTAACCGCACCTTGTCTCCCCAGAACTGTTGCTTTGTAGTCTTTCCGATATTGCTGCCCACCGGAAAGCAACACCGCGGGAGTTTGTCCAATCGCAGTCTCCTGCCCCCTGCGAGTGACCTGCTCCAGTTCAACATCGTAAACCCAGAGCACCTCACCATCAGCCACAATCGTCTGCGAGTGAACAGAGTCATAATCCCACCGAAATCGGCCTGGGCGAGCGATCCAGAGCAGTCCGCTGGACTCTTCAAGTGCCAGTAAATTTTCGTCAAGAATTACCTGGGTGAAACTGGCCTTGAGCGTACTGACCTCCTCAAAAAACCGATCAAGCTGGTCAAACCCATCTGCACCTGCGTATGCCGGTGACAGCCCGGCACCCATCGAAAAGAAAAGAAACAGCCAGCGTACAGCCTGGCGGATTGTGGCCACTTGTTCTTGTCGAGTCATCTATTCAACCGGGGCCGGCGCAAAGACCTCACGTTTTCCACTTTCGAGTGGCCCGACCACGCCCGCAGCCTCCATGGCTTCTATCATTCTCGCCGCGCGGTTATACCCAACCCTGAGGTGTCTCTGAACCGACGAGATTGAAGCGCGTCTTGTTTCAGCAACAAATGCAAGCGCCTGGTCGTATAGCGGATCACCTTCGCCCCCAATAGCGTCGTCTCGTCCAGAGCCGAGTTCCTGGGAGGCCTCCGAATGAATCACAGCATCTAGATATTCGGGTACACCACTCTGGCGTAAATGTTGTGTGACTCGCAGAACTTCCTGATCCGAGACAAAAGAACCATGCACTCGGACTGGATAGCCGGTACCAGGTGGCAGAAAAAGCATATCGCCATGCCCCAGCAGTTGCTCCGCTCCCATTTGGTCGAGAACGGTACGAGAATCGGCACGCGAACTCATCTGGAATGCTATGCGGGTTGGGAAATTTGCCTTGATCAGGCCTGTCACAACATCCACAGAAGGTCGTTGAGTCGCCAGCACCAGGTGTATACCAGCTGCTCTTGCACGTTGTGCGATCCGGGTGATCAGCTCCTCGATTTTCTTTCCCACCACCAACACGAGATCGGCAAATTCGTCTACGATCACCACGACGTAGGGCATTTTTGCCAGCGTCGGTGGCTGGCGGTCTCCCTCGCCACCGATTGGCTCATAGAAAGGATCCGGAAGCGGCTTTCCGGAATTTATCGCAGCGAGAACCTTACGGTTGTACCCCATAATGTTCCTGACACTGAGGGACGCCATCAGCCTGAATCGGCGATCCATTTCGCCCACGCACCAGCGAAGCGCGTTGGCGGCTTTGTTCATATCAGTGACAACCGGTGTCAGTAGGTGAGGTATTCCGTCATAACCAGACAATTCAAGCATTTTGGGATCGATCATGATCAGTCGAACGTCCTCTGGAGTCGACTTGTAAACAATGCTTAAAATCAACGCATTGATGCAGACCGATTTTCCTGATCCCGTGGTGCCTGCTACCAGTAAATGCGGCATCTTGCACAAATCATCGATTACGGGCTGCCCTGAAATGTCCTTACCCAGCACGAGCGTCAAAGGGCTTTTACTCGATTCATAGACTTCAGAAGCCAATCCCTCAAGCAGGCACACGGGTTCCCTCAGCTCATTAGGAATCTCCAGTCCGATGTATGTTTTGCCGGCAATATTTTCAACCACCCTGACGCTGATCACCGACAATGAACGGGCAAGATCCCGAGCCAGACTCACCACCTGGCTTGCCTTAACACCCGGTGCCGGATCGATTTCAAAACGGGTGACCACGGGCCCTGGCTGAACTGATTCCACTCGCACATCGATGTTGAAGTCCATGAGCTTTTTCTCAACCAACCGGGACATCATTTCCAAGGTTTCCTTGCTGTATCCCTGAACCTTCGCATCTGGTTTATCAAGCAGGCCTAGTGCCGGTAGTGACCCCTGCGGGACCTTATCCTCTGTAAACATAGGGATTGGCGCCTGCTTCTCCTTGTAGATACGGGCGCTCTCCCTGGTTTCAGTGACCTTAGGCTCTATACGCGGGGGACGTTTCTTGGCACGATTCCGGTTGATTTCTGCCACTGTATCTTGTCGTTTTCGTTTGAGCCTGGATCCCCGTACCTCATCAAACCAAATCGTTACCCGTTGCCATATCCTCTCAGAACACCTGCAGGTCAATTCTCCAACCTTATCCATGATCGTGAACCAGCTGACGTCCATAGACCAGGAAATCCCAGCAATAAAGACCACCAGAAATACAACCGTTGCACCGACTATCCCAAATGAATCAGAAGCCCACGCCCCCGCCAACATGCCGATCCAGCCACCTGACTCGAACGGCATAGTGCGGGACCAGGAGAAGTAATGTAGGAATTCGATACCACACGCTGACAGAAGCACGAATATCATACCGGCCCCATGAACCAGCTTGGAATATCCCATACCTTCACTGTCCGATCCACGCAACAGTCGCCAACACACCACACCAAACAGGATCGGTAAAAAGTAGGCGGAGTAACCTAATGCATTCAGCACCAAGTCTGAAAACCAGGCGCCGAATCTGCCGCCAAGGTTCTGGACGTCATTACTGACTCCCGTGTGCGTGTAACCAGGATCGCTGCTTGAATAACTCACCAAACAAACCAATAGATAGGCTGTGAATGCACCCAGAGCAATGACCAACACCTCCTTGCCCAAACGCAACAGTCTTGGTGACACACGGACATGAGTCCGTTCCACTTGTTTGGGCGACTTCGCCTGGGCCACAGTGATCGATAAGCAGATTGGTAAAAAAATGAGGCGGTGTAATTATATCGAAATATGCAAGAGCAGCGCTTAATCTGGGTAATGCTCCCCTATCGGTATCGATTTAAACTCATTATGATAGCGCCTTCGGATTCGTTGATGATCTCGCATTGCTTAATTCCCCCCTACTTTGACTAGACCGCACCAGTTAAAACCACCCGCCATGCGAAAACAAAACCACAGCCGATTGTTGATCCTCGGATCTGGTCCCGCGGGTTATACCGCTGCCCTCTACGCTGCCCGGGCAAATCTGAGCCCAGTCCTCATAACGGGTATTGAACAGGGCGGTCAACTCGTGACAACCACAGATGTGGACAATTGGCCGGGAGATTCGACTGGTGTCCAGGGACCCGAGTTAATGCAACGTATGTTGGCGCATGTGGAACGTTTTGATACCAACGTTATATTCGACCATATTCATGATGCCGAATTGGACCATAGGCCATTCCACCTGCATGGCGATTCGGCGACGTACACCTGTGATGCACTAGTCATTGCGACCGGTGCATCGGCAAGGTACCTGGGACTGCCATCAGAAGAAACCTACAAAGGAAAAGGCGTCTCGGCATGCGCCACGTGTGATGGGTTCTTCTACAAAGACAAACCCGTTGCCGTCATTGGAGGTGGGAATACAGCTGTTGAGGAAGCTCTCTATCTTTCAAATATCTGCTCTACTGTTTCGTTGGTTCACCGCCGTGAGCAACTCAGGGCTGAAGCGATCATGCAGGATAAACTGTTTGCCCGATCCGATGGTGATGGAAATGTAGTCATCCACTGGAACAACACACTTGATGAAGTAGTGGGAGACACGGCAGGCGTAACTGGTATTCGAATAAAAGACGTTAATTCGGGCAAGAAATCAACGCTCGACGTTCATGGGGTGTTCATCGCGATTGGTCACAATCCCAATACAGATATCTTCAAAGATAAACTAGAGATGGATGGCGGGTACATTGTGGCCAACGGAGGACTGAATGGAGAAGCTACGGCAACAAGTATCCCGGGAGTTTTTGCAGCGGGAGATGTCACGGATCACGTCTATCGCCAGGCCGTAACCTCGGCGGGTTCGGGTTGTATGGCTGCTCTGGATGCAGAACGTTTTTTAACCGAACAATCTAACTGATGGACGGCCTTATGATGCACGATCCCGATCGTTTATTCAGAAAGTCAGTGACGGGGGTCACGCCCCTTCGTAATCAAGGCTCGCCGGTCGTATCAAACAAGCCACGAAGTGCCGGCGCGCCGCCTGAGGCAGGTGCGATATCCAGTTCTGGAAAGGTGGATCTTGATGGTGATCTGTTTTACCGAAGCGGAGTCCAGAAAAAAACATTGAGGGAGCTTAAGCGAGGTCGATTGAAGATCGATGAAGTTCTTGATCTTCATGGGTACACGCAGACCTCCACCCCCGCTGCGATCACCAGCTTCATAGGGTCCTGTAACAACCCGGACAACCAGTGCGTTATGATAATCACTGGGAAAGGGAGAAATTCTCCTGATCGAGTCTCGGTCGTTCGAACCACCGCGCTTGAAACGCTTCGAAAACACCCTCGTGTTTTGGCTTATTGCTGTTCACAACCGGTCGATGGTGGTTATGGCGCCTTCTATATCCTGCTTCGACGTTAACCTATAGATTGTTCAACCAGAACTACCGCGTGCGCCGCTATACCTTCAGCGCGTCCGGTGAACCCCAACCCTTCGGTAGTGGTCGCTTTTACATTGACCAGACTTCGGTCTAATTCAAGGTCAGCAGACAGGTTTGATCGCATCGCATCGATAAATGGTGCTAATTTTGGCGCCTGGGCTACGAGTGTCGCATCGACATTAACCACTCGAATTGAATGCGATTGGAGTAGCCGGCGAACCTCGACCAGAAACTCCCGGCTGTTTCTATTTAGGTTTCGATCATCAGTATCCGGAAACAAGTTCCCGATATCTCCCAGTCCTGAAGCACCCAATAACGCATCGCAAATCGCATGGATCAGAACATCAGCGTCACTGTGCCCCTGCAAACCTTGGTGATAGGGTATCTCCACCCCCCCAAGAATCAACACCCGCCGGTCACCCAGTTGATGGGCATCGAACCCATGACCGACTCTGATCAGGTCCTTCATGATTGCTCACCAAGCAACAATTCTGCCAGTTGTAGATCCCTGCTGTTTGTGATCTTGATATTCTGCCCAGCGGATTGAACGATCAGGGGTTTTAGACCCAACCTTTCTACCGCTGCTGATTCATCCGGGATCGACTCCAGATTATGCGCTACTGCCTGTAGCGCGGCGAACAGCACAGGAAACCGGAACAATTGGGGAGTCTGGGCACGCCAGAGCATTCTTCTATCCATCGTCTGGTCCGCGGTTGAATCCTGGTTTGCAATCTTGATTGTATCGGTTACGGGTACAGCCAGTAGCCCAGCTTGGAATGACGGTACTACCTTTGAAATTAAGGTGTCAATGTCCTCGATTCGCACGCAAGGGCGTGCTGCATCATGCACAAGGACCCAGTCATCTGCAGCCGCGCACCCCTGTAGCGCTTGAAGTCCCAACCACACGGTCTCCGCCCGACATTGACCCCCGGTATAACAAACTACCTGCGTGTCGTCCGGCAACGGTAGCCTCTGCCAGTGTTTGTCAGTTTTAGAAATTCCAACAAAAATGTCATCGATCTGTTCAACCGCAGCCAGCCTGTTCAAGCTATGTGCCAAAACACTCAACCCGGCGATTTCTAGATATTGTTTTGGAACAGCGCCACCGAGACGCTTGCCCTGACCTGCTGCAGGGACAACGGCCCAAAGTCTCTCTCCGTTCTTAAACGCCATAATGTCTTTTTTCTAACAGGATATTCAAGCACGTACGCGTCATTAGGATAGAATCCCTAACCTCACCGCGGCCAAGCAAACGCTGCCCGATGCGCCCGTTACCAGACGAATTCAAGCCAAGCTCCGATTCGACCCAGGCCACCCCCTGGCCTGATCTGTATGGCAGCGCCGAGGGATTTGCGATAACGCGCTTAGCTGATCGGCTGGAAAAGCCGGTGGTTGTCATCGCCAACGATTCTCGGCGGATGAAACTCCTGCAGGAGGAAATAGCTTTCTTCATTCAGGACCATTCTACCCCACCCCTATTGTCTCTCTCAGACTGGGAGTGCCTGCCGTATGATGTTGTTTCACCTCAGCCAGAGGTCATATCGGACCGACTGAGAACACTTGCTCAAATCCCGCATCTCGAACGGGGCATCTTGCTTTCAACCGTACCCGCACTGATGCAAAGACTCCCCCCTTCTGACTACTTCTTGGGCCACAGCTTTTTGCTCGAGACTGGTCAGACAGTGGTTCCAGAGAATCTTCGAAAACGACTTCAGGAGGCTGGATATCTATCTGTATCGCAAGTTCTTTGCCAGGGAGAGTATGCAGTTCGCGGCGGAGTCGTTGATATTTTCCCCATGGGCTGTAGCAACCCATTCAGGCTCGACCTCTTTGGGGACCAATTAGAAACCATCCGCTTGTTTGACCCAGCGTCACAAAGATCGTCTGCTACCAGAAGTTCCATAGAACTCCTCCCTGCTCGGGAGTATCCCACAGACAGCGACGCGATCACTCAGTTCCGGGCCAATTTCCGGCGTCAATTTGAAGGCGATCCACAGAAGCATCTAGTGTACCGAGAAATCAGTAAAGGCAATCTACCCGCGGGTCTGGATTTCTTTTGGCCATTATTTTATGGCGAGACCAATACCCTGTTTGAACATCTGCCCTCTAACGTCACGTGGGTCCTGGACAAAGGTTTTCGAGACAGCGTCGACAGACAATGGGCATCGATCATTGACCGTCATAAACTGGCATGTCTCGTGCCCGAAAGACTCCCCCTGCCACCCGAACAACTGTACGCTTCGCCAACCGAAATAATCCAGCGAGTGGATACTGAGACCAGGGCCTTTCTAGACACAAAATCACATGAGCAATCGGAGGGCGTTAAACCTGGTATTTTTTGGGTCGAACCGCGAAGCAACGAACCGTACAGTGCTGTAATTCAACATCTTCAACATACGCGTTGCAGGACTCTACTCGCGTTTGAATCCCAGGGCCGACAGGACATCATTAACGAGGTTCTTGGAAGTCGTGACATGTACCCGACTAAAGTGGATGCATGGACTGAATTTGCGGACGAGGATGGCCCCCAACTCGCGACAATAATCTGTCGGCTCGAACGCGGTGCTGTTTTTCGGGCCTTGGGGTTGGAGGTCTTGACCGAAACCCAGATATTTGGCGAGCGGATTACTCACAAACCGAGGCGTGCCGCCCGATCACGTGATCCTGAAAGTATCATCCAGTCGCTTGCCGAACTGAAGATTGACGATCCGGTGGTCCATGAAGATTACGGTGTAGGGCGCTACAGGGGCTTG
>Ga0207963_1000759_pt1 | contig 17098 bp, 19 predicted proteins | sample Knorr_S15_td_NAD_FD_185604 | JGI IMG/M metagenome (GOLD analysis project Ga0207963, IMG submission 185604) | Marine microbial communities from Southern Atlantic Ocean transect - Knorr_S15_td_NADW_ad_2500m_LV_A (SPAdes) (version 2) | ecosystem: Environmental > Aquatic > Marine > Oceanic | place...
TTGGTTCTACTGCGCGAATATCCGAACCCGGGACACAAAAAGCCGGTGGAGCAAGGCCGTTGAGAGAATCAGACGTATCTTCCTGTGAAGCGGTTTCTCGAGTCCCAGGGCTACGAGGTCAAGGTCGAAGTCTTGCTTAACGCCTCGAATCCGAATGTCACCGCCAACGCGCCTCCCAGCAAAAATCCAAGAGGGAACCCCGCTCCGATCAGTCCGAACACGCTCATCACGCGACCTCGTATCTCTTCAGTCGGAATGGTTTGAAACAACGTCACCAGGAACACTGTGTGCAGCCAGCCGCCAAATCCCATCACGAACAACAGGGCCACCGACAGCGGATAGCTCTTTGAAAATCCGAAACTCACCATCGCGACGTCCCATAGCATGCCCGTCCACACCAGCGCTGCAGCGACCAGAAATACGCTCATGAGAGCAATACGCACACTCACCAGCAGATTCCGACGATTGGACCGGTCGACGACAACGCCGGCCAGAGGCGAGAACGCGAACATCGTCAGGCCGCCTATTCCAGTCACCATGCCGACCCAAAGCGTAGGGTGGGTTAACTCAAGCGCCAATCAGCCCATTGCCACCTGTCGAACATCCACGCCCAGACCGTGAAACACATCGGCAATGAAGTATGCGTGAAAGTTCCAATTCTTCAGCAGTTTCACCGCATCGGGCATTTTCATCTGGTCTATGCCAGATGACTCGCGCTCACTCATCGTATCGCGGGTGCCAACCCGCGCCTCCCCAAGTCGTGATTTTTCGAGGCGTCACGCGAATCAACGCGCGCGGCGTGTCCTTTGTTTCCTCGTAGTATCGATGGCCTAACTCTTGCCCTCGGTATCGAATGGCCCACGACTCCCAATCGCCGAGCCATGCGTTATCGGCGATCACCGCATCGGCTTCAACCATGACGCGAACATATGGAGGGTCAGATTTGTCGATACACGCCGACACGCGGCTGTCGTTGCGGATGTTCTCCACCCATGCGGCTTTTCGGCGCCCGGCAACCAGGAACACACCGTCTGCATATTGATACCAGACGGGAATCACAGCGGGCCATCCCTCGTCGGTCAATGTCGCCAGTTTCATCAGATGGCGTCCGCCAGTCAGAAATTCTTGCAATTGGGATCGGGTCAATGCGGGCATGTTCAACTCCTGTACAATAATTGGCGTTCAGAGATGATAGCATCTCAACCGTCGCGACCATGCTCAATCACTTACACTTGTCGGGCCATAGACGCGAAACGTCCTGAAAGGAACCATCATGACTCACTCGCACGAACTCACGGTTGTCGAAGCCGCCAAAAAAATCCGACGGCGTGAGATATCGCCAGTCGCCATGATGGAGGACCTGCTCAACCGAGTTTCGCGACTGGAGCCGACACTGACCGTGTGGGTGACGTTGAACGCTGATGCCGTGCTGGAAACCGCGCGCCAGCGCGAGCGCGAGCTGTTGAATGAAGGCCCCCGTGGGCCACTTCATGGCGTGCCTGTCGGCATCAAGGACATTTACTACACGCAGGGAGTTCTGACCACTGCCGGTTCTCTGATTCTGGCAGATTTTGTGCCCGATTTCGACGCCACAACCGTCGCCAAGCTCAAACAGGCAGGGGCGATAATCATGGGCAAAACCGTCACGACGGAGTTCGCGTGTGGCGACCCTTCACCGACCCGGAATCCGTGGAACGTCCATCACACGCCCGGCGGGTCCAGTTCTGGCTCTGCCGTTGGAGTGGCTGCGGGCATGTTCCCAACGGCATTGGGGTCACAGACCGGAGGCTCGATTCTCCGGCCAGCCTCTTATAATGGCGTCGTCGGTCTCAAACCCACGTTCGGTCGAGTCAGCAGGCATGGAGTCGTGCCCGTCGCGATGTCTTTAGACACGATGGGGCCATTCACTCATACGGTCGAAGACGCCGCGCTGATGCTCAACGTTTTGGCCGGCCACGATCCACTTGACCCATCGTCATCAACTCGCCCCGTGCCCGACTACAGAAAGGCAATCGGCACGCAGCGAACTCCGCCTCGCATCGGCCTAGTGACCGAGTATTTCTATGGCAAGATCAACGATGAGACCGAGGCCCACACCAACGCTATCGCGGAGAAACTTGCTGGCGCAGGAGCCACCGTTGAAGAGGTCGACATCGCGGCAGATTTCGACGCGATGCTCTCTGCCCACCGGGTCCTGATGAACGTTGAGGGCGCATCCGTCCACCAGGACTGGTTCAACGCCCGCCCGGACGACTACTCGCCGAACATCCGTGGGGTCGTTGAGAATGGCAGGCAAGTTTCTGCAGTCACTTACGTCCAGGCAAAACGTGTGCAGGATCGATTCCGCAGAGACGTTGCGGATGCCTTGCGATCATTTGACGTGCTGCTAACGCCATCCACGCCTACGCCGGCTCCCCGTGATCTGACAACCACGGGCGACCCGTCCTTTCAATCGCCATTCACGTTTGGAGGGTTCCCGACCATAACACTCCCATCGGGACTCAGTGATGACGGATTGCCGTTCGGAGTGCAACTGGCCGCTCCCCACTTCGCCGATGAAACGCTGCTAGCGGCAGCCCATTGGTGTGAGGAGGTTATCGACTCAAATCTGACGCCACCGGAGCATCAGGGTTAAGGGTTCGTCTCGATTCCGGCCACGGGCCGATTGGCCTCCCGGGCACATCTGCTGTGTACGTTCCTGAGTTGTATATTTTAAAACCACGTGCCTGATAGTTGTGCAGCGCTCCTGGATGATCTAGCGTGCACGTGTCGAGTTGCACCCTGGACGGGCCCATGTCCCAAGCTCGTTTGACGCACTCGGTCAACAGATGGGCGCCGAGGCCTGAACCGATGGCCGAATCGACCAAACCGAATTTCGAAATCTCAACGTAGTTTTCTTCTTTGTCCAGTTCAAAGTAACCGATTGGCGTGCCATTGATGTAGGCAATCCACGTGTGCATATCTGGACGCTCGACCCACTCCTTCCATTGCTGATATGTCCAGCCCAACCTGTCCACCCAGTACCAATCGCCTCCCACGGCTGTGTACAGGAATCGATTGAACTCCGGCAGTGGCAACTCGGCGCGCTTAATCTCAAGTCCATCAACGTCAGACCGGCGGGGGTTCAGTTGCGAGCGGTTAGTCATCTCCAGATAGGTTATCCCGACTTCAATGATCATTGTGTGGTTCTCCAAAGTCACATGAAAATGATGCGCCTGCCAACCGAAGCGCCAGTGAGATATTGCATTAATTTGAAAGCCTGCGTCAAAGTTTCCGTTTCTTCTTTCATATAGTAGAATGCGCCCATCGACACAGGGAGGTTATCGAGTATGACGCTAATGGATAGACGCCGGAGAAGCGACACTCTTCGAGGCAAGGTCGCAATCGTCGGCATCGGCGAAGTTCCCACGAGGAGAGTAATCCCCGACCGGACGATGTACGGCCTCAACGCCGAGGCCGCGAAAATAGCCATCGCCGACGCAGGGTTGAGAAAAGAGGACGTAAACGGGCTTGTGACAGATGGCGCCGCCGCGCTGGCGACGATGGCCGAGTACATCGGCATCCGCCCGACATTCGCCACCGGCGTGTCGATGCAGGGCGCCAGCGGAGCTTCGGCAACCACGGTGGCCGCATCGGCTATCAACGGAGGCCTTGCAGACACGGTGCTGGTGGTCATGGGTAATTCCCGTCTGGACCGAGCCATGCCAGGAGGCGCCAGTGTCCGGTCTGAGTGGGAAGAGGCCTACGGCCCCGCTGCCGGGGCGGGCACCGGATACGCTCAGATTACACTCGACATATGTATGAGTTCGGAACAACTCAGGAACAGATGGCGATAGTGGCCGCAAACCAGCGTTTCAACGCACAGGAGAACGAGAACGCAGTTTTCCACGGCCAACCCGCCTCCAAAGAGGACGTGCTTTCCTCTCGGTATATCAACTACCCATTGCGAATACTGGAATCTGTCATGCCATGCGACGGCGCCGCGGCGCTTATCATGACCCGCGCCGACAGAGCCAAGTCGTTCCCCCATCGCCCCGTCTACCTGCTGGGAGCAGGCATGGAGCAGTCGAATGCCAACATCTGGCAAACCGACCGGATCACCACCACACCGGTGAAAACCTCTGCGGCCCGGGCCTTCCAAATGTCAGGGTACGGCCCCGGGGATATGCAATTCGCTGAATTTTACGACTGCTATACCATCCTTGTGGCGGTCACACTGGAAGACGCCGGATTCGTAGAGAAGGGCGAGATCGGCCCGTTTTACGAGTCCACAGACACGACTTACAAAGGCAGTTTCCCGATCAACACCGACGGCGGCCAACTCTCAGGAGGCCAGCCCGGACTGGCCGGCGGGTTCCGCCATGTTATCGAGGGAGCGAGGCAGATAATGGGGCGTGGAGGTGGAAGGCAGGTCGCCCTCAACGATTTATGTATGGTGAATGGTTGAGGCGGCACAGCGAGCGAAATGTGCTCGCTGGTCCTCGGTTCCGAGGACGCGCTGTAAGAACTCTCCTAAAACCATTATTCTAATTGAGGCGAATACATGACAACCGAATACAACAAACCACTGCCAAGACTGGTGAACGAGGCGGTTTCTCGTCCCTTCTGGGATGCGGCCAAGCGTCACGAGCTTGTGATGCCGCGATGCCTCAATTGTTCCAACATGTTCTTCTATCCCAGAGAGCAGTGTCCCAACTGCTACTCTGACAACACCGAGTGGGTTCCAGTCTCAGGTAAGGGCAGGGTGTACTCGTACACCGTCGTATACCAGCCAGCGAACCGAGCGTTCCAGGAAGAAGCGCCCTACATTTATGCCATTGTGCAGTTGAATGAAGGCCCCCGCATTCCCACAAACTTGTTGGAATGCGAGATCGACGGAGTTGAGCTTGAGATGCCCGTAGAGGTCGTTTTCGACGACGTGACTGACGATGTGACTCTGGTGAAATTCAAGCCTGCATAAAACCTGAGCAGGCCTCCGTAAATTAGCAAGAACAGCCCTGAGTGATGATCGCTCAGGGCTGTTCTTTTGCTCAGTATGAGCGACCGATCATACTCCAGTATGAGTCTCCGATCTTCCTTCTAATCCATTTCGGCATCAGCACGGTGGCGACTGAAAATCAGGTTTCTGGGCGATTACATCCTGTTGCTACGAGGATAAAGATGTTCAGCAGAGCTATCAAGGCAATCAAGCTATCTGGCAAGTCAGGATTCAACAACTATCTCGGAAACCTGTCAAAGTCCAGCCACCGTGGAGTCCCAACCCGTGACGAGGCTCGCAAGGCCTTCGTTGCAGCGCAGAAGGCAGAGCACATCTGGCAAGGCCTCAAGGCCTGTAATACCAAAAACACGAATCAGGCGAAAAAGGTTTCAAGAGGCAAAATCCCGCCCATTTGCATAGTGAGCGCCAAAATATTTCTACATTTGTTAGTCATTAGCCGATTGCGTTGCAAATGCCGTCCGGAAGTTTGATCTTATCTTTTCGGATTTGATAGAAGATCAGGATTTTCGGACACTAAAATAGTGGCAGCGTTGCGCGAAATATCGCGATCACGGTTTCTTCAACCGGAAAATACAAGAGTAAGGTATCCTCAGCGCCTCCTGAACTCTCCATGGCGGCAGTTCGCGCCTCCCTCGTTCCGCGACACTCGGTTCGTCAAATCCATCCACCACGAATCCAGTTTCTTCAAATGCCCTCCAATAGTCACGCAGAGGGCGATGAAAGCTTAGAACAGGGTCCAAGTTTCCCCAAACGCCATAATACGGGCCACGTTGAAAGTATGTGTCAACGCGATATGCGAATCGTTCCTCGCTACGAGGGGTGTCTGGCGCAGGCACCACCCAACCTGCAGGGCCGCTTGCGAAACATGGGTGGCTGAACACCGCGACAAAATGCCCTCCAGATTTCAGGACGCGGAACACCTGATTCAACGCGCCAACGTAATCCCTGATGTCCATCAGGACGTAATTGCTTACGGCCTTGTCAAACGTCGAATCCTCAAGAAAATCCATCTCCGAAGCCGAGGTGTGATGATAAGTAATGCCGAGATGCTCTTGATGCTCGCGCTCCGTCGCGATTTCCAACATGCGGCTGGCAATTTCGACTCCTGTCATACTGGCGCCCGAACGCGCTAGCTTGCGCGACAAATAGCCATTCCCGCTTCCAACATCCAACACGTTCATTGATTCCACATCCCCCAACAACGCCAGCATAGGTTCGTCGCTCTGGTATCGACGATTTCGGTCGCCATCGTCGTCGTACATGGAGTCCCAACGTTCTGCATTGGTATTCCAGCTAGCTTGCACGTCGGCTTCGGTGACCTCATGCTCCGGTCTCCACAACGTCCGCTTCTCTGGATACCGCACGATATATTCTTCTTTGGAAATCGCCAAACGTGTCGCTGCGCGTTCTCCATCTATCGATATTGGATGCTCGCCATTGAACTCCGCGCGGTCCAGCGCTGGGACCCACTCACCTGACCACGGCGACCTAAAGCTGAAGAAATACTGCCACGCCCAGAACTCCCCCGCCTCCTGTCGTACATCAGTGGCGCATCGCGAGCAGAAGAAATTTCTGCCTGAAGGGCAGAACGCTGTGCTCATGAAATGATTAGCTGTGTCGCACATCGAGCAGACATACCTCCAATGCTTAGAGCATCGGGGCGCAGCAGAGCCCAGATCGAATCGCGCCGGTGAGTCGGTGTATTCTGGAGCGGTGGACTTGATCTCGTCGCAGTAGTAGCAGTTCATGCGGGCACATCCCTAATTGGAAAATTCCCAACAGTGTATCACTTGCATTACTTACAATCGTCGATCAATGTTTCGACGCAACTGTGTTCGGAAACATCCGCAGATAATAAGCGAGATCAATCGATGACGCTGTGGCGCTGGGTTAATCCGCGTAGCGAGGATGCCAGCCGCCACCCGTCCAGGTTGTGGTTTCCTCGGGAACGATGCGGACCAAAGCCCTGGGTTGGTTGCGGGTCTGCTCGAAATAGGCGCGGCCAGCCTCCTCTCCAATGTATCGGATTGCGCGGTCAGGAGAGACCGGCATCCAGGCAGGGTCGATGATCTCTGCGCTAGCCTGCATAAGGACTCTAGTGTACGGCGCCTCATAAGTGTCTATGCACACCGAGACGCGGTGGTTCTCACGGATGTTCGCCACCCATCGCGCCCTGCTACGTCCGGCCACGGTGAACGACTCGCCGTTGTAGTCGTACCAGACCGGCACGACGTAGGGCCAGCTCTCCGAAGTAAGAGTCGCTAGTTTCATCAAGTGCGGCTGATTGGTGAGAAATTCTGCGAGTCCATCTTTCGTCAACGGGGGCATTTGGTCGTCCTCCAAGGGCGTTTTCGGTCAGTCAGGGGTTTTCATGCCGGCAGCAGTCCAGTTTTTCGCAACGTCGATGCAACGCATGAACTCAACGTTCGAGTGAGAGCGAGCGTACTGTATGAACCGCTCCAGAACCATCATTTTCGCCAGGCGTCCGGTGTGTTGAGGGTGCATCGTGAGGTTGAACGCGCTGCCATACTGATATACGCCGTCAAACTCCCACTCCCATGCTTTGTAAACATCCTGCGGTGTGTTCATGGCTCCCGCGCCACGATTGAACGCGTAGTAATGGGCGTCATCCAATGCCCAATCAACTGGAGCCTCGACCAGCCGACCGGCGGGCGTGTCCACAAAGTATGGAACGTCGTGCGCCATTAAACTGCTGTCATATACGAATCCACGCTGGGCCAGTATCTCAAGAGTCTTGTCAGTCAACTCGAAGGATGGAGCGCGATAACCGACTGGCAGTTGGCCCGTGATCCCCTCAAGGATTCGGATTCCCTTGTCTATGACCTCTTCCTGTTCTTGATCGCTGAGCGTGGCCGGAGGCTCGTGCATGTAGCCGTGATGCCCAACCTCGTGACCCCGATTGACCATATCGGCGACCACGGCCTCATACCGCTCGGCTGTGTGACCTGGCACGAAGAAGGTAGCTTTGATTTCATATCTATCGAGCAGGTCAAGTATTCGATGAACGCCGACTTTCGGGCCGAACTCTGCTCTCGATATAACTGATGGCAGTCTTATAGCATCGGGCGACCTGCTGAGAATGGCTGAAATGCCGTCCAGGTCGAAGGTCAGCATCACTACACATTTTGTGTCACCGGGCCACAATCCAGCCATTTCCTAAACTCCCCTGCGCTATTTCATCGGATATTTATGTCTGCCATCAGTCCTTCATGTGCGACTGGCGTTTGCCTCTTTCCAGAGCCTTTTTGACCTCTGTAGCGAACTCGCGCATTTCTTCGACGGGCGGCATTGTCGCTGCCTGCACCTTTTCCTTGAATTGGTTAAACAGCAACTCTTCTGGCCGACAGTTGGGGATGTCGAAGAACTGGGTGTTGAAGTGAGGCAACTTATCCGGGCCTTGATATCCCTTGTCTCTAAGGGTGTAGCCTTCGAGGTTGTCAGTTCCCTTGCCCAGGATACCGCCAGTCTCTACGTAGTGTTCCATCACAGGTTTCATGCCGTACTTCTGGATCGGGCAGACCTTCATGCAGATTCCGCATCCATCGTAGTTTGCCATCACTGGTCGGCAGCGCTCATAGATCACCTTGTTTTTCTGAACGCCTCGGTACCAGACTTTGTCTCGGATCAACGCCCGCCCGGGACAGCGATTGACGCAGACCTGACACTCCTGACAGAAGTTGGAAATCCCGAAATCCACCGGCTGGTCGTATGTGACTGGCGCGTCCGTGGTAAGCATCGCCAGTCGCGACCTTGAGCCAAAGTGCGGAGACAATAGTTGACCGTTCGCTCCGAGTTGCCCCAACCCGGCGTTTACGAACATGGGGATAAACGCTCCAGCTTCGGCGCTGTCCAGGTGCATCTGAGCGCGGTATCCCAGAGAACGGATGTGCTCGGCTAGCTCAATCGCGATCTCGGCCTCGATCTCGTATGTGCCGAAATGAGCATACTCGCCTTCCAGGCTGGGGATCGTTTGAGTCTGCTGATAGTCCTGCTCCAGCGCGAGGCAAATCGCATTTTGGAACTTTGGCCATCCCTTCCTGTGGGCGTAGGTGTACCGGTTGTCGTACATGGTGAACCCGACCTCGCCGAAACCCAACTCGCGCGCCTTGTTGCGGATGACTTCGGTCATATCGACGCCGGGATCTGGAATGCCGGTAGGCTCGATGTCTCCGGATGTCTCAGCGGCTCTCAAATGCGGCTTGCTCCGTTCGTCGTGGGCGCGGCGATACTCGGCGAGGTCGTCTGGAAATATGGTCCACGCCCAGTCCATATCGGCGGCCTTCTCCAGATCAGGAGTCGTCAAAGGCTCAACTCGGCTATAAAATGACACGTCAACGTTGTTGGACCGGGACCCAGGCTGTGACACCAAATCGTCAGCGACTGGAATGTCAATGCCCGGGTCGTCGACTCTTCTGCCTCGTCTGTGAATTACGTGAGCAACCGTCTTTATCATGTTTTCACCATCTTGCACTTGGTTAGTTCCCGGTGGCAGGCGCCGTCTGCGCTTCCTTCTGCCGACTGAAGTTTCGTTGCTCCGATTCACGCAGCAACTGTCCGAGACCCCGTATCTTCGGATTCGCCACTACCAGTCCAACCGCGAAACTGGACACCGCCAAGCCGCCGATGGCAATAGCGATTGGCGTTCCAACAACAATAGCAACCAGACTCGCCTGCATGCCCCCGATAGGCATCAGGCTGTACGTCATGCCGTAAAAACCCATCACTCGACCTCGCATCTGGTCAGGCACCAGCATTTGGAGCGAACTCATTATCGAAATTCGGTACATGGAGTTGAATATTCCGATGATAAACATCAACGACATGGCGAGGTAGAAGCTCTTGAACCAATCGGTCGTTAGAGCGAATGCCGCGATGAATAGACCACTCAGGACGGCCCCGCCGATCAACACCGATACCTTGCCGTTCATGCCGGTGCGCGTTCCCATATACACCGTTGTCATCAGTGAGCTCGCCCCGCTAACGCTCAACAGCAGCCCATAGGCCGTCGCGCCGCGCCCCAGGATTTCCTCGGCGAATACCGGCATCAGGATCACATAAGCCATCCCGAAGAAACTGTTAAAGAACGTCAAAGCGATCAGAGACGAGAATATAGAGTTGTCTTTTATGAACTTGACGCCCTCAAGCATGTCTCGTCCGGTGCCCTTGGATGCGCTGCGCTCAAATGGCGGAACCTTCAGCGTGAACATCACCACAACCATAATCGCGAATCCAGAACCGGCCACGTAAAAAGATGTCGCAATGCCGGCCGAGGCTATGATGAGTCCGGCGATTGCGGGAGCAACAATGCGAGTGCCTTGCCAGATCGAGGAGTTCAGCGCAACCGCGCTCATCATGACGCTTCGGTCTATCAGATGGGGATAGAGAGCCTGGCGTGACGGTTGGTCAAAGGCGTTCACCGCGCCGGCGACAAATGCGATGGCAAGCACCTGCCACACCTCAATTATGCCGGACAGTGTCAGTGTCGCCAGCAGGAAAATCAGAGAGGCAAGCAGGGTCTGAGTGACCATAATCAGCCGGCGGTTGTCCAGCCGGTCTGCGAACACCCCGCCGAAAAGGTTTAGCAGTATCGCAGGCGCCGCGTTCGCCAACCCGACGTATCCCAGAAACAGAGGTGAATCTTCCAGAGTGTGCACAAGCCAAAACTGGCTGGCCTGAAGCATCTGGAACCCAACTACCGATGCCAGTGTTCCGAACCAGTAAGACCGATATGCCGGATATTTTAGGGCCGGCGGAATTGAAAAACGTGATTTTTTGGGGCTGTCTTCTGCCTCTACCTGTGGCTCCAAGGATGCGCTCCCACGCTTTGCAAACCGATGTTTATGACAATGGAGCGAGTCTAACAGCAGGTGCCGCCTCGGTCAATCTAATGAACGATGATTCAGGCAACAAACTGCACTGAATCGATGAGTCGAGTTACGTTAGGGACATAACCTCTTCTGACAGCCATGCCATGCGTTCAAGTATGCGTTTCAGGTCCGAGCCACGAACGTCGAATATCAGGTTTGTGACGCCCAGATCGGCGTAGGTTTGGATGTCCTCGGCTATCTGCTCAGGTTCGCCGGAGAACCGACGTCGGTCGTCTCCCGACGGCCATTCCGTGTCGTAAAGCGGGGCTTTCATTGCGACTTCAACTTCGGACGGGTCCCTGCCGATTCTGACGGCGTGGTTGTTCATGTACTCGATATCTGAGGCAAGTTTATCTGGCTCCAACGGGGTCGCGGGCGTGGCTCCAACCGGGTGCCATGCGTTGCCATGCTCAACCGCCCGTCTGATTGCTGGCCTGCTCTGTCCTCCTACCCAGATGGGTGGATGAGGTTTCTGGACGGGTTTGGGTGAAAATTCGATGTTGGACAGCTTTACGAATTTGCCGTCATAGGTCGGATTATCGGACGTCCATAGTTCTTTGAACGCCTCAAGGTACTCGTTCGTCGCCGCGCCCCGGTCTGCGAATGGCGGAGAGTCCAGAGCCTCGAATTCCTCCTCCAACCAGCCGACTCCAATGCCGATGGTCAGTCGACCTTCGGACAGCACATCCATCGTCGCCAAAATCTTAGCCGCCAAAAGCGGATTGCGGTACGGAACGATCATCACACTGGGCACCAGGCGAATGCGTTCTGTCACAGCCGCCAAAAATGTCAGTTCGGTTAACTGCTCCAGGTGTTCGCCGCCTTCATCCCACGGGACTTCGCTGCCCACGGAATACGGATACGACGAGTTCGAGACCCTTGGGGCCATGATGTGGTCTCCAACCACCATAGACTCGTACCCCAGACGTTCACCCGTCTGGGCAATTTCAATTAACGGCCCTCGTCGAGCCGTGTCTCCGTGGCTGGGGAGGTAAAATCCGAATTTCAATTGCACTCATCCTATATTTTGTGTGTTCAATGATCCTAGAGCGACAATCTAGCCCTGCTCAAGAAACTCCTGAACCATCTCGGTCATTGGAGTTGTGTCGGTGACATTGTTGAGGATTATCGCGTTGCGTTGGGAGTCGCCCTGAAAGAATCGTTCGTACAATACCTGACGAGACCCGAACGCGCTGCAACAGGTATCCCAGGCCAACCTGAACAGCCGGACGCGCTCGGCGGCAGACGCCGTGTCGGTCTCAAGATAACGTTCAATGTCCGATGCCAGCGGCCCGTCCATGTCTGCTTCAGTAGGCAGGGCCATGAGGCTACTCGAACCCAACAGATGGAGTATCTCGGCCATCCGAGGATACATTTTGATAAACATGCTACGGGCCACGCCGATGTATTGCAGAGAGGGCGATGTAACGCCCCAGCGGTCTGGCTTGGCGTCGGCCTCAGCGGCTCGGAGGCAGGCTTTGGTCATTTGAAGATTCTCGATGATCTCGGCCAGCATCGACTGAACCTGGGGATTCCCACCCGATCCCAGAGTTCGCACCATCAGGCTCGCCAGTCCCAAGATGAACTCGCACTTGGCGACGTTTCGAGTCACTACTTGATGTCCAGAGTGCAGGTACTGGTTCGTTGACATTGCCATATTGTTGCAAAGGTCTGGGTCGCCATACAAGAACACGCGGTCCCACGGCACCAGGACGTTGTCGAAAAACACTATGGCGTCCATCTCTTCGAACCGCGAACCCAGAGGGTGGTCGAAGTTTGAACGCTCCAGGTCGTAGCTTTCGCGGCAAAGGTATCTCAACCCTTTCGTGTCCGAAGGTATTGCGAAGGCGAACGAGTACCGTCCCTCGGAGCCATCTGGCAGTCTGTGAGAGCGCGCGGGATAGACCGCGATCTCGTCGGACAGTGGCCCAAGAGTCGCCAACACTCTTGCCCCGTTGACAATGAGGCCGTCGTCGGTCTCTTTCGTAACCGCCAACGCGACTCCCGTCGTGTCCACCAGCGGAGTCGTGGTTGTTGATCTGGTGCGTTGGAGGTTGACCAGCGTGTGGGTCAAGACTAGGTCATTTTCTCGGACGTATTCGTAGTAATTTTGAATGTTGTCTTTGAACTCAGGACGGTTCTGAGCGAAGTAATCGCCCGCCTGCGCCATTGCCATCAGGCTGACGTTCAGGAAGTCGGGAGTCCTGCCCATCATCCCGAAACTGGCCTTCGCCCAGTGGGCCATCATCCGATGCCGATGTTCCAGATCGCCGATGGATTTTGGGATGATGAACGACGCTCCGACACTCTCGCCGGACGAAGGCGAAATATAGGTCATATCAACCCGAAACTCGGCGTCGTGTTGCATGTCGTAGAGCTTCGCCATTGTCGCAACGCCGTTGCGTAGCGAAGGATATGTGGTCACGTCATCAATGCGTTCGCCCCCCAGGTAGACCTCTGGATGGCGTTCCTGGAGGCATTGGACGTATTCCGCTCCGGTTCTGATTGGCATCGCGGTTCTCCCCACTTGTGTGTCGAACATGGACAACGGCCACCAGATTGATGTCTGATATCCGAATTTTATGCCAGAGGGCGCCGATTGTCCAAATCGTTCGACGTGTGGGCGATTATTGGTCTACTTGAAGCCTTCTCCAAATCCAGCGTCTTTGGCGGCCCATGCCCCGGCCACTCGCCCGCTGAACAGCGCAGGGCCAAGCATCGTTCCTTCAAGACCGTGCTTGCCGTTGATGTGGCCTCCGGCCATTCCTGCCAGTTCTCCTGCAACGAAGAGACCGGGTATCGGCTCGTAATGCTTGTCGACTGCCCTGCATTTGAGGTCGGTCTTCACGCCTCCAAAGTTTTTCCTCGCTGTTGGCGTAAAATTCAGAGCGTAGTAAGGGGGACTCTGGATCATCTTTCGGTTCGATAATGGACGCCCAAAGTCCGGGTCTTCCTTCAGTCCCTGGTCGATACCGCTGTTGTAATGGTTCACGGTCTCCACAAACGTGTCCTCCGGAACGCCGATCTCGGAAGCCAACGCTTCTAGGGTGTCGCCAGATTTAATATGGGGAGACTCCTCAATCAGAGCTTTCACCTTCTCAGGGTCTTTGACCGACGCGCCAGGAATGTAATACTGGGGATCGCTGACAGTGACATCATCTGTCATCGTGCTGTCCATCACCGACCAGCAGTGCGCTGGTTCCTGGGCCAAGACGGCCACAGAGCCGGTGCCTCCGCCGCTCAGGTCTTCGTTGTGGAATCTGACGCCTTGAGCGTTCACCCAGATATTGTCCGGCACTCCCCTGATTACCAGACCGCGCCTGCCGCGCTCGTCCTTGTGGTCAGGGATGGCGAATACGTAAAACCAGATGTCGTCCATGTGAGTCGTCGTGCCGCCCACCGCCTCGACCATCCCGTGGCCATCACCTGTGTCGCCGCGTCCGGAGCCTTCGAGGATACGGTGTCGGCGCAGGTCTGGACGCACCTCCTTGACCATGTCGATATTGGAGTTGAAACCGCCGCTGCCCATGACCACAGCCTTCGCCAGAACCTCAACTGTGTCACCTGACGTCGTGTCCTCGGCGATCACGCCGATGATGCGGCCATCCTCGACGATCAACTCTTTGGCCGCAGTGTTGGTCAGCCAGGTGTCGATGCCGCGGTCCTGCGCGGTCCGGTAGAGAGCGTTCCAAAGACCTCCGCCGCCGCCCTTGGGTTGGTGCCATCGCGGCACGCTGTTGCCTTCATTTTGTCGGGCGCCGACCCATTCGACGCCTCTATCTTTGGCCCACTCGAACAGGGCGTCGTTGCTTCGTTCGATATAGAACCTCGCCCAGACTTCGTCCGCTTTGCCTTGACCTGCTTTTATCCAATCCTCGAAGGCCAGATCGTGGGAATCCTCGATTCCGGCTTCGCGTTGAAGGAACGTGTCAACGATGGCACAACCGCCGCCGGAGACCGCTGCGGCGCCGCCGAGGATCTCCTCTTTCTCCAAAAGAATCACCGACGCGCCTGCCTCACGCGCCTCAATTCCAGCGGCGACGCCCACTGCCCCAGAACCCACAATCAGGACATCAGTCTCCAACTTCCGCTCAGCGCACATATAAGGCCATCCCCTGGGATATATTCGTTCAAGATTACTTCAATCAATTCGTCAAACTGCGTGGGCAATCAACCGACGCCGAGTGTAGTCCATGATTTAATCACAGTCAACAGATCGTTTTTCATGGTTTATTACAATCAATGGCATTATTGACGACGACATCAGACGTTTGTACACTGGTTGCCTATCGCCACACATTCGCGCAGGTCGGGTTTTGACTCAAATCCGTGAGGGCAGTCAATTTGTTCATAAAAGTTGAACCCAAAGACTGGATGATGCATTCAGTGTTCCTGTACTTCAGCGATGTACGTCGGGACGCAGAGGACACCGCCGTCAGGAAATACCTGTCCGACCACGGCCTGAAACCAAAAAGAGAGTTCACCGAGAGAGTGGATGACACCGATTTCGATGTGATGTATTTCGGCGGGTGCTACATCGGTGGAGGCCATCTCCAAACGATCCGGAAGATGCAGGAAACGGTCGTCGAACGCGAAATGCTTGCGGGCGAGTTACGGCAGGTGTTGGGCGGCAAGGCATCGGATACTGTGTTGGACTCACTCGTGGAGGAATTTCACCCGCAAACCACGTTCGAAGTCGACGATCAAGGACGCATTGTGGTAGTTATGGACAGTGCTTCAGTTGAACGGAGCTTCGCCAGGTTGAATGGCTAGTCCGTATTCAGAGAATATGAGGCATGACCTCTTTTGAGAATAGCTCCATTGAGCGCATGACTTTATCGTGGCTGATGCCCCCCATGTCGAAGTTGCATCCGAAGTACTCGATGCCCTGGGCTTTCAGTTCCAGTATCTTGGTGACGCACTGCTCAGGGCTGCCAATTATGGCCCGATTTTCATAAACGTGGTCAGAGCTGAGAGGCAAGGTTGTGCGAGTACGCCTCCAATCGTCGATGCTGTGAGGCACCTCACTGCCCTCTTGGAAGATGTTTCTCCACTGCATGATGTCCAGTATCCAGCTAATGTGGCTTTCAGTGTCTTTCCGAGCCTGTTCCTCCGTTTCGGCCACATAGAAATACCTGAAGAAAGGAACGTCGGCGAGTGACACATCGCGTCCGTGTTCCTTGGCTAAATCAAGGTAACGCTGGCAGAGAGCGAGAGATGCCGCCGTGTCCTGAACCACGGCAATACAGAGCGTGTGTCCTGACGAAACCATAAACTCTAACGTGGCGGGAGTCCGGCTTGCGGCGATGTAAATTGACGGGTGAGGTTTCTGAATCGTTGGCGGCACGAGGTTAAGTTTGTTGACGCTGTAGAACTCTCCGTCGTATGAGAATTCGGTCGTCGTGAAAAGGCCCTGGACGATTTCGACGCTCTCCTGGAACCTCGCCTGACTCTCGGATTCGTCGACGTTGAATCCAGCGTATTCGTACCCGAATGTCCCGCGCCCAAATCCCAAATCCAGCCTGCCTCCGCTCACGACATCCAGTGTCGCGGCGTCTTCGGCCAGCCGAATCGGGTTGTGGAGGGTCGGGACCAGAACGGCGGTGCCTAACCTGATCTTCGTTGTTCGTGCGGCGATGCTGCTGGCGATGACCAATGAAGACGACCCGAGGCTGTATCGCGAGAAGTGGTGTTCGGCGAACCACGCGCTGTGAAATCCCAGTTCCTCGGCATATTTGATCTGTTCTGATGTTCGGGAAAATATCTCTGCGGGGTCTGCGCCTTCCGGCCAAGGAATATGGGTGAAGATGGCAAGTTTCAAAAATTCAGTCTCCGTACGAGCGATGCGCTGTCGGCGGACTGATTATAGACGATGCGGCCGAAACGAGTTGTTGACCGCCGCAACCACGACGGCTCTGTCGTATGCCGCAGGATAACCGACGGTGGACTGGTTCTCATTGTCAGCGACGTCAATCACGACGTCGCCACGCTCATAAGCGTAGTTAACCGCCCACTCCATCACCATTGATTCGCATGGGGCGCAAGATTGAGGCTGATCACGTGGGCGACCGCGTCTGATGCGTACTGGACAGCCTCGGCCACGATGAACGACCAACCGTCACCCTCTAAGTCCTGAACCCTAATCGGCATTTTTCGCTCTCTGGGTGCCTGAACATGAATTTGACCGTTGCCTAATAACCTGACGGAGTCG
>Ga0207963_1000762_pt1 | contig 17085 bp, 9 predicted proteins | sample Knorr_S15_td_NAD_FD_185604 | JGI IMG/M metagenome (GOLD analysis project Ga0207963, IMG submission 185604) | Marine microbial communities from Southern Atlantic Ocean transect - Knorr_S15_td_NADW_ad_2500m_LV_A (SPAdes) (version 2) | ecosystem: Environmental > Aquatic > Marine > Oceanic | place...
ACGCAACTAGCATTTCCCAGGCAGATTATCAAACAGAAGACTTGGTATATGAGATCAATAAAGCTGCCGCTGAAATTGCACGAAAAGCCACCAATGAATTCATAGAAAAGACACCGGAAAAACCAAGATTTGTCTGCGGTGCACTAGGTCCCACCAACAAAACAGCATCCATGAGTCCTGATGTATCCAATCCGGGTTTCCGGAATATTTCATTCGATGAATTAGCCCATGCTTATTATGAACAGGCCAAAGGTCTTGTGGATGGTGGTTGTGATGTTTTAATGGTGGAAACAGTTTTCGATACCTTGAATTGCAAGGCGGCCCTTTTTGGGATTCAGTCCTTATTCCAAGATACAGGGGAAGAAATTCCGGTCATGGTTTCCGGAACGATCACCGATGCCAGTGGACGTTTACTGTCCGGCCAAACCGTAGAAGCATTTTGGCATTCGATCCGCCATATGGATCTTTTGGCTGTGGGACTGAATTGTGCTTTGGGAGCGGAACAGATTCGCCCTTATGTGGATGCATTTTCTCAAATTGCAGATACAAATGTTTTTGTTTATCCAAACGCTGGGCTTCCTAATGAATTTGGTGGTTATGATGAAACGCCAAATCAAATGTCAGGGTTTCTCCAAGAATTTTCAGAATCGGGTTTGGTTAATATCGTGGGTGGGTGCTGCGGTACGACCCCAGACCATATTTCAGCCTTTTCCAAATCGGTTGAAGGTATATTACCACGTGAAATTCCAAAAATTGAACCATTGACAAAATTGAGTGGTTTAGAACCGCTTATCATTCGCCCAGATTCCAATTTTATTAATGTTGGGGAACGAACTAATGTTACTGGGTCTGCAAAATTTAAAAGATTGATTAAAGAAAACCAATACGATGAAGCTCTAATTGTGGCTCGCCAACAAGTGGAAAACGGTGCACAGATCATTGATGTAAATATGGATGAGGGATTGATTGACTCTGAAAAAGCTATGGAACAATTCTTACGATTAATCGCTTCGGAACCAGAGATTTCTAAAGTCCCTATAATGATTGATTCTTCAAAATGGACCGTTATCGAAACCGGATTAAAGAATATTCAAGGGAAGGGTGTTGTGAATTCCATCTCCTTGAAAGAAGGTGAAGAAGAATTCATCACGCACGCGAAATTAGTTAAAAAATATGGTGCGTCCGTTGTCGTTATGGCATTTGATGAACAGGGCCAAGCGGATACCTTTGAGCGGAAAGTTGGTATCTGCCAAAGGGCTTATGCATTATTGACTGAAAAAGTTGGACTAAGCCCGGAAGATATCATTTTTGATCCTAATATTTTTGCTGTGGCAACAGGAATTGAAGAACATAATCAGTATGGAAAAGCTTTTATAGATGCTACAAGAACTATAAAAGAAAAAATGCCCCTAGTTCATGTCAGTGGTGGGGTGAGCAATTTTTCATTCTCATTTCGTGGAAATAATGGTGTTCGTGAAGCCATGCATTCTTGTTTCCTTTATCATGCCATCCAAAATGGAATGGATATGGGAATTGTTAATGCGGGACAATTGGTTGTTTATGATGATATTGAACCATCGTTTCGTAATGCTATTGAAGATGTTTTATTCGATCGTCATCCCGATGCCACAGACAGATTAGTTGAATTAGCTGAAGGGTTTATTGGGATTAAGCAAGAGAAAAAATGGAATAATGAGTGGCGATTATTGCCGATTCAGGAAAGATTATCTCACGCCTTGGTTGAAGGAATTGACAAATTTATTGTGGAAGATACTGAAGAGGCTCGGATTCAATTTGACCGGTCGATTGAAGTGATTGAAGGTCCATTGATGGATGGAATGAATCGCGTTGGAGATTTATTTGGCTCGGGGAAAATGTTCCTCCCCCAAGTGGTAAAATCAGCCCGGGTTATGAAAAAAGCAGTTGCCCATTTAATACCATTTATCGAAAAAGAAAAGGAAGAAAAAGGGCTTGCTGATATTTCCAATGGAACCATTGTTTTAGCAACAGTAAAAGGGGATGTTCATGATATTGGAAAAAATATTGTCGGTGTTGTTTTAGGCTGCAATGGATATAATATTATTGATCTCGGTGTTATGGTCCCAGCAGATAAAATATTATCCAAAGCAATTGAAGTAAATGCAGATATCGTAGGACTTTCTGGTCTCATAACTCCAAGCTTGGATGAAATGGTTTATGTAGCATCAGAAATGGAAAGGCAAAATTTTGAAGTGCCCTTATTGATTGGCGGTGCTACTACAAGTCGCAAACATACCGCCGTCAAAATAGAAGAAAAATATACATCTTCCGTTATTCATGTTATTGATGCTAGCAGATGTGTGGGCATTGTAAGCAAATTATTAAATCCGGATCATAAAATTGAGTTGGTTAATAAAACAAAAAAAGAATATGAAACGATTCGTGAAACCTTTCATCAAAATCAACAAAAATTAAAACTTTTACCGATTAATGAGGCTAGAAATAGAAAACCTAATTTGGTTTATAATCCGGTTCAACCACAAAATCTGGATATTAAAAAGATTGAATCAATATCTTTAAATGAGCTAAAGGATTATATTGACTGGTCACCATTTTTTCATGCATGGGAATTTAAAGGCACCTATCCAGAAATTTTAAATGACTCTGAAAAAGGAGTCGAAGCGGGAAAACTTTTTAATGATGCTCAAAATATTTTGGCATCTCTCATCGAATCAAAATCATTAACTGCGAAGGCAGTGTTTGGAATCTTTCCTGCTCAATCCAAAGAAGAAGAAGTGCATTTAATAAAAAATGATATTACGTTTAATTTTCCTCGCCAATTGATAGATAAAGGGAATAAACCTAATTTTTGTCTAGCGGATTTTATTTCTCCAAATGGCGATGATCATATTGGGTTGTTCACTGTTACGGCTGGACATGGATTAGAAAAACTGGTTGAGCAGTTTGAATCAGACCACGATGATTATAATGCTATTATGGTAAAAGTGTTAGCTGATCGATATGCAGAAGCGGCTACTGAATGGCTCCATGAAAAAATTCGAAAAAATGAATGGGGTTATGACTCCAATGAGATTTATTCGAAAGAAGAATTAATTAGGGAAAAATATCAGGGAATTAGGCCGGCACCGGGATATCCCAGTTGTCCTGATCATGCAGAAAAAGATAAAATATGGAAACTCTTGGATGTGGAAAACGCCATAGGTGTTTCTTTGACAGAATCGAGAGCTATGTGGCCCGCAGCTTCTGTATGCGGGTGGTATTTCTCTCACCCTGAATCCCAATATTTTAGCGTATTAAAAAATAATTAAAACCAAAATAATCAAACAAATCAAAATCTTATGAGAATACGAGATAAAATAAAAAAACCTCAACGTCCGGTTGTTGCTTACGAAATTTTACCACCACGAGAAAAAGATGGGACATTGAATTCCTATGGAGAGATTATTAGTTCACTCTTATCACAAACCCATATTGATGCCATTAATATTCCGGAAGTATTGGATGAAATTGACCGAGGAAAACGCCCTGTGGTAAATCAAAAGCGAGGTGAGCCCAGGGAATTTGGTAGACTTCTCCAAGATATTGTTGGTGTGGAAGCTATTGTGAATCGAGTGGTTGTTCATGAACCTTTTGATGCCCAAATGAAATGGATCAAAGAGACCAACAAGGAATACGAAATTGAAAATATGATTATAGTGGGTGGAGAATCCAGTAATGTTGATTACCCGGGACCATCTGTAAATGAAGTTTTAAAGTCAGTCTCAAGAGAATACAATGAGAATGGTGGAGATATATTTTGTGGTGGAATTGCAATTCCAAGTCGGGATAGAGAATCAAAGAATTTGATCAAGAAAAGTGAGAATGGTTCTGAATTTTTCACAACACAGGTTTTATACGATTCTTCCAATATTATAAAAATGATTGGTCATTACCAAGAAAGGTGTGATGAACTCAATACATTTCCACGCCGTCTACTTTTGAGCTTTGCTCCGGTTTCATCTCAAAAAAATATTGAGTTTTTAAAATGGCTTGGTGTTGAAATCCCAAGTGAGACAGAGCGTTATTTACAAGGTAGACCCGGTTCTATGATTGAAAGATCCTTAGATGTGGCTATAGAAGTTTTGAATGATACATTAAACTTTATTACAGAGAATAATTTGAAAGTCCCCATCGGATTAAATGTAGAACACATAATGTCATACAATTTTCAGTCGTCGGTTGAAATGCTCCAGGAATTAGCTCGTATTTATCGGGAATTTTGTATTAAATCAAAGCAGTATTCATAAATAGAATTTGGTAATTTTCGCACCAAATTTGTAAAAGTAATTAATAAAAGCGAATAAAAATAATAGGAAGCTAAATTGAGCAAATATTTATTTACATCAGAATCTGTTACAGAAGGGCATCCGGATAAAGCATGTGATGCAATTTCGGACGCAATTTTAGATGATATTTTATCTAGTGATCCTAATGCACATGTGGCGTGTGAAACTTTAGCAACCAAGGGGGTTATTGTGGTATCTGGTGAAGTCCGTACCAATGGATTCACCGAAGTAGAAAAAGTTGTGAAACAAACTATCAAGGATATTGGATATAATAAAGGGAATAGTGGTATTGACCCGGAAGATGTTCAAGTTATTTCTATGCTTCATGAGCAAAGTTCAGAAATTGCTCAAGGTGTTGATTCAGAAGATATTTCCGAACAAGGTGCCGGTGATCAGGGACTCATGTTTGGATATGCTTGCAATGAAACACCCGAGCTAATGCCACTCCCAATCCAGATTGCTCATCGCCTCACAGAAAGATTAACAGAATTGAGAAAAAATGGGTCATTACCCTGGCTTCGTCCTGATGGAAAATCGCAAGTATCAGTCAGTTACGAAGATGGTAAACCTGTTTCTGTAGAAAAGGTCGTCATTGCTACCCAGCATGATGATATGTTGGCTGAATATGGAACAGAAGAAAAAGAACTGGAATTTGTAAAAAGAGAAGTAATTCAGCATATTATTAAACCCGTTTTGGAATCTTTTGATTACCCTTACTCTGAAGAATTTATTGTGAATGGTACCGGTCGGTTTGTTTATGGTGGACCTGAAGCAGATACTGGATTAACCGGTCGAAAGATCATTGTTGATACTTATGGTGGATACGCCCCTCATGGTGGAGGCGCATTTTCCGGAAAAGACCCTTCCAAAGTAGATCGTAGCGCAACTTATATGGCTCGTTATATTGCCAAGAATATAGTGGCATCCGGTCTTGCGGATAAATGTGAAGTCCAATTATCTTACGGTATTGGCGTTGCAGAACCAACGTCATTTTATGTGAAATCTTTTGGAACAGGTGAAATGAGTGATGAAAAACTTACCGAAATTGCAAAAAAAGTATTTCCTGTAAGACCCGGTGAAATAGTTGCTCATTTAAAATTGAAGAGTCCACGCTATAGACAAACTGCAGCTTATGGTCATTTTGGCCGAGAGCTTGATCTATTCACATGGGAAAAAACGGATATGGTTCAACAATTACTAGAACATAAATAAAATAAATTTCATATACCAAGGAGCGTTGCATTGGAGTTTATTTCTGATCAGGCTTGGTTTTATAAACGACGTTCATTTGATAAACCTCATATTTGGAGAAAAAAATGGACAATTCAACAATATTAAATAATGACTACAAAGTGGCCGATTTATCTTTAGCCGGTTATGGTCGAAAAGAAGTAGAACTTGCAGAATCAGAAATGCCTGCACTCATGAAGCTTCGTGCACAATACAAAGAATCACAACCCTTGGCTGGCGCAAATATTCTGGGGTGCATACATATGACAATCCAAACCGCAGTCTTGATGGAAACACTTGTAGATCTTGGTGCAAAGGTTCGGTGGTCATCCTGCAATATTTTCTCAACTCAAAACCATGCAGCGGCAGCAATGGTTGATGCTGATATTCCAACATTTGCATGGAAAGGTGAAACTGAAGAAGAATTTTTTTGGTGTATTGAGCAGACAATCCTAAAAGATGGTAATCCTTGGGATGCCAATATGGTTTTGGATGATGGGGGCGATCTAACCCAAATGTTGCATGAAAAATATCCTGAAATGCTAGATAAGATTCATGGTATTAGTGAAGAAACCACAACGGGTGTTCATCGCTTGTTAGAGATGGTAGAAGAAGGCACTCTTAAAGTTCCAGTCATAAATGTGAATGATTCGGTAACCAAATCAAAAAATGATAATAAATATGGATGCCGCCATTCATTAAACGATGCCATTAAACGTGGCACAGATATTCTTATGGCTGGGAAAAAAGCTTTGGTCATTGGTTATGGTGATGTAGGAAAGGGTTCAGCACAATCATTACGTCAAGAAGGAATGATCGTTAAGATTAGCGAAATAGACCCTATTTGTGCAATGCAAGCTTGCATGGATGGATTAGAGGTGGTTTCTCCCTATAACAACGGAATTAACACAGGCACAATTGATGGTATTAACAAAGACTTATTGTCAACCACCGATTTAATTGTAACAACGACCGGGAACATCAATGTGTGTGACAAAGCCATGCTGCAATCATTAAAATCGGGTTCAGTGGTTTGTAACATTGGACATTTTGATAATGAAATTGATACCCAATTTATGAGAGACAATTGGCAGTGGGACGAAGTGAAACCCCAAGTGCATCGGATATTTAGAAGTGACAATAAAAATGATTATTTAATATTATTATCGGAAGGTCGATTGGTCAATCTTGGGAATGCTACGGGTCACCCATCTCGAATTATGGATGGATCATTTGCGAACCAAGTTTTAGCTCAAATGCATTTGTTTGATGCGAAATTCGCGGCAATGTCTTCGAATGAAAAATTATCAAACATTACAGTTGAAGTTCTTCCAAAGAAACTTGATGAGGAAGTCGCAGCAGGTATGGTCAGTGGTTTTGGGGGTGTTTTAACGCAAATGACCGACAATCAAGCGGATTATATAGGCGTTCCAAAAGATGGTCCATATAAACCCGATGAATACCGATATTGATGAAATTTAAATAAAAACTGAAAAAACCCCGCAAGAAATTGCGGGGTTTTTTGTTTTTGGTTCTCTCGGATTTATTCCACAAATTTGAGTGCGGAAGTCCAAACACTATTGGCAATAAAATGAAGGTAAGCCCAAAACAGACCCAATCTCGTTGGAAAACGGGATTTCTCCATGTTTTTCTGACCATTTTTTTAATGGTGACGGTGGCGTGCGATTTCGACATTCCAGAAAAGTTCGAAATGCCTACCTGGTATCTTGATTTAAAAATTCCACTAGTTCAAACCAGATATCAAATGGCTGATATTTCCGATTCATCTGCGGGTATTTTTCTTACAGATGATTCTCTTGGATTTAAAATTATCCAGGAAGGAGAAATGCCTGCCACAGAACTTCCCGATCTCCCTTCTGTGCCACTAGGGCTTGATCAAGCAATTTCATCAGGAGAAATTTCTGGAATTAACATGGAAATAGACCTTCCAGAGATTACAATTAGTCAGCGGATTGACGTTGTCGCTTACGGGCAAATGGTTTATCCTGATACTACTGATTGGACTATTGATACATCCATTTTTGTATATGAAGATCCATTTACAGGGGATTCTGTTTTCGTAGATACAACCATTTGGATCGCAGCTTATACCCCTTTTGCATTCCCTGACACGGTTTCCCATGTATTGGAAGCAAACCATTACGATTCTTTAATTGTGGCAGCTTTTAATGGTGCAATGGACTTATTGAGTAGTGCATTAGATACAACAATTAATCTCGGATTCTCATCATTTCCACTCCCCGATGATCCTCCAATCATTGCAAGTATAGATACGCTTATTATTGCCAGCCATGCTACCAACAGTGTTTACCGGACTCTATTTAAAAATAATGGGATCCCTACTGATATAGTGGGTGTTTATTCAAGAATGGTCGCTGGATCTTCTGATCCTCTTTCTGATACTTTAGCGAACCATAACCAGGTTCCATCAATCTCTCAAGGTGTCACATATGCAGACACAACAGATTTATCTGGTAAGGGATTAACAAATTTCTTAAAAATGGCGACGAGTATGTCTTTGAGTTCTGCGTCGACTGATTATGTAACTATTCCTCCAGGATCATTGTATGTCGATTTCAATATTACATTTAAAATGGCAGGAATTGATAGTATTGATGTAACAACAAATAATTATTCCATGTCAGACGGCATTGAAATGCCACCGATGGAATTACCTGAAATGGATATGTCCGAGTCTGGTATAAGCAAAATGGAAATTTATAGAAATGTGCTTAAAAAGGAGGGTGCAGCCTACAATGAGAATAAGCTGGTCATTAGCGATCTGGCCAGTAGTTTTCCATTTGATATGGAATTCTTATTGAATTTCCAAAATTTTTCACCCACACCTGATGGTGACTCCGTAAAAATTGATACTGTTTTAAAAAATGGAATTGAGATCAATAAAACATTTGATTTACGTGGATATACATTACAAAGCACAGATGGAGATAATGATAATGATGGCTGGCCGGACAGTGCATTTACAAGTTTTGACCTTGTGCTTGATATCGCAATTCCCGAGCAAAAAGCATCCATTCCCTTAGATGGTTCACCCTTGGGTGAATTCACCATGAATATGAAGTTGGAGCAGTTATCGTTCTCGTCCATTGCTGCAAACCTTTACATGGAAATGCCTGCGGAACCCACTGAACAGGAATTTCCTGCAGGTTTTACAGGTGCCATTCCCACTGAAGCAGTTTTCGAGATTATTTTTAAAAATCAGATCAGATTGCCTATTAAAATGGTCATGGAATTCAAAGGCTATAACTCCCTTGGTGAGCTTACTTATGTACCGGTGATCATTGATACAATTGGGTTTCCATTAACGGATTCAAATTTGGATACTGCCATGACCATCATTGGTTTGAGCAAGCTGGGAACAACTATTACAATTTATGAATCGGTTGATGATAGTTTACCATCATATTCTGTTACAAATGCACCCTGCGACACTTGCTCTACTATCATAGATTTACTTGCATCCAATCCCGTAAGTCTGATTATTACACCTGAGGTGAAGGTAGATGGTCGCGGATCCATTGAAGCTAATAAAGCCATTGCAGGTGGATTTCGTGTGACTATTCCATTTGTCCTTCAATTGGAGCCCATGACCTTTATGGGCGGAACCGCCACAGAAATTGAAACATTTGAACATGATACACGCTATAAAATTCGGAACAGTTTGTTAGAAACAGAACTTGTGTCAACGATCACGAATGCGTTACCCTTTGGTGCAGAAATTTCAGTGTTAATGAGTAACGATTCATTATTTCCCACTGATACAACCTGGGAACAATTGGGAATTTTCCGGGATTCTCTTGCTGCCAGGGGATTACTTGACGCCACAGACAGTCTATATATTCTCAGAAAATGTAGTGATATTTCTCCTGATAGTGGGTTTGTTTATATCTTCAACGTTATGACAGATTTTTCAGAATGTTTTGATGGTTTACCTTATATAGTGAAATATAATGGATCCGGGACAGATACAATCATTTCCTATGTGGATACACTCTTTAAATTTTCTTTACCAAATCCGGAATCATTTTACGGTGCAGATGATTCAACCGGATACCCTGAAGGAATGGTTGCTGTACCGGGTACCGGGGTGTATGCCAGCACCATCGATACTTCCCAGATCTTTTTGTTGACAGATTATGGCAGCCACTTTACCATGCCAAGATTCCATTTACCGGGTACAGATTCAGTTGGGGTATTTTTATCTGTTGAAGATTATTTGGAGATTAGCTCCTTTATCACTTTTCGGTTAAGCAGTTCCGGTGCATTTGGTGAAGCAAAACCTGAATTAATTATTACTTACCCCAATGGAGGACAAACATTATATAACGATCAAACTTATGAAATTCTTTGGAGTGTAGGCGGATCGAGTTCTGAAAAAGTGGATTTATATTATTCCACACATGGAGATTCAACGACCTATAAGGCTGCCAATTGTGTTCTGACAGATAATTGGACAGAAATTGAATCAGGATTAGATAATCTTGGTTCATATTCATGGGATTTGGCTACCAGTGGGTTATCAGAAACTGATTCATTAAGATTGAAAATCGTGTCTTCAAATGGGAAGGCTTGTGATATCAACGGACATTATATCAAGATCAGGTCTCCATCAAGATCGAATCGTATGAATCGTCCAAAACAAAAATTGAGTATGAAGGGTAATCGATGAAGCGAATTATTCTCATATTTTGCATGGTTGGAATTTTTGTTCAAGCCCAAACCAAACGTGATCCACGAATGGTAGGAATGGCTGGAGCTTACACAACCATTGCCGATGGAATTTTCTGTGTTGGTTTTAATCCTGGTATAATAGGACTTCAACAAAATAATCCATTTATGATTCAAGCGTTTCAATTGGATTTAGGTATACTGGGAAATTTTTTCTCTATCCAAAATATTGCACAATATAGCGGTGATACTTTGAATACTGCTGAAAAAGATGCACTCTTCGATCAATTAGAAGCGTCTGACGGTATGGCGTTTTTTGTAGACACACATATGCCAATTCCTTTTATGAACATTTCTAAAGGTAATATGGCTTTTACATCTAATAATATCATTTTACAGAATTATAAATTACCTATGGGATTATTGGAGCTCATTTTTTATGGCAATGGCCAAAAACCGAACTTGGATCTTGAATTCAATTATGAGATTTTGGGATTGAACGAATACGGATTTTCATTTGGGATTCCTTTTAAATCCATGTCCTGGGGAGTGACGGCCAAATATCTGCAAGGATTATTTTATCTTGGGATTGATGAAGATTCATCTTCAGCGAGTTTGATAACAGATGATCTGGGTATCTATGGTTCAGGGAAATATATCATACGGCAAGGTGTGGGTGGTGCAGGATTTGGACTTGATATTGGGGTGGTTTCTCGACCATATAATGGGTGGCAATTTGGTGCGTCGTTTATCAATATGGTAGGTTCTATCAAATGGAATCAAAGTGGTGGTGGTAATGAGCCTTCCAGTATAAACCCACTTACGTCAAAATTTTATCCATTTGTATTTGGAGAAGATACTCTCGATTTAAATGAGTCCATTTTATACACATTCAACATTGACACTATACGTATGGACAAAATGGGGAATGACTCTTTATTCACTAATGAGACCATTTTTTTCGTGGATACCTTAGCGAATGGTAAACGACCTGAATTTGTCACTCGGTATCCAGCTACTTTCAGACTGGGTGCATCAAAAAGAGTGGATAATTTCTTATTTGCCACGGATTTGGTGGCTGGATTTGAGAATAAATATTATGCACGACAACAATGGAAATGGGCTATGGCGGTTGAGTGGAATCGGATTCAAACAATCCCAATGAGAATCGGTTATTCCTGGGCTGGTGGAGAAATGAAAGAATTAGCCATGGGGTTTGGGGTGAAAAAGGGACCAGTCATGTTTGATCTCGGATTTTCTTTTCGAAATGGCATGTGGCTTCATACCATGAAAGGATTCAATTTCTCCTTTGGATTTACCTGGGTTGGTAAACCTCCTAAAAAATCGGAAAAGGAAGGTCCTTCACCAACTCTAAAAGAGTAAAATTATTTTAATAACGGATTACGTTTTGGCTCGCCACATTAATATCATCCCACCGCTTAAAAATAAAATATTTCCCAACCAGGCTGATAATAGAGGTTCCACAATTCCGTTAAATCCTAGTGACTGGCCAAACTTGATAAAGGCGTAATATCCAAAGATAACAAAAACACTGGCGCCAGCCCCAAAGGATAAACTATTTTTCTCCTTTAATACCACCAAGGGAATTCCAAACAAAACAACTATCAAATTAGTAAAGGCGAAAGAAATTTTTAAATATCGTGTAACTTCCCATCGAAGGGTATCGACGCCATTTTCTTTTAATTCCTTAATTCGTTCCGTGAGCTTGAAATAATCCAATTCGTCCGGTTTTCGGGCTTGTTGCTGAATCTCTTCTGGTAAAAAACCAAGTGTGATGAGCGTATCTGATTTTCCCAAGGTAACCCTTGTCTCAACTCCATGCTCATTAAATTCACGAATCGAATACCCTGTTAATACCCAACTGGATGTAACTGGATTCCACTCTATTTTTTTTGCATCAATCCTTTTTCGGATATTTGAATGGTCCAGGTCTACTATGGTTAGATCATGTCCAGTTGATTTTTTTATATAATATTTAGATAATGAAATATGTATAGATGTATTTTTCTGGAGGAAAATATTTTTTAGTGTGTTCTTTAGTTTATGGCGTGATTTTCGCTTTACATAATCTCGGTCGATCTCGAATCGTTTTTCATTCCCAATTGCAACCAATTTATTATCTAAAACAAACGATCCTCCACTCATGATAATTCCTGATAACAGTAATGGAAATGAAACACGATAAAGGCTTATCCCGGATGCTTTCATAGCTGTCCACTCGTTTCGTTTTACCATTGACCCTAAACTGAAAACTGTTGATAATAGCATGGACATAGGGAGCCCAATGCTCACAAACCAGGGTAAAGTATAGAGATAATATTGAATTACAATTGGTGACGGAACTTTATTATCCATGAATCGGTCTAAATTTTCTATAAGATCAACAATTACAAAAATAGAAACAAAACCGAGAACAGATATTCCCAGGATTATCCAGAATTGTCGCAATAGATATAGGTCGAGTTTATTCATCAGTAGGAATTAGAATTTCCCCAACTTCCTTCAAAAAAAGAAATAAAACGATTATTTTAAATAAATAAAAATTATTCGTGGCTTTAGCGGTTTGGATTCAAATATTCACGAATTAACTTACCCGCAATGAAATTAATAAAATGGTTTAAAATCATATCTATTTTGGGTCTATTGCTTGCTGGGTTAGCCTTAGCTGAAACTGTAGGATTAGCATCCATAAAAGAAGATGAATTGTCCTGGCTTTCAATTTGGCCGCCAATCATTGCCATAATTTTGGCTCTTATTACTCACGAAGCGCATTTAGCTTTATTTATTGGTATTTGGGCAGGCGTATCAATGATCACTGGGAACCCAATAACAGGGATTACGAATGCTCTGGATACGTATATCGTCGGGTCAGTTACAGATCATGGTCATGCATCAATTTTGATCTTTACATTGGCTTTTGGTGGACTAATAGGTGTAATTACTGCCAATGGAGGAATGAAAGGTGCAGTAGATTTTGCATCAAAGTATGCAACATCAAACCGAAGAAGTCAATTTGCTACGGCAGTAATGGGTTTAGTTATATTCTTTGACGATTATGCCAATACCCTATTGGTAGGGAATATGATGAGACCTTTTACTGATAAAGCCAGAATCTCACGGGAAAAGCTATCATACCTCGTGGATTCAACTGCAGCACCCGTTGCAAGTTTAGCCGTAATCAGTAGCTGGTCTGTATTTCAAATGAGTTTGCTTGAATCTCCATACAAACAATATGGTGTTACTATAAATCCTTATTTTACCTTTTTACAAAGTATTCCTTTTTCCTTTTATTGTATTTTGACATTGATTTTTATTTTTTTAAATATATTATTGAAAAAAGAGTATGGTCCCATGCACGATGCAGAAACTCGTGCATTATCAACTGGTAAAGTACTTTCTGATCACGCAAAACCACTTTCAGATCCAAGTTTAATCGAAGATACACAAAAAGTACCAACTGCTCATTGGAACAATGCATTTATTCCAATATTTGTAGTTGTAGCTGTAACTATTGGTGGCTTGGTTATTACTGGCCTAAGAAGTCTTGATATGCAACATCCTACACTTCGAGATATCATTGGTGCATCGGATCCTTACGCCAGTCTTATTTGGGGTGCTTCATTTTCTAGTATTTCTGCAATTGGATTAACAATTGGACGAAAAATATTAACTTTGGAGAAAACGTTGGATGCGTGGGTGAATGGCGTAAGATCTATGGTAATGGCTTGTATTATTTTAGTGTTGGCCTGGACTATTGGTTCTGTATGCAAAGATCTGAAAACAGCAGAATATTTGGTGAGTATTTCTTCTAATATTTTGTCTCCATCCATGCTTCCTTTCATCACTTTTGCCACCGCTGCAGCCATTAGTTTTTCAACCGGCTCATCCTGGGCAACCATGTCTATATTGGTTCCGGTAGTTGTTCCTATGGCAATGCATCTTTTGAATATGTCACCTGATGCGACTGTTGAATCACCCATATTTTTAGCCACATTTGCTTCAGTTTTATCCGGGTCAGTTTTTGGTGACCATTGTTCCCCAATCTCCGATACGACAATATTGTCTTCCACAGCGTCTGCATCTGATCATATTGACCATGTAAAAACCCAAATGCCCTATGCACTTACAGTGGGCATCTTATCTTTAACTTTAGGATGTCTAGGTATAGGATTTGGTATACCAGTTTGGGTTATATTATTATCTGGAACCGCAATTCTCTGGGCCATCATGCACTTTATTGGGAAACCGATTGTACCCACGTAAAACTCCGGAAGTATAGTTGATTAAAATAGAATCAGCAATTGAAGCTTTTGCAAGTTTCATGTGGGGACCATTTCTCCTTATCCTACTTGTTTTCGGTGGACTGTTTTTCACTGTTTATTGTCGATTTATCCCGTTCCGATACTTCAAACACGGACTGGATATTCTTTTAGGGAAATATGATAATGATGATGATCCAGGCGATATAAATCATTTCCAAGCACTATCAGCTGCTCTAGCTGGAACTGTAGGAATGGGAAATATAAGTGGTGTAGCCGTGGCAATTCATTTGGGTGGTCCCGGTGCACTTTTTTGGATGTGGGTTTCAGCCTTTGTAGGTATGTCTACAAAGTTTTTCACCTGTACCTTGGCAATCTTATTTCGTGGGGAAGATGACTTGGGTGAACTACAAGGTGGCCCCATGTATGTAATTCAGGAAGGACTTGGTCAAAAATTCAAACCATTAGCGGTATTATTTAGTTCGGCTGGCCTTATTGGTTGTCTACCTATGTTCCAAGCCAACCAATTAACGCAATACATTAGGGATTCTGTTTTTTTACCATTGGGAATGTTTTCATCAAATCCCTTTATGGGAAATGTAGTAACTGGGATCTTAATCGCAATTCTTGTGGCTGGAGTGATCTTTGGTGGTATAAAACGGATTGGACTGGTTGCTGGCAGAATTGTTCCAATAATGGTATTAATTTATTTATTAGGTGGTTTGGGGATCCTAATTAAGAATTATGATAAACTTGGATCAATATTCAACTTAATAATTACGGATGCATTTACGGGAAATGCTGTTGTGGGAGGAATAGTTGGGGAAGTTATTCGTCAAGGGATCCGGAGAGCGGTATTTTCCAACGAAGCAGGATTGGGGACAGAAGTGATGGCACATGGTGCGGCAAAAACAAAGGAACCGGTCAGGGAAGGTCTTGTAGCTATGATAGGGCCGTTTATTGATACAATTCTGGTTTGTTCAATTACGGCATTTGCAATTTTGGTTTCAGGTGTTTGGAATGATCCAACCTTGAATGGTGTATCCATGACAGCTAAGGCATTTTCAAATGAATTGGGGTTCCTGGGAGAGTTTATTTTATTCTTTTCTGTATTTACCTTCAGCGTAACGACCATGTTTGGTCAATCATATTATGGTGCAAAATGCACTGGGTTTTTATTCGGCAGCCGTTGGAAAGTTAATTATAATTGGTTTTATGTATTGTCTACAATCTTTGGGGCTACAGTATCCATTTCTATTGTAATTAATTTGATAGATGGGATGTATGCGATAATGGCGATTCCTACTATGGTTTCAACTATTCTGCTTGCGCCAAAGGTCATGAAAGAAACGCGTCGATATTTTTCAATGATTTAAAAGTATTATTGCATTCGCAGCGTTGGAATCTTTGTATTTAATTACTTAAGAGTAAAACCCACCCACCCATTTCATCCTGGACAGACAGACCCACCCATTCAGAATAGGATTGAATGACATCCTTCGCCTGATTTTCTAGAATTCCTGACAAAACCAATTTATGTCCAATAAACGGATCTAAGGTTGGAGCTAATCGAATTAATATATCAGCCAAAATATTTGCAATCACAATATCATATTTCTCATTTGATTCAAAACTATCAGGATGATGATATGGAATCATTAAATTATTTAATTCATTATTCTGCTCCGCATTTAGTATGGCGTTAGAATCAATCTCTACGCCTTCTACAAAACCCGCACCAAGAATTTTCGCACCAATAGATAAAACGCCTGATCCACATCCATAATCCAGAACCGTATTATTTCCCTTTAAATTATTTTCTAACCATCGTAAACAAAGTTGGGTTGTCGGGTGAGTCCCAGTTCCAAACCCACTTCCTGGTTGAATAATAATAGATTGACCTGAAAATTCAGAATTTGATTCCCAGGGCGGCACTATTCTAAGTGAATCAGAAATGAAGATCTCTTTGAATTGAGATTGGGTATAGGTGACCCAATCCTTGTCTTCGAAAATTTCTTCAACATAATCAGGTGCATTATCCAAATTCATAATGATCTGAATTTCATACATAAGCTGATCCAAGTCCTGATTCTCTTGTATCATCAGAACAATAACGTGGGTATCTCCCGAGAGTGGATTTAGATTATCCGGATCGTCAACCCAATTTGAATCGGGCTCCTTTAATTTATCTTTGATCATAATAGAGGCAACATCCAAAGTTGAAAATAGATCGGAAACATAGTGGAGATTTGTTCCCGGAAAATCGAGAGTAATGTTTTTCCACATCTTCATAGATTGGTAATTTACAGGATATGAAATCACGTGGCGAACTGAAAACTGAACATCAAAACCCCCAATCTTCTCAAATTGATTCCATGTCAATAAATGGTATTTTGAAAACAATTAACAGGGAAGACCAAAATATTGCAATTGCAGTACAGGCTACCATTCGTGACATTGAAAAGACGGTGGAACTCACAGTCAATTCGATTCGAAAGGGTGGACGTGTGTTTTATGTGGGTGCTGGCACCAGTGGTCGG
>Ga0207963_1000775_pt1 | contig 16951 bp, 17 predicted proteins | sample Knorr_S15_td_NAD_FD_185604 | JGI IMG/M metagenome (GOLD analysis project Ga0207963, IMG submission 185604) | Marine microbial communities from Southern Atlantic Ocean transect - Knorr_S15_td_NADW_ad_2500m_LV_A (SPAdes) (version 2) | ecosystem: Environmental > Aquatic > Marine > Oceanic | place...
TGAGGTACGGCCATTTCCGATTTTACTGGTTAGGCCTCCTAGCCGGAGTGACGGGACACCAGATGTTACTCAGCTTCACCCTGGGTTGGCTGATGTTCCAACTGACCGGGGAGGAGCGGGACCTGGCGTTCTTGGGAATCGCCATCGCCGTCCCCGCCATGACCCTCAACGTAGTCGGCGGTACCCTGGCCGACCGTCTGGAACCCAAGTTTTTGGTCGCCATGGCCCAGTCCATCTCGGCAACGGTGGTGGTGGGCCTGGCTATGTTGGTAATGACGGAACGGGTCGAGGTGTGGCACCTGCTGGCGGCTGCCGTTGCCATCGGCGCATTGCAAGCCTTCGATCAACCAAGCCGGGCCGCCGTATTTCCCCGGCTGGTGGAGCGGGAACACATCGTCAGTGCCGTGACTATGTCCGAGTTGGTTTGGAACGGCGTTCGGGTGTTGGGGCCCACACTGGCAGGAATCCTTATAGAGCAATTGAGTATCGAAGCCTCCATGTTGTTCAGCGCCGGGACCTTTTACATCATGGGGACGGTGACGGCATTCCTCAGACTTAGGCCCCGGCCGCCGGCCACGGGACGTGTATTGCAACAGGCGTTAGAGGGTTTGCGCTACGTGAGAAAGCACGAGATTTTTTCCCTCATCATGCTCCTGACATTTTGCAACAGCATGTTCGGTATGACCTTCGTTCACCTCATGCCGTCTTTTGCCAAGGAGGTGCTGGGAGTGGGGGCCGACAAGATTGGCATATTACTGGGCGCTTCGGGCGCAGGGGCAATCCTGGGCACGATTACCGTCGCCAATCTTCGAGGGCGTCACCCCAAAGGACTGGCGATACTAGGCGGGGCAATGGCGTACGGACTGGCGTTATTGTTGTTCGCCGCGGCCGCCTCCCAGGGTTGGTATTTGACAAGCATGGGCATGCTATTCATCGTGGGAATCACCAACTCAATCTACTTGGTAGGCGGGATGAGCACCATCCAACACCTGGTGCCGGACCGGCTAAGAGGCCGGGTGATGGGTGTCTACGCCATCACGTGGAGCTTGGGTCCTTTTGGGATGGTCCAGGGCGGATTCATCGCCCAGTATTTTGGCGCTCCGGTGGCAGTGGCCGTGGGAGCAACCCTGATTATCCTGGTGGCGATATCCATCTTCTTATTCAGTTCCAGGCTGCGCGGGCTGCGGGCCGAGATGCCGGCGGAGCTGCAGTTGGCTTACGCCGAGTGACCATTCCTGTGCCGCCCAGTCCATCTGAGCGCCAAGGGCGGGCGGTGCTCCACGATTGACAATCGGGGGTTTGCGGCCATATTCTCTTGCCGGTCCCCATGCGTAATCGCATTAACAATGTCCAATCTGTTTCAGATAACTCAAACGCCAAAATCTCGCCAAGGGAGAGTGTAGATGGAAAACATTGGACGCAAAATGGTGGAGATCGCCGAGATGGCTGTAGCCTCACTGTCGGCCAAGGAGGTCCACGAAAAGAAGGAAGCCGGAGAGTCGATCGTGATCCTGGACGTTCGTGAGCCGGACGAATGGGAACAGGGAGTTATCGAGGGCGCGGTGCTGCTATCCAGAGGACGCATAGAAAGCAGATTAGAAGAATTGGTCCCAGACAAGGACGCTCTGATCGTAACCCATTGAATGGGCACCGCGCGAGCTGCCCTGGCAGGGCAGACAATGAAGGCCATGGGCTACACGAACGTGGTCTACATGGCCCCTGGATTCAATTCCTGGAAAGAAGAGAATCTTCCCTTTGTAACGCCGAGCTAGGTAACAAACTCAAACCGTATCGGCAACGATGACCGTCCTTGGACAAGCTCAGTACGAACGGAGGAGGTCCAACCCATCCGTTCGTGGTGAGCCCTTCCCGTCCGTGGTGAGCTTGTCGAACCACCCACTCCGTTAGGTGAGGTTCGTTCCCCCCGTTCGTGATGAGCCTGTCGAAGCACCCACTCCGGACGAAGCCGGCCAGGTGGTGGCACGCGTCGGAGAAAAGGTACGCATGGGCGGTGGGACTATAACGTATCCCCCCATTTGGGAGAGTACCTGCTTCGGCACCTGCCTCCCAGTTGTCCAGGACCTTAATGGGTTGTAGGAGAGGTCGTCACCGGCCCGCCACAGGGCAATCCCTATATCATCTCCACCGAATGAATCTCATATGAGCCGCAAGCCCAACCAACGTTCAGCGGACGGTTTGGTTTCCCAGGTCCAGGACCTTCTTCGCCATATCCGCATAGAGTTTCCAGGCGTCCTCGGGTTTTCTTAACGCCTCGGGGTCGTCCAGGTAGGTGTCCAGCAGAACGTATTCGCAGCCGATACTTTCCAATTCCGCCATGTCGCGGTGTATCTGGTCAAGGGTACCCTCGCCCACCACCCGTTCCTCTTCAGGCATCGGTGAACCGGTCACGTGCAGTTTGACTCTTGGGCACAGCGCGGGCACCGGACGCCCCTCCTCGGCCGCGATCTCTTGAAGGCGGGGAATGCCCGTGTTCTTGAACCAGTCCATGCGCATTCGGATGGGATGCCAGGCATCGCCGTACCGGACGGCCCGGCGCAGGGCTGCGTCGCTGGGACCGCCCACCCAGATCGGAATATGTGGGGACCGCAGTGGCCGGGGGGCGGTGTCCACGTCCTTGAACGACACGTACCGGCCTTCGTACGAAGCCAGGTCTTGAGTCCACAGGAGCTTGATAGCTTCCAGGTATTCGTTGGTGATAGCCCCTCTTCTCTTGTATTCCACTCCCAAGCCTGCGAACTCTTCTTGTGCCCAGCCGATACCCACGCCCAGAATCACCCGCCCGCCACTGAACTGATCGATGTTGGCGAATGCCTTGGCGATCTCCAACGCGCTGCGGTAGGGCACGATCAAGACCGTCGTCCCAATCTCGATGGTCGTGGTGATGCCGGCCAGCCAGGCCAGGGTGGACACCGGTTCGTAAAATGGGGCCGGATACCGCCCCTGAACGTCCGGCGTGATGCCGATATGGTCCGACGTCATCAGCAGATGGTAGCCCAATGATTCAGTGAGCTGCGCCCAGCGCTTGATGGAATCGGGGCTGGCGCCCGGCCCAAAGTTAATAAGGTTCACGCCGACTTTCATCACAAACTCCTTGCTTTTTGAGGTTGAACTCACCGCAGAGACGCAGAGGTCGCCGAGTTATCGTTTTTGTCTAATTTCTCTGTGCTCTCTGCGTCTCTGCGGTGAGTTCACGGCCACCGTCTTGCGCCAAAAGTTCCCCAGGCGCATACTGTGCGATGTTCCGAAACTCTTCGTCAAGAGGCTTTCCATGGATAAAGCGGACATTCCATTTCTAACCGTGGCTCAACTCTCCGAGCTTATCAAGAATCGGACGGTATCACCAGTGGAGGCGGTGGAAGCTTACCTGGACCGCATCGACAGCCTGAACGGCACGTTGTACGCCTACCTAACCGTCTGCCGCGAAGAAGCGTTACAGGCCGCCCGGGAATCGGAGCAGGCTTTGGACCAGGGCGAGTATAGGGGCCCCATGCACGGCATTCCGGTGGCGGTCAAGGATCAGATCAACACCGCGGGGATCCGCACCACCACCGGCACACCAATATTCAAGGACTTTGTACCCGGCGAAGACGCCACGGTAATGGCCAACCTGAAATCGGCGGGCGCGATTCTGCTGGGCAAGCTCAACATGACCGAGTTCGGCACCACCAGCCTGTCCCACGCCTTCGACACAGCCCGCAATCCCTGGGACCCGAGCCGGTTTACCGGCGGCTCCAGCAGCGGCTCCGGGGGCGCCACGGCCGCCTTCATGTGCGCCACATCCCTGGGCGAAGATACCGGGGGGTCGGTACGTGGCCCCGCCGCCTGGTGCGGCTTGGTCGGCCTCCGCCCCACCTGGGGCCGGGTCAGCCGCTATGGATTGAGGCCGGGAATGTGGTCCATGGATACCGTCGGCCCCATCTCTCGCACCGTGGAAGACTGCGCATTGACCCTTCAGGCAATCGCCGGCCGCGACCCGAACGACTCCTATACCTGGGACGTGCCGGTGCCCGATTACCGTGGCGCGTTGAACGCCGACGTTCGGGGCACCAAGATAGGCATATTGAAGGAGTTGCTGCACACGGACATGGTGGACCCCGAGGTTAGGGACGCCGTTTCTCGCGCGGCCAATTCTCTGGCGGAGTTGGGCGCGGAGGTGGAAGAGGTTTCCATACCTTTGGCCAGCCACTCCAACACGATCTCCACGATTCTAAGGGTGGAGGCCCCGACCAACTACCGGGACCTGATCCGTAACCGTTTACAGGAGATCGAACACGACAACCGGATCGCCTACCTCACCTGGAGCATCACGCCGGCGCTGGCCTACTACAAAGGGCTGAAGCTACGGGCGTTGCTGCGCGAGCATGTACTGGAAGCGCTGAACGGAGTGGACGTACTGCTGATGCCGACGATGGGTGTCGCCGCGCCCAAGGTCGAGCCGGACCCGGTCATCGATTCCATCGAGAAAACCAACCGGAACCGTGCCGGCATGACCACGACTTTCAGCCTGGCTAGCTCCCCGGCGGTGAGTATCAACTGCGGCTTCACGTCGGAAAATCTTCCCATCGGCCTGCAGATCGGCGGCAAACCTTTCGCAGAGCAGACCGTTCTCAATGTGGCCTACGCTTATGAGCAAAACACCGATTGGCACAACCGGCGTCCGCCGATCGGGTAGATGTCACTTCAAAGGGTGGTTCGACAAGCTCACCACGAACGGACAGAGAACCTATCGCCGTTCGTCCTGAGCTTGTCGAAGGACCCAACATCCCGCCAAAACCAGTTTTCCAATAGCATCAAGAAACAAGGAGGACACGTTGCCTAAAGCCGAGTACGAGTTTTTCAACCACGACGCCGTCTCTTGGACCCCGGTGGAGGCCGGTTCCGGCGCGGCCGCCGAGGGAATGGTTGAGAAGATCCTGAACTGGGACGAAGAGGCCGGAGTCTCCACCAGGATGCTCAAGTTCCCTCCTGGTGTAGAGACCTCCGAAGTGATCTTCCACGATTTCTGGGAAGAGGTGTTCATCCTAGAGGGCGAGCTACACGATAAATCGATCAGCACCACCTTCACCGGCGGGATGTACGCTTGCCGCCCTCCCGAAATGCCCCACGGCCCCTACATCTCGCCCATTGGCTGCACGACTTTTGAAGTCCGCTATTACCGCAAGTAACCCGATCCACCGGAGGTTCAACCTATGGCCAGTTTGGCCGTCATCAACATCGGCGCCATAGCGTCGGGGGATCTGGCCCAACCGGTCCTGGACGGTGATTGCGTGCTGGTGGAGGATGGGAAGATTAGCGCCATTGGTGGGGCGGACCAGTTGAACGCAAACTCCTCCGACACCGTCATCGACGCTTCCGGCGCCACCGTCCTGCCCGGACTGATCGACTCCCATTTCCATGTGGCCATCGGCGAGTACCAGCCCCGGCAGAAGGTAGTAGACTTCATCGACAGCTACACTCATGGCGGCGTCACCAGCATGATCTCGGCGGGTGAGATTCACATGCCGGGACGGCCCAATGACGCCGCGGGAGTGAAAGCCTTGGCCATCATCGCCCAACGGTCCTATAACGCCTTTCGGCCTAACGGGGCCAAGGTCCACGCCGGAGCGGTGGTGCTGGAGCCGACGCTACAAGAAAAAGACTTTGAAGAGTTAGCGTCGGAAGGGATCTGGCTGGCTAAATTCGGCTTCGGTAACTACCGGGACCCCTACGACGGCGAACCTCAGATCAGGTGGGCCCAGAAAAACGGCTTTAAAGTGATGTGCCATAGCGGGGGCAGCTCCATTCCCGGCAGCACCGCCATCTCGGCGGAGCATCTGCTGCGCCTCAAACCCGACATATGCGGGCACGTCAATGGTGGGCCGACTTCTCTGGACAATGACGGACTGCGCCGCTTGGTGGCGGAGACCGGCCTCTATCTGCAACTGGTACAGGCGGGAAACCTTCGCTCATCCCTCTTCATCTTAGGCTTGGCGCAAGAACACGAGGCGATGGAACGGTTAGTAGTCGGCAGCGACACCCCAACAGGCACGGGCATGATGCCACTTGGGGTAATAAAAACGGTCACCGAGCTGTCATCTTTGGGAGGCATCCCGGCCCCTACGGCATTGTGTTTGGCCACCGGCAACAACTCTAAGGCCTGGGAATTGAACTCGGGAATCATCGCACCAGGCAAAGACGCCGACCTGATTATCGCCGACGCTCCCAACGGCTCGACCCGTAGCGACCTGTTTTCCGCCATGGAGAACGGCGACGTTCCCGGAATCGGAGTGGTAATAATAGATGGCGAGATAAGGGTCGTCCGCAGCCGCAACTCCCCACCCCCCACCAAGGTCCCCCGGGTACTAAAACAGCCCACGCCCCCGCTGCCCAGCTTCTAGGGGGCCATCCTTTCCCGCTCCAATTTCCTTCCCCGTTGCTGGGATTTCGCCCTCAGAAAGGGGACTCCAACTGTCCCCTCGCTTTCATTTCCTGAGGTAGTAAGCTGTAATAAATGAAGGTATTAACCGGCGTGGGAACGCCCACCTCTCGGCCAAGTCGTACCACCGCGCCATTCTGGACTTCCAACTCGGAGGGGCGTCCCTCCATGATGTCACGCTGCATGGAGACCGTGGCATTCGATTGTACTGATTCCAACTGGGCTATTGCCGTCTTGGCTTCATCTCCCGTCAAAACGATGCCTTGAGCCCGCGCCACGGACTCGGTCTCATATACAATATGCCTCGCCATTTCCCAGGTTTCAGGAAGGCTGCGCCAAACCCCAGCCGGGGCTCGTGTCACCGCGCCTACCCCACTGAACGCACATATAAACATCATTTTTTGCCAAAGCGCAGCCTAGATGTTCGGTCGAATATCCGCCTTTACCCCCGCTCGCTCGAACGCCTGGAGCAGCCGCTCCGTGCGTGGGCTGGCATGATTATCCACCTCACCAAACCTCACGAACGGATCGACCGCGGCGTGCCGGATGTGGCCCGGACCCACGGTATAGCTTACGATCCCACCAAGCCCGCCCAGTACAGCCTCTTCACCCAACACCGCCGAAAGTTGCGACGGAGCTTCAACACCGTTCTGAATAGGAAGTACACAGGTCTCCGGGCCAATCATCGGGCGCATGGCTTCGGCTGCTTCAGTTAATTGCCACGCCTTCACACCCAATATGACTACGTCCACTGCCCCCACGTCCGCAGGGTTGTCGGTGGCAACTGAAGGACTGAACACAAAGTCGCCTTTGATGCTATCCACCCTCAGCCCTTGGTCCCTAATAGCTGCGAGGTGGGCGCCGCGGGCAATGATGGCGACCTCTTCTCCCGCTTGGGAAAGGCGGCCACCTAGATAGCCTCCAATTCCGCCAGCACCAAACACGGCGAATCTCATGCTTTCCTCCAGTGTCTGATTACCGGGTTGTTCCGAGTGGAACCAAAATCTAGATAGATGGCCGCTGCTCGAACCACCGGGCTTCCTGCTGGTAGGCGTAGGCGGCGCGGATGACTCCGGGCTCGTCGAAGGGTTTGCCGGCGATCTGCATCCCAACGGGTAGGCCAGAGGCTGTGAAGCCGCAGGGGACGGAGATGGCCGGGAGACCCGTCAGGTTGAAGGGAGCGGTAAAGCTGGGACCCCTGACCGTGCTGGTAGCATCGTAGCCCTCGAAGGCCGCCGCCGGCTGGGTCATGGTGGGAGTAACTAGAACGTCCACCTTCTGTAAAACTGCGGCGAACTCCCGGTTGACCAGCTTTCGAACCCGCTGTGATTGGACGTAGTCGCTGGCGCTGAACATTCCGCCGATACGGAATCGGGCGCGCACCATTTCGCCGAAGTCGTGGGGCCGTGTCCGCAGATTCTTCTCGTGAAAGGCGAAGGCCTCGCTGAGCATGATGACTGAGTTGGCCGCCCGAACGTATTCCAGACTGGGTATCGTCACTTCCTGCAAGTTTGCCCCCAATCCCTCCAACACCTTCAAACCATTTTCCACCGTGGCGACGACCTCCGGGTTCACGTTCTCGTGGGGAGCGAAGAAGAAGTGGCGGGGAACGCCGATGGTTAGTCCCTTGATGTCTTCCCTTAGCGATAGCGAATAGTCCGGCACCGGTGCAGTGCTGGTGGTGGGGTCCTTGGGATCGTATCCCGCCAGCGCCTGCATCATGTATGCCGTATCTTCCACCGTCCAGGTCATGGGACCGCAATGGTCTTGGGACCAACTCAGGGTCACCACCCCCGCCCGGCTGACCCGGCCATAAGTTGCTTTAAGCCCAACGATGCCGCACAGGGAAGCTGGGCCACGGATCGACCCACCAGTGCATGATCCCAACGCGGCCATTGCCTGGCCCGAAGCCACGGCAGACCCGGAGCCGCTACTGGAGCCTCCGGTAATATGGTCCAGGTTCCAGGGGTTGCGGGCCGGAGGGAAGGGCGTGGTGAAGTCGGGCCCGCCCAGAGCGAACTCGTGCATCGCCAATTTGCCCAACAGAATGCCTCCGGCGGCTTTCAGACGGGCCGTGGTCGTGGCATCTTCCGTGGGCACCCGGTCGATATACACCTTTGATCCGGCCGTGGTCGTAACCCCGGCGGTGTCGTAGAGGTCTTTCAGGGCGAATGGAATCCCGTGCAAAGGCCCCTTGTAGTCGCCACGGCGTATCTCCGCTTCGGCAAGGCGAGCGTCATCTAGGGCCTGTTCTTTCAATACAATGATGTACGAGTGCAACCGGTCGTCGGTGGCTTCTATCCGGTCGAGAAATGCCTGGGTAAGCTCAACCGGTGAAAGTTGTCCGCTTTTCAGCAGTCCGGCCGCTTCCCGGATGGTCAGATGGTAAAGATTAGTTTGGGAGGTCGTCATCTCTTCCCCTTTTCGGTATATTCGGCATTCAAGATGGATTCAAGTAGCCAACCGGCGAATCAAGCAGACGGCCATTCGGGATGGAAATTCAAGCCAATCTCTTCAGCCTGCAGATCGATGGAGTGCAGTTGCTGAATGTAATGGGAGTACATGTCGTACAAAGGTTTCAACTCGTCCAACTCTTGCTGGCTCATGCCAAGCCCGGCCCGGTCGCTCATAAGCTTGAACTCTTCGGGGGTTACCATGTCTCCTGGTGATGTTGCCATAGCGTTGCTCTCTCCAGACCAAACGTGGGAACGATAAATTGTTCCTCAGTGACCAACGTGATATCGTGGGCGCGAAGGAGACAACGGCTCTCCTGAATTTAGGCCGGTCTCCTGCACGGCCCTAGTTTACACCCGCACGGGTTCGGGTCAACCGCCGTCACACTTTTTCGAGGAAGAAATATGCAGCCTTTAGAGGGCATCAGGGTCCTGAGCGTCACCGTTTACTTGGCGGGGCCGTTTTGCGCCATGAACCTGGCCCGGTTGGGCGCCGAAGTCATCAGGGTGGAGATTCCCGGAAGGGGCGACCCGGTGCGGGGAAACGGTCCCTTTGCCGGGGCCGACGGCTGGCACGACGAACCCCAGAACAGCAATGACCTTTCGACTCGTTTTCTCAAACGGGCCCAGGGAGTCAAGAGCGTCACCCTGGATCTGAAGCACCCCCAGGGCAAGGAGATGTTTCTTGAACTCGCCAGGTCCTGCGACGTGGTCCTGGAAAACCTGGCTCCCGGCTCGATGCGGCGCTTGGGACTGGGATATGACGAAGTTTCCCAGGACAACCCCGGCATTGTCTACGCCTCCATATCCGGCTACGGACAAACCGGCCCCTACGCCGAAAAACCGGCCCACGACCCCCAGATTCAAGGGATGAGCGGCCTCATGGACATCAACGGCGACGCGGATGGACCGCCCACCAGAGTCGGATTTTACATCGGCGACCTGGTTACACCCCTGTTCGCCTGCTACTCCATCCTAGCCGCCCTCCGGGAGAAGGACCGGACCGGCCAAGGCCAATACCTGGACGTTTCCATGATGGATACTCTTGTGTCTCTCATGTTCATGGAGAATCTGGAGGAAAACATCGAGTACGGCCAGCCGTTGCGCACTGGCAACATCAGCCGTAACGGCCCCACCGGGCTGTATCACGCCAGCGACGGCGACGTATCCCTTACCGTTACCAGCGACGAGCAGTGGGCCAGACTGGCCCGGGCGTTGGACGCACCCCAATTCTTGGAGGACCCCCGGTTCGAAAGTTATGTCACCCGCACGGCCAACGTGGAGGAAGCGCGGCAGCAGATCCAAGCCATCATCGGAGAGTTCACGTTGGAAGAAGCCCTGAATCGCCTTGAGAGCCATGATGTGCCCTGCGCCCAGGTACGCACCGCCGAACAAGTGATGAACGACCAGCACTTCTGGGACCGGGGCAGTCTGGTGCCCCTGCGCCACGCCGGATTTCCCAAGCCGGTAAAGGGAGTTGCTTCGGGCTTCCCCGTGATCTTTTCCGGCGGACCTCTGCCGGAAATGTCAGGCGCTCCAACCTTGGGAATGCACAATCAAGAGATTTTTTCCAAGCTTCTGGGACTGGACGAATCGGACCTGGCCAGCCTGAAAGAAAGCGGCGTGATTTAAATCGGATTTGCGGACGTCAATCCGTTCCAGATATTAGGGGAAGGACAATGGTCACACCAGAGCAACGAGTCAACATTCTGCAAGCAGAGGCGGAATCATTTAAGACCTACTTGAGTTCCCTCCCCGCCGAAGCCTGGAATCAACCTAGCGCCTGCGAGGGTTGGACGGTGGCCGACGTGGTCGGCCATCTGAACGGGCAGAACTTCGCGTCTCGGGTTGCCCGGGGACTAGCGGATGACGCCTCACCTCCCGAAGGCGCACCGTTGGTGGAACACCACGACGAGGACCGCTTCGCCGAGGACATCTTTCAGCGGGCATTGTCGAACCGGGAAGAACACGGTGAGAATCTGCTGGAATCTTTCATTCCCCGTCTTGATGAGTCCGTTCAGGTGTTTAACACCGTCGGGCCGAACGACTGGGAGAAGCCCTGTTATTGGCCTCCGGGACCTGAACCGGTACGAACATTGTTAGACATGCGGATCGCCGAATTAACCATGCATGCTTGGGATATTCGGTCCACCTTCGATGCCGGCTATCGCCTTTCTGACGATAGCGTCCGCGTTCTGATGCAAACAGTGGACCGGGCTGTTCGCCGAGCCTTCCGCCCCGACGTCGACATACAAAGCGAAATTCGATACCGGTTCGAAGTGATGGAGCCATTCGAGACTGCCTACGATGTGGTGATGGCCGCCCAGGGTACCCACGTTGAGCCCTCCGGCAAGCAAGGGGCCGACGTTACCTTTCGATGCGACGGAGAGACTTACGTGTTGGTCATGTACGGCCGGCTCAGCCCGGAAGACGCCACGGCTCAGGGCCGATTGACCTTCCAAGGCGACTCGGAACTGGCCGGAAGCTTCGGGCGTCGATTCAAGGGAGGTTAGGGCGTTGGCGCAACCCCCTGCCGGAATCACTCAGGTGCTAATCTGATGAAACGGGCGCTGGTGATCCGCCACGCGCCGGTCGAAACTCTGGCCGCAAACTTTACATCGGTTCTGCAATCTGAGAACTTTCAACTCGAGCCGTTGAACATTTTTAAAGATGCTCCCGTGTACCGATCGTTCCAAGCTCCTCCCTTGGAGGACATCGGCCTAATCATCGCACTAGGCGGTCCCATGTCAGCCAACGACGACTACCCGGTCCTGCGCGAAGAATGTGAGTACTTAAGAAGCGCCATGGCTGCGGGGAAGCCGGTGATGGGTATCTGTCTCGGCGCCCAGATCATGGCCAAGGCGCTGGGTGGCAAGGTGGAGGCCACCGGCGGATATCAATTCGGACTGAGCAGGCTGTTAATCACTGAGAAAGGCGCCGCTGATCCGGTGTTCGGCAAGATCGACGTGCCCTTGGCGCCCACCCTGCACGGCGAATGCTTTACCATCCCCAAGGATGCGGTCAAGCTGGCAGAAGGGTATATGCTGTGCCGGGACGGCGCGTACCGACGCATCAACATGGCCTTTCGATACCATGATTCCTACGCCTTCCAGTTCGAACCCCAGCTTACGTTGGAAGAACTGAAGGTGTGGAACAAAGAGTTCCCAGGAGACTATGAACTGATGGGGGACCGGTTCGACGCTAGGGAAGAGTCCGCCCGAAACCTGCGGGAGTTCGCCAAGTTTGCTCCCTATCACGAGGCTCAGATGCGGGAGATGCTACTGGCTTTTTTGCGGAACGTGGCTTAGCGATCGGGATCATCATTCCATCATCCAACGTAATACTACCAATCATTGTGGGAGGACAATCATGGAAAAGATTCGACATAACCACCCAGATATCGCACCGTCGGGTACCTCATATAGCAGAACCGTGCGCGCCGGAAATCTTCTATTCATCGCGGGTTGCACCGCCCGAGGCACGTCGTCTCAAGGCAAAGACTTGATGACCCAACTTCGAGTCACACTGGACCGGATCGTGCGTGTTGTAGCCGCCGAAGGTGGCACTCCCGGGGATATCGTCAAGATAACTACTTACGTCACCAGCATCTCCGAGTGGCGCGAGAACACCTCCGCCCAGGATTACCTATTCGCGGAATTTTTCCAGGGCGCTTACCCGGCCAACACCCTGGTTGAGATTAGTGCGCTAGCCGAGCCTGGCCTGGATGTGGAGATCGAGGCCATCGCCGAACTGGGATAGGTCACCTTGGTGCAAGATTCGCCTTGATGTGGTAACTTGGGGCGTAATCAGCAGCCTGCTTCAAAGTTCGTTCCCAGTCAGGAAATCACCGTGCGGGGGTTACTATGAGCGACATCAAAATCGAAGAAGGTGTAGTCGTTGCAAAAGGGGGAGACCGGGACCTGAAGGCAGACATCCTCCGCCCAGCCAATCAGTCTGGTCCCGTGCCCGGGATTCTGATTCTTCCTGGAGGCGGCTTCAGAAACGCCGACCGCACGCCGTTGGCGGAACGCTACGGCCTGGCATTGGCCAGCGACGGTTACGTTTGCGTAACCGCCGAGTACCGGGTGATGGATGAAGCCCCCTGGCCGGCCCAAGTCCAAGATGTCAAAGCTGAGATTCGCTGGATGCGGGCCAACAGCGCCGATCTGGGCATCGACCCGGACCTCATCGTCGTCGCCGGCAAGTCGGCGGGCGGACTCCTGGCATTGGTCGCGGCGGGCAGCAGCCACGTAAAAGAATTCGACGGAGACGGCGGGAACCCCGGCGTGAGCAGCAAAGTGGCCGCGGTGGTGGGTATGTCCCCAGTCTCCGACATTTCCGAACGGGCGGTAGACCCCGCATTCGAGCCTCTTTTCGGTAAGAACCCTAGCGCCGATCTCGTCCGCGCGGCAAACGCGATCACCTACGCCAACAAGGACTATCCGCCGGCTCTGTTCTTTCACGGTACTTCCGACACTCGGGTCCATCACTCGACCACGATGCGGATGTACGAGGCGCTGGAACAAGCCGGAGTTCCCGTGGACTTACATCTCTTTGCCGGGGAGGACCACTTCTTCGACCGGGAACCTCGTTTCTACAAAGCCACTACCGACTCCATCGCGATATTCATATCCAGGTATGTCCCCGTGCGGGAGGCCGTGGCCGCTTCTTAGAGTGGCCACCAAGGCATCACTTGGCAAGTCACAACTAGGAGAGGATGTAATGGCTGTCGTAGGATTGGATCACTTGGTGGTCAACACCAGAGACGTAGAGGGCTCGATCAGTTTCTATCGAGACGTGCTGGGCATGGAGATACTGAGACTGGACGACTTCCGCGAGGGTAAGGTTGGCTTCGTTTCGGCCAGGGTTTCCCAGGAGATTATCATCGACATTAGGCCCACCAAGTCCGAGGATGCGGTAACGCCCAACATGGACCACTTCTGCCTGGTCCTCGGCCCAACCGATATGAACAAGCTTTATGAGGAACTGAAGTCCAAGGGCATCCACATGGACGGGGACGTGCACCCAGCTTGGGGCGCCCAGGGGATGGGACAGCAGTTCAAGATCTGGGACCCCGAGGGCATCAAGATCGAGCTCAGGTGTTACTCAGGGTCCCCATAGCCACCCAGATTCAATGAACTAGAATGACTTTATGCCATACTTGGAGCTTCCCGGCGTTGACCTGTGGTACACCGACACCGGCGGCGCCGGTACGCCGGTTATCTTCCTGCACGCCGCCTCGGGCAACTGCGAATGCTGGGTGTATCAAGAGCCGGTGTTCACCTCGGCAGGCTATCGCTGCATCGCCTACGACCGTCGGCATTGGGGCCGTTCCCGGCTGAATCAGTCTGGGGAACAGCCTGGTTACGCCAGCGATGATCTGCATGGCCTGGTAGACCACCTGGGCTTGGACCGTTTCCACCTAGTAGCGACCGCGGCTGGCGGAATCGGCGCATTAGACTACTCTTTGCTACACCCCCAGCAAGTACGCAGCCTGGTGGCCGCCAACACCATCGGCGGCGTTCAGGATGCGTCCTACCTAGAAGTCCAGCACCGGCTCCGCCCACAGGAGATTCAGGCGTTGCCGGTGGAGTTGCGGGAACTGGGGCCGTCTTACCGGGGCATCAACCCCGAGGGCGCCGCCCGCTGGCTGGAGATCGATCACCACAGCCGTCAGGAGGGGACACCCGGAGCGCAGCCGTTGCGGGACCCCATGACCTACGCGCGTTTAGAGACGATGCAAATTCCGGTCCTGATGCTGGCCGGCGATGCCGACCTGTTGTCGCCGCCGGCCATGATGCGGTTGCTGGCCAGCCACATCCCGGGATGCGAGTGGGCGACGGTGCCCGCAGCGGGACACGCCGCTTTCTGGGAGGAACCGGAGGTCTGGAACCGCCAGGTGCTGGAGTTCATAGCGCGCCACTAACCCAACAGCGCGGTGGCATATAATCAATCTGACCAGATCAAGTAATTACCGGTGGGAGAATATCGGACCATGATAAAGCCAAGAAACTTAGGGCATCTGGTGATACGAGTTAGAGACCTCAAGATATCCGAGGAGTTCTACACCAAGTTCTTGGGACTGGAAGTCAGTGGACGTGGCGGCGACTCCATGGTGTTCTTCAGGAGCAACGACAGTGTGCACCATGACCTGGCCATCGCCAAGCTGGACGGCAACGCCCCCGGCCCCGAACAGGACCGCGTGGGTCTTTACCACTTCGCCTACGAGTTCGAATCCTTCGACGAGATCCGGGAAGCCTACCGGTTGACCCAGGAGTTGGGCGTTAGGATAGCTGGGTTCGGCGACCACGGCGAGAGCAAAGGGCTCTACATCCTAGACCCCGACGGCATCGAGATTGAGCTTTCCGCCTTCGCCCCGGAGCTAAAAGACACGCCGCTGCAGGAGCTGTTGACCCAGGGTTCCGAAGAAGCCGTTAGAGCCGGTTAACCCCGGTCCAATCCCAGCAACTCCGGGAGAACGTTCATATCGCTGAAGGTCTGGATGCCCAGGCCTTCCAGCCCCCAGATGTCTTTGTTGGGGCAATACCCCAGCACCGTCATGCCCGCCGCAAGACCGGCTTGAGCACCCGGATAGCTGTCTTCTATTACTACGCAACGGCTGGGGGGAACCTCCATCTTCTGGGCCGCCAGCAGATATATGTCGGGGGCTGGCTTGCCATGGGCGACTTGATTGACGCCAAAAAACTTGTCGCCGAAATATCCGGCCAGGCCGGTAACCTCTAAGGTGACGACCATCTTTTCCCTTGTTCCGTTCGATGCAACGCACATTGGCATTCCCGCAGCCCCCAGGCAGCGTACAGTCTCAACCGCGCCGGGAATGGGTAGCAACTCCTTCCGGAATCTCTCCGATTCCATGGTCAGTTGTTGTTCCTCAATGTCTGCAGGCAATGAGCCCGGCACTTCATCCTCGAACATTTCCCACATCTCCGAGTAGGCAAGGCCCGTTGTCCTGCGGGCAACTTCGTCCGGTGACATCTCCAGGCCGGCTTCTTTAAGCAATTGGGATATGACTTCGTTGTTAATAGTTTCCGTGTCGACCAGAACTCCGTCACAGTCGAAAATCACCAGGTCAAAAGTCGTCATTCTGTTGGGACCGCTCCGTTATTCGAAGTTTGAGGGCCGGGTCTCCGGAAGATTTCCCGGTTAGGGGTCTCCCGGCAAGGGCGGCGCTGAATCTGGCGGACGCCGGTGGCCGGTGGCTTGTTCGTAGGCGTAGGCCAGTTTGACCATCGTTGGGTCGCTGAACGGCCGGCCGAGAAAGGTGATCCCCACGGGAAGTCCGGCGGACGTGAACCCGGCTGGGACCGAGATCGACGGCACGTACACCAGGTACGTATTGATATGGGTAGTGCCCCTCATGTCGTAGTAGGGCGGTCCCACACCTTCAGCGATCAGCGTAGGTTGATGCTCCACCGTTTTGTGGACGATAGCGTCCAACTGGGCGTCCGCCATTATCTTCATGACGCTGAACATAAGATCCTCTCGGGCCAGCAGATACTCGGCGTAAGCCGCCGGGCCGGTCAGCGCGGCTCCGGCGTACTTGGACCGGTGAACCTTGGCGTAATCCGGCGACTGCATCATGGCCTCAGGCGATGCATAGGGAGGGTTGTCGCTGCGCCCGTAGTAACGGTCCCAAGCTTCGTCGTTGCGGCCGTCGCTGGCTCTTTTCGCCAACAACTCGGTGAGACGTGGTACCTCGGGCAGAGGGATGACCGTTGCTCCGGCGCTTTCCAACTCGGCGGCGGCCCGGTCGAATACCTGGGATACTAACCGGAAATCATCGGAGTCCGGCTCAGAATGAAAGCCCATCGATTGAGTCATGACGCCTATGCGGGCGCCCCTTAGGCCTTCACCGTCAAGGGAATCGGTAAAAGTCTCGGGAGCTTGCCCAACGCCGAAGGATGTCATGGGGTCGTCCGGGTCGTATCCGACCATTACGTCCAACATCTTTGCCAGGTCGGTGACCGACCTGGTCAGGGGACCCAGGGACCCTGGCTGCCCCGGCCAGCCGGCGTAGACCCCGCCTCGGCTAACCAGACCG
>Ga0207963_1000781_pt1 | contig 16892 bp, 9 predicted proteins | sample Knorr_S15_td_NAD_FD_185604 | JGI IMG/M metagenome (GOLD analysis project Ga0207963, IMG submission 185604) | Marine microbial communities from Southern Atlantic Ocean transect - Knorr_S15_td_NADW_ad_2500m_LV_A (SPAdes) (version 2) | ecosystem: Environmental > Aquatic > Marine > Oceanic | place...
GGGATCCCGTGGATTCAAATAATAATCCGACAGAATTGGTCTTCCATCTGATGCTGTTTCATCGAATCCTTCACATAGGGATAATGAATCCTGATCGTCCATTGGCAGAGGTACATTCTCCCAAACTCTTTTGGTTAAATGATATCTTCGCAGTCCGCCCGCCCAGCTGGCTGTCCACAAAAATTCGCCGGATAAATAGGCATCATATGTTACATTGGCTTGAGGAACTGTGACTGGTAACTGTCTATAATAGCCTTCACCAAAAGGTTTTATAGTATCTGCTTCATTATCTATGGGCTGCTGGAGGTAAGTCCATGTGATTCCAGAAGTGTCTTCTGCAGAATATGTAAGAGTCAATCCATAGCCAACCTGAATAGAACCATCGTCACCTGAATAAGCTACGGCCATGGTATCGCCCATAACAGCAATAGCAGGAATTCCACCCTGGGGAACCAAATTTGTAATTTGACCATCATCTAATAATTCTGCAGTTATTTGGTGGGCATAAATACGGTGACCATCGTGAAGAGCTAAACCCTGTCCTGTTCCAAACCATGTGAGTGAATCTCCCATCGTTCGTATTTCTGCTACAACGTTGCTAGTAAGCCCTTCAGTTAAAAAAGTATCTTCCAATGCGGTTTTAAAGGAAAACCTCGATGGTGTGGCACTCTGGGGATACAGAGGAATTGACAGCATTATGAGTAGAAATAATCTATTGAATAAGGATTGCATGTTCTAACACTTTGCTATATTCATTAGATTGATCTTGTGTTAAGAAGCGCCACAGAAATGATCCGGGTTTGGTTTGAAAATCGGGATCTGAAAATCCAGTGCCATATACTGGAATCCTGAAACTGTAAATTCCGTCACCCTGAACTAAATCGCCACTAGTAAAATCAGGCTCATACAAGACCACGTTGCTACCGTCATCATGAAGATAAAGATAATTCCCATTATTCATCATGGAATCACCATCCACATGATAGGATGTAAATCCAACCATCTTAATAGTTTCAAGCCCGTCTGCATCGAAAACTTCTGCGGATATCAAATGGAGACTGACCGTAGCATCCGAAGGGCGAATAATCGTATCTGGTGCTGAAATGGAAACGATCCGAGGTATGAGATTCCCGATCCTAAAAGAATCTAAAACTATTACCGTTTCAGTTCCATATACAGCTAGATAATCCAAATACACATAACCAGAATCATCTCCCAACCCATTTTGAATTGTGGTTGAATCATTGGTGATCTTTAAACCATAAAAGCCATCTCCCATGAGGATATCACCGTTTGTGCCATCATCGTATAGCATCAAAGTATCCGGTGGATTATTCCTAGTTGTTGCGTACCAATTAATCTTTACTTGAGATAACGCCTGATTCTCGTATCTGTCTTCTACTTCCACTCCATAGTAAAGTTGATTTACATCCTGATGATAGGTAAACTGCTGATTCGAGATTGGACTTAGTTCAGAATCTGTAGTTGGGTCAGGGCAAGCCAAAAAAAAGATGCCAAAAATGAAGAGAAAGTGGAAACGCATAGCCCGCAATTTAGTATTAATGACCATTAATTTTCGCTTCTGTTCTGCTCTTCCCTGTTATAAATATAATCCACCATGAGAGCTCCCACCTGTCCAAGGCTTTCTTCGCTACAATTTTCTGGAATATCATTCAGAGTATGCCAAAAATTGGCATAGGAATTGGGATATTTGAAATCGATTATATCAATAGAAGGAATTCCAGCAATTTCATTCAATCGAACATGATCATCGTAAATGGCATAATCTACCCTACCTATAAAAGCATCGAGTCCCATATCTTTTGCGCGATCCCAAAGATGTCGAACAAGTTTAGGGTGGTATTCCAATGAATATCGTTCAATGGGGAGCACCAATTGCTTATCGCCAACCATATCCAAATTGATCGCCTCATCCGGACGGGGGATGGGCAAATTTGTAGCAAAAAACCTTGAGCCTTGACAATAGGTTTCATTTTCTCCGGGGACCCCCAGATCTTCACCATCAAAAAAGACAAGATTTACACCAATGGGGGGAGGATTCTCTCCCATTATTTTTGCTAATTCTAAAAGAATCGCCACACCGGATGCACCATCATTTGCCCCAATGATGGGTTGGTTCCGGTCTTGCCGTAAATCTTCTTGGTCTGCCCAAGGGCGTGTATCCCAATGGGCAGAAATAATAGTCTGAAATTCTGCATCCGGGTTAAAGCGAGCAATGATATTTTGCAAATTATACTGTTTGTTATATCGCCGTTCTTGATAAGAAAAATCTTGCAAAATAATCTCATTAGCAGATTGATCTAACTCAGTAATCAAATAATCAAGGCAAGCATAATATCCATCTGAACCAGGATTTCTCGGACCGAAATCACATTGAGCAACTAAATAGGAAAACGCATGGTCCTCATCGAATCGGGGCACATTTGATTGGCACCCTAAAAAGATGAGGGTTAGGAATAAAGAATTAGGAAACATTTTTTTCATATTATCCAGAGATTGCCAAATTTACATCAAATCCAAAATCCCGATCTATTTTACGACCAGTTGTTCTGGTAGCACTTTCACGATATTCATAACGCAGTCCACCACTCACTTTTGTTGAAAATTGATAGGACACTCTCAAACCGGTTTTCCAGCTTTCAGAAAAGGAACCCACTTCTAAATTCACTTTGTCACCTGATCGTTCTTCTCGGCTCTCATTCAGGTCAAAATTTAAGGTAAAACTCATGGTATTGTTCAGATTCACATCACCATAAAATGGGACTGGTATTTTCATTCCGCCTCGATGGGTGTAGGTACCGGTTGATGTATAACTATTATCTTTATTAATGGTTAAACCTGTTGGAGATTCATCCAATGATTTATTTCGATTGTGCCTGAAAGTAACAGAAATATTTCCCTTCCAGGTCATATTCATCCCAATAAGGGGTGAAAAATTCCGATTGATTCGTGAAGACCGTTCATTTTCTTTATAATCTTCAGCAAATGTACCAAAATTATAAAAATTCATTTGCTCGGGAGAAATGTCTTCAAACTGCCAGGATCGCGTTTCTTTCCCAGAATAACTGTGTTCCAAGGATGCAGATTTGGCCACCCATTTTATTATAGGCCACTTTTCCAATCCACTCATCCGAAAACTCCAGCCGGGGAAAGGTAATCCAACATCCAGCAAATCCCCATATGCAAAATAATCTCTTGTCATGGAAAGTTGTTCTAAGCCTGTGCTCGACCGAGTAGTGGTAAAATTTTGAGAAAAATTTGTGCTGATAGTCAAGGAACGACTGATTTTGAAACCGGTTCTGATCGATCCATCTCGTTTATGATCCCAATTCCCAAGATTACTACCCACTTCTGCTGATTGTTCTAAACCGTGTTCTGGTAACCAACCAAATTTGTACCCGGTTGGTACGTCTCCTAAAACCTGGTTTGCAGACCGATTCAAGTTTTCGGAATAGCTCACGGAAATTGGATTAATTTTTTTAAATAGGCCATGAACTAAATTGAGGGGATTCAAATTTGGTTTTTTGGATTTCTTGTCCTTGGAATTCTCAGGTTTTTTCTCACTTTTAGACTTTGATCTTGATCCTCGCGACCTCCCTCCGGTTTTCCCTTTTGAAGATGATTTTGGTTTATAGATTAATTCAACTAATTGAACTGGTGTTAATGAGAAATTAGTTCCAAATCGAAGTTGGGTGCTTACATTCTGCCCTTCTCGGGATAAATCATCAGACCAGCGAAAATTTGCTGTATAATTGAACGATGGTTTCAACCATTTCATTATGCCAGGGTTGAAAGTCGTATTAAAACTTTCTGTAGTTTGGGTTACAGTACCTGGATCCAGGTCGCGCAGGGCAGTCCACGCGTATCCTCTGAAATCATTGAGTTTACTTTGACCGCTCCAAGCATATTTCGCTGATAAACCATTTGTGAATTTGTAATCCAGATTCATAGTTCGATTCAAACCAAAATTGTAGGTTTCAGGACTGCGATCACCTGAGCGCGGTTGGCTCCAGTTTAATTTTTCATTCAAATTAAGTCCCGTTTTAAATGAGCTTGGCGTATAAAAGATCTGGAAATCACTAATAGATTTTCCCAAAAATGGCACATCTTTTGTCCAGCTGAATGGTTTGATGTAATTATTCCGCCCGAAGGGAATACTGTAGGAAAATTTTCCTGTGTAAGATTCTGTCCTCTTTTCTTGATAGGTTATATCGGATGATTTGGACTGCGATGCGCTGAAACTCGCAGAAATTTTATCTACGGTATATTTCAATAATTGATTATCTGATTTTCCGGTCTTTTTCAATGATGTACTTAATGAAATAGATTCAGTCAATATCATTATGGAATCTGGTGTATTGTTTGGATCAACTAATATGTCCTCCCCTGAAAAATATTTCGGGCGACTTTGATTCCGGGTCAATGACCCACTCAATGGGATTGATATTCCCCATGATCTGGGTAATAATCGATGTAAATCCATTTTCCCCGATATGTTCAGATTTTCTGAAGTATTTGTTCCCCTTGAAACCCGTTCCTGTAATCGGTGATATTCCGCATCTTGCCGGCTATAAACAACTGTTGCAGACCCTAAATCTGACAAATTAAACTTGGATTGAACCCGCATGGCCACTCCTTTTTCTTTCTTTACCCCACTGAGTCTTAATTCATCGAGCCATACCTCACCTGTAATAGGTTCATCCCCAATATTTTTTACACCTACGGAAAAATATTGAAGTCGATTCAAAGCAGGTTTCCCCACAATGCGCACTCTTTTTCCGGTTAATTGACCTTCTGCATCCGTAAAGTAATATTCCCGAACATCAGCCGAATCTAATAAAATGTCCGTCTCACGAGTTTTTTTAATCTTGGATGTATCCGCTTGTTTTAAAGCAGTCAGCCAATCTAGATTAATATTAAAACTATTTCTTTTATCGTTTTCATCCCATCCATTATAAACAGGTTTAGTGATCTCATAATATGCATCACCCAATCCAAATTTAAGAAAGACTTCCACATCTGTTTCTAACGAAGTGATCCATGGACTGTTTCCATGCACATACATTTTCATAAAGTCATAGGTCATGAAACTCCGCTTTTGATTATCATTTAAGGTGTAAAGCGTTTTTTGGGCGACTCCCGTTGCTTTCGATGGAAGATTATCAAATTTTAAAACAAGAGATTGTTCTTTTGACCTAATTTCATTCAACCGATCATATTCTCCTTTTACACCTTTGGGTGGGATGTAGTCTGCATTGTCCTCAGTATTAACAACTGCAACTTGGAATGTGGGATCGTCATCATCATCCCTGCCATAAATATTCCCAAGTAGCTGATTAAAAAAATACGATGTATCAACATTACTCATATCTAGCCCAATAATGCCTTTTTCTTGCCATTCATTCCCCACTATCTCCATTTTAGCGATTTGAAGTTGTTTTTGAATCGAGTCTAATCCAGTAATAGCCAGACGAACGTACCTGATCTCATTCCATTCAATATTTTTCACTTGTTTAAAATCTGAAAGAGGTACGCGAAAAAGACGCCACCCTGTTGGTATTCCATTTTTCTCAGTTTCGCCTGCAAGGTAGGTGGTATCCGTCAACATAAAGTTTGTGGAAAAATAATCATTTGTTTTATCCAAGAAAGTAGAACGATCCAAATCTTCTGTATCAGGATATTTCCCACCTTCCTGGATCTTGTTTCCTGTACCATTTCCTTCTGTTCCATTTACTTGAGTATAATCCGAATTATTATTTTGGTCATAATTCCAATTATCACCATTGGGGTCTTGAGAATCAACATCACTCGAAGAATTGATTAAGTCCGTTTCTCCAGAAATAAGAAAGTCATTATAAGTCCCACTTTCAAGACATCCACCCCAACCATCTTCTTTTTCGTCAAAACAGCCATCAAGACCAGTGTCTTCATCATCCTCTAAAAAACCATTACCCAGTGTAAGCCCTGCGGCAGGTTTATCTTCCGTATTGAGCTGACCATTACCATCCATATCTTCTGATATTTTTCCCAAGTCAATATGTATCCTGCCAGAGCTTCCCTTAACCCATATTTCAAAAAATTTACTTTGGATTTGATCATAATCTCCGGAATAAAGAGATGTGGTAACTCCTACCCAAAGCGAATCAGGATCAATATCCCTTTGATGTCTTTTGGACTTATACCGTAACACCATCACATCCGTGGTTTCATTTCCGGCCCGTAGTGATGTTGACTGGTTAGGCCAAATCTCTCTCGTCCTATATGGCACATAAGGATTGAACCAATGTAAATTTCCCCGATTTCGCTGGGAATATTCATCTTCGAAGGATGCCATGATATCATCGTAATAAATAGGCGCAGAAGATGCTTTCCAAAATCGCCTTTGAATGGATGGTGATGTGGTTCTTTTACTCCCTTCAAAATCGTCAATAAAGGCAACCCCGTTGGGATCTCCTGTTTCCGGATTACTGATGGAGTTTGGATTGGGCATCACTTGGGCGATTTCCCCCTCAATCGAAAATGATGACATTTTTTCTGCTTCAATCACAGGAAGTTTATCAAGAATACGAGTTATACCATCCACATCCCATTCATAGCGGCCGTTCAAGTCCCAAATAAAATTTCGCGTGGGCTCGTACCCCACTTCCACTTTTTCATTAATGATGGACTGGTTAAAATAAAGTGCGGTTGCGCCAATGAAAGAATTTTTCTTGCCCAGGTCCATTTGAGCACGAGTCCCGAAAATGGTCTTTTTATCAAAGGACACCAATTCATGCTTATCATAATTGATCTTGAGTTTCGCGTTGGGATCATTGCCCGCATCCCCTAAAAGGACGATGGTTCCTGAAAAATAATCAATATTATAATCCAAACCGCGTTTTAATGTCACGCCATTTTGAATGACTTCCTCACTGCCTTCCACCAGCATAAAGCCAAGACTAATGGTGGAACTTTGGTTGGTGTATGCTGCTTCAATCATCCACCGATGATCTGCATTCACTTCTGAAGAAGAAGATGATGTATAAAGAAGTCCTGAGCCTAATTGTCCTTGTAATTGTTCTGCATTTGTTCCCCCGAGTAAAGAATCTGGATCAGCACTCCATTTAGCAAAAGGATGAAGCGTTGGAAACATGAGTTCCCCATCTACCACATTCATGATATTAGGATCTGAATCGATCAATTCATCATAATTCCGCTGACCATTTTCATCCAAACTATCCAATCCAAATAATGTAATATAGGGCAAACTTGTGGCTTTATCTCTCTCAGAAACTGGAGTGGCATTCTTGTTGAAAATTTTAATTTCAAATCCTTCTCTATTGATCTGAGTTGTACCTAGGTAATATACATTCTTGAACATGAGCGGCCATGTTGAGTGACTAGGGTAACTGTTCCGGGGTTTTAACATCATGAGTGCTAAATTAGTCCCCAGAGAATCTGCACCTGTACCGATTTCTAACACGGTAGCACCTGTTTCTCGATCCGCAAGAACAAATGTACATCCTAAAATATCCTGTGAAACCATCTCACGGACTCGGATAAAGCCTAGGTCTGGGCTTACATAATAATTGGTTCCTTGCTCCAAACGTATAAAACTCCCTTCTTCATTCTCATCCACATAATTTGTATCAGCAATATTTAATGGATCGATGTAAGCCATCCCGGTCATTGCATTCGCATCATTGGTATTAATGGACTTATATAATTCAAAGTTTTTCACCACTATATTTCCAAGGGAATGCCTTCCGTCCTTTATTGGATAAAAAGGAGGAATTGAAACTGATTTTAATTGCCCCTCTATAAAAGCCGTTGTATCCAATCCGTTTCTAAACATTGGATGAATAAAAAAGTACCTATTTTTTATCCAATCCACATCTCTGATCTGTTGGGTACTACTTTGTCCTCCACCTTCCCATTCAGATTGTGCTTTCTTCGTTTTTTCAATTGAAGCAATTGTGGTAATGTCCACAGGACCAAATTTTGAAATTGCTTTTATTCCAAAAAGCCCCTGATTTTTCCCGGAGAAAGTGACATATTTTGTAGATGGAAGAGAAAGAGAAATATTTCCAGCCTCTACTTTTTGGATAATATCATCTTCGTGTCCTTCATAGGAGATCCGAATATTATTTTCCCAATCAAAATCACGTTCAGAGTCCTGATCCATAGCAACTGTGATTCTATCTCCAATTTTTCCCTGGATATTCAGGTTTTGTTTCTGGTCAAATTCAAGGTGTGTATTTTGTGTCTGGTTCAAGGTTGATCGAACCAATTCTTGATCCTGAAAAACCATTTTACCATTAATATTCACATTCCCACTTACTCGGAGTGACGCCCGTCCCAGCCTGCCAATATCCACACCCACTACTTCAATCATCTGGCCCCGGCGACTTTTTTTATCACCCTTGGCTTCTTTTTGCATAGTTTCTATGAATTTCTTATGCCATGATCGTTGGTGAAACTTTTTAAGGTACCACTCAACAGAAGCTGTAAAGGGCATTTGGACTTGCTTTCCATCAACAATTTTAGATATGGTAATTGTTTGCCAATCCCAAGAAAGCTTAACATCAGTTTTTTTATTTTGATAAGGGAAATTCAATAATCCCAAAGGTGTATTTATTGAGTCCAAGGGTTGGACCAGTGATTTTTGTAAATTCGGAAAAGGATTCACAACGAATGGTGATGACGGAATGTAATCGGGAATTAAAATTATATGTGATTCCACGATTAAAATGGAATCTGATTCCTGGGCATAAATGGGCCGTAGGGAGAAGAATCCCCATAAACCGATTAAAAGGAATCGGAAAAAGAAAGTATAAGTTTGTTTTAAAAAGATCAAGTTTAGTCTTGATTAACCTGATATCGTTTTATTCGATAAATTCTCCTTTTTCAAAATATGTTTTTAATATTTTTTTCATTTTTTCTAATGCTCTTGCGCGATGGCTAATCCTATTTTTCTCTTCAGATGTCATTTCTGCAAAAGTAATATCATATCTTTCTGGTTGGAAAATTGGATCATATCCAAACCCATCTTTTCCACGAGCTTTATTTATGATCCTACCTTCAATGACTCCATCCTCAGAGAGTTCCGAATTAGAATCTACAAAAGCTAACACTGTTCTGAATCTAGCTCTCCTCTTATCATAAGGAATACCATTTAAAGCAATCAGCATTTTATTTACATTATCATCAAAGGTGGCATTTTCACCAGCAAATCTTGCAGAATAAACCCCCGGCGCACCATTTAATGCATCCACTTCCAATCCAGTGTCATCTGCTAGAGATGGAAGTCCTGTTATTTCATGAACCGTCCTTGCTTTTATTAATGCGTTTTCAATGAGCGTTGTTCCCGTTTCTTCAATGGATTTAATCTCTGGAAATTGGTCCAAACCTATGACAGTCACACCTAATCCGGATAAAATAAAATTCATCTCAGTTTGTTTATGAATATTATGCGTGGCCAGAACCAATGTTTTCCGTCGAGACATGATAACCGAAACCCTTCTAAAAAATGCCGGGAAACCTATAAGAAAACAAGGTTTGAAACAAGAGTTAAGTCTTTCCCTGATTTTCACATTAATTCTTTTTGTTTTAGAAAAACCCTCCGGTAATTTTTCCCCGCTTTTTTTAAAGCATTCACAATCCTTATGTGGCCTGGTAGCTCAGTTGGTAGAGCAGAGGACTGAAAATCCTTGTGTCGCTGGTTCGATTCCGGCCCGGGCCACTCTTAATTTTTAAATCGGTAGAAAATCCAGCAATAATTATACCTCCTACCTTAAATTTGTGATTCATTCTAGTAAAATAACTCACATGAATCATACTCAATTAAATAATTTTATTGAAGGCATTCCAAAAGCAGAACTTCATTTACATATTGAAGGCACTTTTGAACCTGAGCTTATGTTCGAAATTGCTCGCCGGAATAATATTTCTATAAACTATAAATCGATAGATGAATTAAAAAAAGCCTACAGTTTCAATAATCTTCAGGAATTTTTGAATATTTATTATGCGGGAGCTAGCGCACTCTTACACGTCCAAGATTTTTATGATTTAACCTGGGCATATCTCACCAAAGTTCACGAACAAAACCTAATTCATACAGAAATATTTTTTGATCCGCAAACACATACCGATCGTGGCCTTTCATTTGATACCGTCATCCAAGGCATACGCAGTGCATTAGACGATGGAAAAGAAAAACTGGGAATCAGTTCCAAATTAATCATGTGCTTTTTACGGCACTTGGATGAAGCAGCCGCTTTTGAAACATTGAACCAAGCATTGCCTTATAAAAATTGGATCGCTGGGGTGGGATTAGATTCATCTGAAATAGAGCATCCGCCATCGAAGTTTCAGCGTGTTTTTTCTAAGGCAAGAGACGAAGGATTCATCACAGTGGCCCATGCAGGAGAAGAGGGCCCAGCCGAATATGTATGGGAAGCAATTAATCTTTTGAAGGTCTCCAGAATTGACCATGGTAATAGTTCTCTTGATGATGAACAATTGATTAAGTATCTTATTGAAACACAAATCCCCTTAACGGTTTGTCCATTATCTAATCTTGAATTAAAAGTCGTAAATGATTTGAAAGATCATCCTTTATTGAAATTAATGGAAGCAGGATTAATGGTTACGATAAATTCAGATGATCCGGCATATTTTGGTGGATACATGAATGAGAATTACACCCAAATAGCTTCTGCCTTAAATCTTTCCAAAAAACAAATAACCGAATTGGCTAAAAACAGTTTTAAAGCCAGTTTTCTACCTGATAGGGAAAAAGAAAAATTGATTCACCAAGTTGATACCTATTATCAGAAAAATTAAATGAGTATTGATCAACAAAAGAAATTCATGCGAGAAGCTATTCGCTTATCCATGGAAAATGTGAAATCTGGCAATGGTGGACCTTTTGGTGCGGTCATTGTTAAGAATGGAAAAATCATTGCAACCGCCGTGAATGAAGTGACAAAATCCAATGATCCAACGGCCCATGCTGAAATCGTTGCCATTAGAAACGCCTGTGCAACATTGAATTCATTTCAATTAGATGGATGTGATATCTACTGCAGTTGTGAACCGTGCCCCATGTGTTTAGGCGCTATTTATTGGGCGAGGCCTAATGCGATCTATTTTGGAAATTCAAAAGAAGATGCAGCAGAAATCAATTTTGACGACAACTTCATCTATGATGAGTTGGATATTTCTTTGAATGAACGCAAACTACCAACGATTCAATTATTGAGAGCTGAAGCACAGTCCGCCTTTATACAATGGCAAAAATGTGAAGATAAAATAGAGTATTAATGATTGAATTTATTCTTAATAATAAACCTATAAAAACGGATCAACCAACCGGTTCTTTGCTTCTTGATTTTGTACGGTATGAGCAATCACTCATGGGAACCAAAATTGGATGTCGCGAAGGTGATTGCGGTGCATGTACTGTTCTTATTGGTGAATTGATTGATGGCAAACTGAATTATCGGCAAGTAACATCTTGCCTGATGCCCCTTGGGAATGTACAGGGCAACCATGTGGTGACCATCGAAGGACTTAATATGGAATCATTAAGTCCCGTCCAGCAGTTCATGGTGGATGAAAGTGGATCCCAATGTGGATTTTGCACAACGGGATTTGTTGTATCGCTCACCCAATTTTGTTTGGCCAATTCAACGCCAAGTTATAAAGATGCCATTGCTTCAATCGATGGAAATATTTGCAGATGTACAGGTTACAAACCAATTGAAAGGGCCGCAAAGCATATTACTGAATCCCTGACTGACAAAGATCAAAATAAAACCCTGGATTGGTTAATCGCACAAAAATTCATTCCATCTTATTTCAACCAAATTCCTGAAATGCTAAATGCATTACCTAAAGGGAAAAATGATTCTCAAAACCGAACGATTGTGGGTGGCGGCACCGACCTTTATGTGCAACAGCACGACCAACTAATTGACCAGAATGTGGATTTAATTTCGAATACGCCTGACTTAAATTTTGTTGAAATTAATAATAGCGTTTGTAAAGTCGGTGCTGGAGCAACCGCAACAGATTTAATGGAATCGGACATTTTTTGTTCTGCCTTCCCCCGACTAAAGAAGCATATAAAATTGGTGGCATCTTCGCCTATACGGAATATGGCAACAATCGGCGGCAACTTTGTAAATGCATCACCCATTGGAGATTTTACTGTTTTTTTTCTGGCACTGAACGCCAAAATAAAATTGACAAATAAGGATCAAAACAGAACCATTTATTTAAAAGATTTTTATAAAGGATACAAAGATCTGGATAAGTCGCCCGATGAAATTGTTTCCACGATTTCGTTTAAACTGCCAACACAAAATAGTCATTATAATTTTGAAAAAGTAAGCAAAAGGATTCACCTTGATATTGCCAGTGTGAATACAGCTTTTCAAATCACCATTTCCAAAAATGTAGTAACACAGGCACATCTTTCAGCAGGCGGTGTAGGCCCCATTCCAATGTACTTGGGCAAAACATGTGCCTTCCTTACGGATAAAGTACTTTCGCCGGAGACTGTTCAATCTGCCAATGAAATAATTCAGACAGAAATCAATCCCATTAGTGATGTTCGGGGATCTGCCGACTATAAACGATTATTACTCCGTCAACTTTTTTACGCCCATTTTATTACACTTTTCCCAAATCAATTCACATTGGATTCATTCAAATGAAAAATATTGATTCCAAAGGACACGTAACAGGGAAATCAATTTACTTGGATGATATTCCCATTATTCAAGGCACACAGTTTGGGGTGGTATTTGATTCACCCGTGGCACACGGCACCATTACATCTATTGATTATACAAAAGCACTCGCGACCCCAGGTGTTATAAGAATTATTACCCATGAAGATATTCCTGGACAAAATCAAATTGGCGGCATTATACTCGATGAACAATTATTCGCATCTACTGAAGTCCATTTTGTGGGTCAACCAATTGCACTTATTATTGCCGAATCAGATCAAATTGCATTTGAAGCACGGAAATTGATCGAAATTGAGATTTCCAAAAAGGATGTTATTGTTGACCCGCGGGAAGCACAACAGATAGATCAATTAATTATTCCGCCCCGAACATTTAAATTAGGTGATACGGAAAATTCTTGGGAAAATTGTGTTCATATTTTTGAAGGACAAGCGGATTCAAATGGGCAAGAACATTTATATATTGAAACCCAAGGCGCCTATGCGATTCCCATGGAAAATGGACAAATTCGGATTTCATCTTCAACCCAAGGACCCACGGTGGTTCAGCGAATAACGGCAAGAGTATTGGGTGTTGGCATGCATAAGATTGAAGTGGATGTTGTTCGAATCGGGGGCGGCTTTGGCGGCAAAGAAGATCAAGCAACGCCATGGGCCGTAATGGCGGCGCTGGGTGTATCCATTCTGAATTTACCTGTGAAAGTGGTTTTAAGCCGGTTGGACGATATGCGAATGACGGGCAAAAGGCATCCATACAGTTCAGATTATAAAATTGGATTTTCTAAAGATTTAAAAATCATAGCTTATGAGACGACTTTCTATCAAAATGCTGGCGCGGCGGCTGACTTATCCCCTGCCGTCATGGAAAGAACTCTATTCCACGGGACCAATTCTTACTTTATTTCCAACGTGAAAATGACCGCCTATTCCTGCAAAACCAACTTGCCGCCAAATACAGCCTTCCGCGGATTTGGTGGGCCACAGGGCATGTTTGTTATTGAATCTGCGCTATCCCACGCAGCGAAAGAGTTGGGCATCCCTACCCATGAATTACAAAAAATAAATCTACTCAAAAATGGGAATGAATTCCCCTATGGTCAAATTGCAGATGGGGTGGAATTGAATTCCATTTGGCACGAGATGGAATCAAAATTTGATATTGGATCCATTGAAAAGGAAATCGATGAATTCAATTCAAGTCACACGGATGTAAAAAAGGGCTTCTCCTTGATGCCCGTAACGTTTGGAATATCCTTTACAAAAACACCCATGAATCAAGCACGGGCACTAGTTCATATTTATACAGATGGCAGTGTAGGGGTGAGTACCGGCGCGGTGGAAATGGGACAGGGTGTCAATACAAAAATGCTCCAGATTGCAACATGCATTTTTTCGATTGATCCAAAACAAGTTAAACTGGAATCAACCAATACTACACGGGTTGCGAATACATCTCCTTCTGCTGCTAGTTCCACTGCCGACCTGAATGGGAAAGCGCTGCAAAAAGCATGCAATGCATTATTAGAACGACTTAAATCATGCGCAGCGGATCATCTGAATGTTTCATCCACGGATGTTACCCTAAAAGATGGTATGGTTTATACGAATGAAAACAAGACAGACTTGACCTGGGATCAACTGGTCATGATGGCCTTTTTAAAGCGAATCTGTCTAACAGAAAATGGGCATTATGCCACACCCACCATTCATTTTGATATGACGAAAGAAAAAGGGCATCCTTTTGCTTATCATGTTTATGGTTTGGCATTAACACAAGTCACTCTGGATTGTGTGCGCGGGACCTATGAATTTGACGCTGTAAAAATTGTTCATGATTTTGGAAAAACAATGAATCCCAGTGTAGATTTTGGCCAAATTGAAGGGGGGCTGGTTCAAGGCATGGGTTGGATGATGATGGAAGACCTTCGTTATAATGACAGAGGCCAATTACTGTCCAATACCTTATCCACGTATAAAATCCCGGATATTTACTCCGTCCCTAAAACGGTTACCATTGAACCACTTGAAACCAATGGAAGCGATTTAGCAATCCTAAAATCGAAAGCAGTAGGCGAACCGCCACTCATGTATGGAATAGGTGCTTATTTTGCCATAGATAATGCCATTAAATTGTTTAATCCAAATTTCACATCCAAGTTTGATGCACCCTTTACCCATGAAAAAGTATTAATGGGTTTACATGGCTCTTTAGATTTTGAATGAAAACGATCTCCTACTGGAAAAAAGTTTTTTCCTTATTAAAGGAAGAACAGAAGGTCTTTTTAGCTATGGTTGTTGACCATACCATCCACTCACCCGGTACAACAGGTGCCAAGTTATTGGTAACAGAAAATAAAGAAATGATGGGAACAATTGGTGGCGGTATCATGGAATATGAATTGGTAAATCGTGCTCAGGAAATTTTATCAAATAAAAATTTCATCCCAGAAGTTCACACACTTAACCATAAAAAATCTGGATCGGGTGAACAATCGGGAATGATTTGTGCTGGAAAACAAACCAATCTGTATTATGTATGTGAACCTGAAAAAGATGGGAAAATTGTGGAAGAAATCGTTCAAGTTTTGTCAGAAAGTCAACCGGCTATTTTTTCCATTTCTTTAGAAGGGTTATCTCTTCAAAAACAAAAACTTGATGCCTGTGATTTTCAATTTAGCTTGACTCAAGATGACAATAAATGGCATTATCAAGAACAACTAAAAAACTTTAATCGGATTGCCATTATTGGGGGCGGTCACTGTTCTTTGGCATTATCTCGGGTCATGAAAAATCTGGGGTATGATGTGGTCGCATTTGATACACGGGAAAATATTTCTACTTTAGACCAAAATAATTTTGCGGACTCAATTCAAATTATAGATGATTATAAAAAAGCAGCGTCTCAAATAAATTTACCGGAAAAAACCGATGTTGTAATTATGACAACCGATGTGGCATCCGATGTGTGTGGCTTATTGGGTATATTCGATAAACCATTCCCGTTTATCGGTGTAATGGGAAGTGAAAATAAAATATCCGAAATCAAAAATCGATTGAAAACAGAAGGAATTTCCGACAATCAACTTTCTCGATTAACTGCACCCGTTGGATTACCCATGGTAAGTAATACACCTGAAGAAATTGCCATCAGTGTTGCAGCACAACTATTACAGTTGAGAAATGGGAAATCGAATTAAAATGTCATTAATTCCAGATTTTGCAATCACCAGTCAACGTGTTATGACACAGGAAGGAGAAAGGGAGGCGGCAATTTTAATCTGCGGTGAAAAGATTTTGGATGTGATTTCTATTTCAGAAATCCCTTCTGATTGCCCTGTTGAAGATATGGCAAACGATGTAGTTATGCCGGGGCTTGTGGACACCCATGTCCATATCAATGAACCGGGCCGAACCGATTGGGAAGGATTTGAAACGGCCACAAAAGCGGCAGCGGCCGGGGGTATCACCACCCTTGTGGATATGCCCTTAAATTGCATTCCAGTCACCACTACCATCGATGCATTGAACCAGAAAATTGCTGCAACGAAAAATCAACTTTGGATGGATTGTGGATTCTATGGAGGGTTAATTCCGGATAATATTCATGACTTTGAATCATTGGCAGATGCTGGCATTTTGGGTTTTAAAGCCTTTTTAAGTCATTCTGGCATTGATGAATTTCCAAATATTTTAGAAAGCCACCTTCGGGAAGCATTGCCCATTCTGTCTAAAAAAGGAATACCCATTTTGATTCATGCAGAACTTGAAAATGGTGCAATTATATCGGAAGATCATAAGACCTATAAAAGTTTTCAGGATTCCAGACCAAAATCATGGGAAAATAATGCGGTGAAATTATTAATTCAGTTATGTAAAGAATATGATGCACAAATTCATATTGTGCATTTATCTTCTGCTGATATTTTATCTGAAATTGCTGAAGCCCGTCGTGATGGCTTTCCAATTTCTGTGGAAACATGCCCCCATTATCTCCACTTTGCATCTGAACAAATATCAGATGGCGATACACGATTCAAATGTGCACCACCGATTTGGAATGCTGATAATAGAGAAAAACTCTGGCGCGGACTAAAGGAAGGAGTTATAAATTTTATTACATCTGACCATT
>Ga0207963_1000782_pt1 | contig 16879 bp, 14 predicted proteins | sample Knorr_S15_td_NAD_FD_185604 | JGI IMG/M metagenome (GOLD analysis project Ga0207963, IMG submission 185604) | Marine microbial communities from Southern Atlantic Ocean transect - Knorr_S15_td_NADW_ad_2500m_LV_A (SPAdes) (version 2) | ecosystem: Environmental > Aquatic > Marine > Oceanic | place...
ATTCGGGATGCGCGTCGCAGGGCGCTGTATCCCGTTGCGCCCAGATAACCAGAGGCCAGATCGGCAACGCTCAACGACAGATCCGCAGATGCCGAGGTTGGTCGACACTGCGCTCCGTCCAGGCCGCCATCCAGTTGGAATCGACCGTTGTTCCACGGACAAATCGAGTCCTGAATCTCGATGACCAACTTTCCCTCTTTCGCGTATCGCCTCTGGGCCAGGACCACGGGCGCGTCAACCAATCGTAGCCACAATGCGTCCTGAGACTCTCGGCGCAGACGTTGAGGGTCTGCCAGCATCCACAATAGCGGGTCGTCTACCGGTCGGTTGTTCGCCTCCACCGTGTCCAGCAGATCGACGCCCATGCAGAACTTCCACAGTGCGGCGTGAGCCTCGTCGGTGGCAGTCACCAACTCGAAGATAATTAGCCTACTCTGGGAGCGATCTATCCGGTATTTCACGTAGCCGTCAACCCGACCATCGAGCTCGTAAACGACATAAAAAATTTCCGCGACCGACCTTCCCTGAGGGGTTCCTGAGAGTTCATCGTCCCAGGCGGCATCATTGCGGGTGACCCCCCCCGACCTGACGCTAAAAACACGCTGGTACACATCGGGGAAGATTCCTCTCGCTTCCCACGAGTCCACGAAGAACGTCTGGCCCTGTTCCTCCGGGGAATGAGTCAGCGCCGAGCGCTGACGCTCCACCGTCCAACGCTCCCCAAATGCGGCCATCTCGTATCCGAACCTGCCGTAGATTGCGCTCTCTGAAGGCCACAAGGCGGCTAGAGGCTCGCCTCGCTCGTGAATCCGGTGAAGCTGCTGGACCATCATTCCAGTGTTGATGCCCCGCCGGCGATGGGTTGGTTGAACAGTGACCCACGCAATTCCGCCAGTAGGCACGGCCGCGCCTCCGGGCACAGTCATCTTGAGAGTGTGGGAGGTCGAAGTCCCAACGAGGCGTTTGCCCTCGAAAGCGGCAAGCGTCCGGTCAGCCTCAATCAGCCTGTTGCCGTGGGCCAGATAGGCGTCCGTAGCGTTGCGACCGAAGCCCCGACTTTCCGCTCTGATAAAGTCGTCAACTTCCTCCTCTCGCACAGGACGGAATTCGATATTCATGGATTGTGTGCCTCTTTTTGAAATACAAAAATGCCGAGACGAGACGAAGCATATGGTCGTCTGTTCAACAACTCTTGGCGTATTCTCGACCAGATTCTTCGAGACCCCTCTCAGAATGACCCAATCGCCATACTGAACCGAGGCGAAGTATCTGGTCGACAGAATCTGACGGCTGAAAGCTGATTGATGACAGCTAACCCTGACAACTGCCCTTACTGAAGATGCAGAACCTCCAGGACTGGAGGATTGACCAGATTGATGGGCTTGCGACCCTCCAACACTGCGGCAACCTCCAGACCGTAGCGGCGGGGCCGGATGGCCATGGATAGCTGGGAGTAGTGGGCCGAGTGAGGAGTTATCACCACGTTGTCCATCGAGAGCAGAGGGTTGCTGGGGTCCGGAGGCTCAGACTCCAGCACATCCAGGCCTGCGCCCAGAATCTGACCTTGTTGCAGGGCGTTTATAAGGGCTGCTTCATCCACCACCGGGCCTCTGGAGGTGTTAATCAGGTAGGCGTTAGATTTCATCTTGCTCAGGGCTTCGGCGTCGATGAGATGATGCGTCTCGTCGTTCAAGGGAGTGTGAACAGACACGTAGTCGGACCGGCTAAGAAGTTCATTGAAGGACACCGATATAGCTCCAACAGCCTCGAAGGCGGCGTCATCAATGTAGGGGTCGTATGCGATAACCTCGGTTTCGAAAGCCGCGATACGTCGAGCGAAAGCGCTTCCGATGCGGCCCATGCCGACAATGCCCACAGTCTCGGTGTGCAGGGGGCCGAAGTGTGCAGAGGGAGTAGGACTCCAAGTCTCGTTGCGAACGTCGTTGAACTGGTTGACCAGCTTCCGGTTGCTCGTCAGCAGAAGGGTCATGGCGTGGTTGGCGACCTCACGGGTCCACATATCAGGAATGTTTATCACGGCGATTCCATTGTCGGTCGCGGCCTCGACGTCGATGCAGTCGAATCCGACGCCTGTCCTCAGCACTGCTTTACAATTGTCGTCGCCCAAAGCAGACAACACCTTGCGGGTGATGGGCGCCTCGACGACGATCAGCGCGTCGGCCCCTTTGGTCTTCTGGATGATTTCGTCCTCGTCGTCTAAGAAAGGCAGCAGCTCCATCTTGGCGCCAACCTTTTCCAGTTCCTCGATGGTGTCATCAAGGTTTGTGTTTGGCCTGTAGCCTATGTAGGAAACGTTAAATTTCTGCTCTGTCATTCTTTTCCTCGTTGATTATGTGGTTGCTTGGGCCGTTGAGTGCGCGGCTATTCTTTCGCGGTCGTGATAGGTGAGGTGAGGCTCCATCTGCTTCACCAGATTTTCCAGAGTTTCGTCCGGAGTGTCCACGCTTGTGTCCACGTGCAATTTAGGTCCGATGGTGGATTTTTCGACAAGCCGTTGATACTCGGCCATGATCTCCGGGATGTCCGCTTTCTGAAGCGGGCTATTGGTGTGTTGAGGCGAGTCTTTCAGAGCATCCATGCGTTGTTCGATCACTGAGGCGTCAGCGGTCATATGGACGATCAGGACAGGATCAGAAGTTACCTGCTTGATTCGCCGTTCCATCTGCTCAAATGTGGCTTCTCTATCGAACGCAGCGCCCGGCGCGCCGTAACCATAATACTTCCTGCCATAGATCGACTCTTCGATGTGGAGGCCTACCGTCAGATCGTCAGCTGAGGCATAGTGGTGGATATGATAGTAGACGCTGTAACGGTGGTACATCTCCTTCAGCTTGGGAGACAGATTGAGTATCTGCTGTTGTTCCTCAAGAGTTGTGTCGTCGGGGTGCCCTGAGGTGTGTGGAATCTTGGAATGGTCGTGTATAAGGCCTCCGGCAAACGGTTCGCCCGTGACCTTCGTTTTCCAATCACGGAGCATGTTTGCCATCGTCGTTGTTCCCACGTATTCGATTCCTGCGAGGATTACTTTCATTGTGAGTCCCTCCTTCTTAAATCTCGCCATGCTGAGTCGAGGCGAAGCATCTCGTCGCAGCATTCCAACCGTTATACTACACCTACAAGAATCTTCGAGTCCCCTCCAAGAATGGCGGGAAGATGGATCGTGTAGAGCGTTCTTAGAACTCGTAGAACATCTGCTGAACCGATTCACGATCGCTGGCGTTCGCCAGGGCCAGCATCAACAGGATTCGCGCCTTCTGAGGCGACAAATTATCGCAGACGATGAAACCCTGCTCCTCCTTGCGAGGGGTGATTATCACCCTGCCTGCCGGTGACCTGGTAGCCAGGACAACGGGGATCCCATCCTCCACGGCGCGGGCAGCGGCGCTCACGAATTTCGGAGGGTAAGTCCCGCCTCCGAATCCGGCGATGACCAGACCGTCGGAGCCGTTATCGCGCACTGCGTCAATCAGCAGTTCGTCTGCTCCTCCGTAAGCGTACACCACATCGACGCGAGGCAGGGATTCGACACCCGTTACGTCGAAAGGGGTGGCTGTCGTGTGCTTCCTGGTTGGAGCGCGGTACAAAACTACCTGACCATCGGAGTCTGCGTATCCCAGAAAACCTAACTCCCCGGGGCCGAAGGTCTCCACGCGGAAGGAGTTGAGCTTCATGACATCGCGGGCACTGTGAATCTCGTTGTTCAGAACAGTCAGCACGCCCATGCCCCCGGCGTGAGGACTGGCGGCGATTCGCACAGCGTCGATCAGGTTGATGTCGGCGTCGGTGCCTAGCGCAGTGGGAGGCCTCATGGCTCCGGTGATCACCACGGGCCTGGAGTCTTTGACCGTCAGATGGAGGAAGTAGGCGGTTTCTTCCAGCGTTGCAGTCCCGTGAGTCACCGCAACGCCTGACAGGCCAGGGTCATTGCGGAAAATGTCGTTGATCCGCTGGGCCAAGCTCAACCACTCAGGAGGGCCGATGGCCGTGCTGCCGACGCTGATGATGTCCTCTGCCTGAATCTCGGCGATGTCGGCTGCTTCTGGAATCCGGGCCAGCGATTCCTCGATGGTGAGGTGGCCTCCAACTTCGGGATAGAGGATGTAGTCCAGGCGATGAGGACCGAGTCCAGCTATACTTCCGCCTGTGGCGACGATGTTAACTCTTGGAAGTGGAGATGTCATGGGCTCACCCTTTTGAATTGCTCTGGAATGTATGCTTTCAAGCATCGCCCATTGTATATGCAATTAATCGGGTTTGCGCCAAGATAGAAAACGACCGCCGGGCGATTCAGAGACGGCTGCATGTTCATCGCATCGAACTCGATTGCGGCAGAATCCAGGTACGATTGGGCTTCGCCTCGACGACCGCGATGGTGGGCCACCAGAAGCTCGGCCAGCTCAAGCTGAGCAAGAGCTATTTCCGGACAGAACTGCACGCTGGAGGCAATATCCAGTGCCTGCTGGAGATAAGCCGCCGCCTCATCGGAGTTGCCCAACAAGGCGGCGGCTCCGCCAAGCTGACGTGCGACACAAGTAAACGCGAGGTCTGCGGTTGCCAGGTCCGCGCTGTTGGCAAGCCTGAACGATACAACCGAAGCCACAGCCCTATCTTCCAAGGGCGCCGCTGTTTCCAGAAGTCGAGTTAACAGCCACGCGGGTGTCAGGCCTCCCTCGGCGTCGCTCGCCTCATCAGCCAACTTCGATCAAGGGCAGTCTAGGCTTCTCAGGTAACGCGCCATTCTGAGTCCCCAGACGAAGAATCTGATCGTTGGCGAACAACACGGTTGGTGTATACGCGACCAGATCCTTAGCTCCCCTCAGTATAGCGATCAGGAATTAGCGCCGGTAGGCGGGCGCGAGTAACCCATGTAAAATGGCCCCAATTCCGACAGGAGGACAAGGCGATGGCAATTCCCACAGAGACACAGGTACTGGAATGGTTCGAGTCCCTGAGCAACTGGGGACGGTGGGGTGGCGACGACCAGTTGGGCTGTCTGAACCTGATAACGCCAGAGAAGCGAAAACGGGCCGCAGCGCTGGTTCAGGAGGGCGTCCCCGTAAGCTGCGCTCGTCCCATCACCACCGAGATGGCCCCTGACATCAGCTTCCAGGTGCAAAGGTACATGGTGGACAGCGGCGAAGGCCGAGACACCGACACGCCAGAGCGCAAGGTGACCCGACGGGGCGCCGCAGAGTTCGTGGGCATGGTGTTCCACGGCCAGACCATCACGCATATCGACGCCCTGTCCCACTACTCCTGGGACGGCACGCTCTACAACGGCAAGCCCGCCAGCATGATAACGTCCCGCGAGGGCGCACAGACCCACTCTATCGAGCCTGCATCCGATGGAATCGTCAGTCGCGGCGTGCTGCTGGACATTGCCCGCGTTCGGGGCGTCCCGTGGCTGGCCGCCGATGACCCGGTGATGCCCGAAGACCTGGAGGAGGCCGAGCGTTTGCAGGGAGTCCGCGTCGAGGAGGGTGACATCCTGCTGGTCCGCACAGGCAACTACCGCCGACGACTGGAGCAAGGGGGACTGCCCGCGAGCGAACCCAGCACCGCATGTCAGGTGGCCTGCGCTCCGTGGTTCCGAGAGCGGGGCGTCGCCATGTTCGGCACCGACACCTCCAACGACATCCGACCCTCCCAGTATCCCAACATCGGATCGCCTCTGCATACCATGTGCCTGGTGACGATGGGCCTGTGGCTGATCGACAACGCCAACCTCGAAGAGATCACTCAGGCGTGCGCCGAGCGGAACCGATACGAGTTCATGCTGACGCTGGGGCCGCTGAGACTCCAAAATATCACAGGAAGCCCTGTGAACCCTGTCGCGTTGTTCTAACGATGCCCAACAAAATCATCGACGTGATACTGAGCGGAGCGAAGTATCTGGTCGATGGCACGACAACCGTGTTCTACTGAGACCGGATTCTTCGACCCCGGTCTCAGGTTGAAATGCTTGTTGGCAATCGTTATTGTCGAGGATAAACCTGCACTAGGCCCAATGGAGGATCAGTGTTTGAGGTTGACTGTCGTATCTCTGAGATCACATCCCAATCAGCGAAGTCACCAAGAGATGTGTTGCCATCGTTCGAGAGAATCAACTCGATGGTAGAGCTTGCCAATAGAGCAATGTGCTCAGGAACAGTGTTGATCTCGGTGTCGACCTGAGGAAGAGTCCGAGCTTCCTCAGACACCATGGCCTGTTGAATCTCATCGGCAGATGCAATGACCGCTGCTGCGACCGTAGTCAATGTAATTACGAACAGAATAATGGCGAGGAACGCCGGGACTACATCACTCACAATTATTCACGTCCGTCACTACCTCTCACAAATCAGCTAGCCCCCGCCGCTTCAACCCAACCCTCTGTTAGGGAAAGACCCCAGTGTTCTTCGGGCTACATCCGCCCACCACAGTCACAGATAATATAACCCTGGCGACTGAGCGGTGAAACTCGGCGATCTGATGGTTGGCTTCTGCTTGAAGGTGTGGATGCGAACGGTGTGTGTTCCCGCCTAGCTGAAGTGCGGCATCACCTCATTGACGAACAGCTTCATGTCGTCAAGTTCCTGGAACTGTGGGAAGGTCGCCACGGAGAAGTCGAAACCCATCTCCACAAGCTCCATCAATTGCTCCGTGACGGCCACGGGGTCTCCGGCTATGGGAGGTTGATCGCTGGTCATCTTGTCTCCGGCCATCTCAAGGGCCTTCGAGTGGGTGCGATGGAGGTAGAATCGCGGGGCCAGGGTCTTGCGGATGCTGTCGTAGTCTCGACCTATCGCTTCGCAGTGGACTTTCAGCGCGTCCAGCTTGCGTTGAAGCTGGTCAACAGGACGCATCACGTCGTTCCACCAGTCGGCGTGCTCGGCGACGACGCGCAGAGTTCGGCGCTCGCCTCCCCCTCCCAGCATCAGGATGGGGAGGGGGTTGGGAAGAGGCTCACAATGGACGTTATCGACATGGTAGTATTCGCCGCTGAAGTTGGCCGGGCTGTCGGCCCACATTGCCTTCATGACCCGAACACCCTCGTCCAGCATCTCGATGCGGGTTCGCGCCGAGGGATAGTCGAATCCGTAGGAGCGGTACTCCGGCTCGTACCAACCCGCTCCGTATCCCAGGATTAGCCGACCGTAAGTTAGGTGTTGGATGCTGGACGCCATCTTCGCCATGAGCGAGGGGCTGCGAAAGGAGTTGCTCATCACCACCGTGCCCAACTGTGGCCCTGGATATCGGGCCGCCATCCAGGTCAGGAGTGTCCAGCACTCCAGGCGCCATTCGGTCGTGTAGTTGAGGTGGTCCGACGTCCAAAGCGACTGGAAACTCTGGGATGCCACGTCCAGCGCACGGTGCAAGTCGCCCATATACTCGCGGGGCCTGATGGTCTCGTAGCCGCGCTCTCCCGACGGCGGGTTGTATCCGAATTCCATTAGCGGTTTGCTAGGCATCGTTCTCCCTTTAGGTGGTTAGGTGTGAGGGTTTCAAGTGTCGGGGGAGATGGTATTTCAGCGTCAGATCAAGGTCAATGCGTTCGCCATCCTTATAACCTATAATCGGCTGACCGAAGTAATGGGAACGAGATAAAGGGGAGCGCTTCATGTCCGATCTGAATAACGATGAGATTCGCGCGTTGGCAAAGGCCGTCGGTCTGGAGATTCTGGACTCGGATATTACCGACGTGAACTACAGCCTGAACGCCATTATCGAGGCGATGGACGGTGTTGTTATTGAGGGATTGAACGCCGTGGAGCCTCTGGCCATCATTCTTCAGAACGGGGAGGCGCAGTCATGAGCAACGGGGGGCTTGTTTTTCTGTCAGCCACCGAGTTGGCCTCGAAGATCCGAGACAAAGATGTTTCGCCCGTCGAGGCTGTCGAAGCCTATCTGGAACGCATCGCGCAGATTGACCCCAAGCTGAACGCTTACATCACCGTTCTGGCAGATGAGGCATTGGCCGAGGCTCGACAGTCCGAGTCTGACATCGCCTCTGGGAAGAACAACGGGCCGCTCCACGGTGTCCCTGTGGGCATCAAAGACCAGATTCACACCAAAGGAATCCGCACCACCGATGCCTCCAAGATTCGAGCCGACTTCGTGCCCGACACGGACGCGGCAGTGGTCGAGGGTCTCAAGAGATCGGGCGCTATTATCCTCGGCAAGCTGAACATGACCGAATTCGCTATGGGCGACCCAATAACCTCGGCCTTCGGCGTCACCCGCAACCCGTGGGACCTGGAGCGCAACCCCGGAACCTCCAGCGCCGGCTCTGGAGCGGCTACGGCGTCGTTCATGTGCGCCACATCTCTCGGCGAGGACACCGGAGGCTCGGTGCGCGGCCCGGCGGCCAACTGCGGACTGGTGGGCATCCGGCCATCGTGGGGTCGAGTGAGCAGATTCGGCGTGGACGGCGCGTCGTGGTCTCTGGACACCATAGGCCCCATATCTCGCACCGTGGAAGACTGCGCCGTCACCCTGGGGGCTATAGCAGGACGCGATCCACGAGACCCGTGGACGTGGGACGTGCCTGTCCCGGATTACCGCGCCGCCCTCACCGGAGACGTGTCTGCATTGAAAATCGGGCTGGTCAAGGAGTTCCTCGACCCGGACGTTCTGGGAGTCACCAAGCCTGTGCGCCAGGGAGTTCTGGACGCAGCCCAACTACTGGCGGGTTTGGGCGCTGAGGTGGAAGAGGTCTCCCTTCCCCTAGCTCCGATATCCGGTATCGCCAGCCGAATCATAAGCTCGGTGGAGCGCACCAGCCTGCGTCCTGAATGGCTTCGTGAACGGCCCCAGGACTTCCATCACAACACCCGCATCGCCTTCACAGCGGGCGAGCTTATACCTTCCCAGATCTACTACAAGGCCCAGAAGCTGAGGGCGTTAGTTCGCAAGCAGACACTGGACGCGCTGGAGCGATACGACGTGCTTGCCATGCCCATCGACTCGGAGCCTGCGACAATCATGGACATGCGCCCCGGAGTCCGAAGCAAAGAAGCGGCGATTCAAGCTTTGAGACGGGGTTCGTATCGCGGACTATTCAGCATGGTCAGCGGCCCTGCGCTCTCGGTGTGCTGCGGTTTCACATCTGACGGCGAGGGCAAATTGCCTTTGGCCCTCCAGCTTGCTGGCCGCCCCTTCGACGAGGCCACGGTTCTGAACGTCGCCCACGCCTACCAGCAGAACACGGCATGGCATCTGGAGCGCCCGCCGATCTAATCCTTCAACCCTCCACGGTAGCGCTGTACCAAAGGACAGGTCACAAGCCTGTCCTTTTTCTTTGGGGCGAAACTGTCCTGTTGCCTGACCCGGCAGACTGTTTTTCGCCACATGTAGGCACTCAGGAGTCACCCAACATCTGGATGGTCCCGACGTAACTCGTGACAGCTCTGTCCGAATAAAGATTGACTTTCCATTGGTTGCGACCGAATGAATTCTTTGGGCGCTATAGTTGCTGAACTCTGTTGCATCTTGTCTGTAAACGTCCGATAGCGCCCATTCTCCAGTCCCATCCTGACGTTCATATATGCGTACGCCCCCAAGACTCGGCGCCACTATGACGCCATCACTGGTGTCTAGTCCTCCAAGCGAATCAAGAAAACGCGCTGGAAGAGCGGCGGGATATCCCGAGCCTGATTCCAGGGGCGACTGCTAACAAATGATGAATCAACAACCGACACCTCAGCGGATAATAGCCATGCGCCTGTGCTCAAATCTGTTTCATACGCATATATCTCTCCTCTGATTGCCTTGACTACGATTAACTCCTCACCAACTGCGGTGTCCAACCCGAACCCGGACGCGATAACTGAAGCGGGCGATTAGGGGGTGGCGCTTAATGTCCATTCCTCTTTGTCCTGGTCCTTCTCGAACACTTAGGCGATGCCGTTGAAATTATTCGGGAAGGGAGAGCTGACGACGACGATGTTATTCCACGCGGAGACTGGTCCGTAGTAAGCCCCTGCCTATGACTCAAGCCCTTCGGGCGGAATCAGTTTCGCCGTATTCCGTCAAAATGTTGTGCCTGGTCCTCGTTCGTACACTTGCAGGCCATCCAATACCATGACAGCCAATACATCGGCGATTACTGAAAACGGCCCCATATCCGGCACAATCAATCTTGCTGTCTCTACATAATTTGATGCACCGGTGTTGGGATCTGCTCCAACTGCGATAGCTGGATCCATTGCCAAGCTCATCAAAAGGATTGTAATTGCGCTTATCAGGATGCGTTTGGAATACGTGGTTCCCCCAGTCCGTCTCTGGGCTTGCAAAGCTAATGCATTAGGCTCTGCGGCGGCCAATGAATGGCTCCATCGCTAACATATTCGATGCTGGCGTAACTTTCCTGACTCTGCGCTGACAGTTGGCTGACTTAGACGATGTCGCCAATCGGCCACATGGCCTCAGGTATCAGACATTTGCAGGGATCTCTGATTACCCATCTGATCCAATCACAAGTTCAACCGCTTTCGACTGTCAACGAAAATCGCACGTGTGGGCTACAATGCGCTTGACAGGCATGGGCATTCGCGACATGTGCGCCTGTCGTTGTAAATCCGCCAATGACTTGGCAACATCTAGCAACGCATGACGGTCATGTCCAAAGGCGCTCCATCCGCATCTAACCGATGCAAGCACACACTTGAGCCAGTAACCGTCCTTGGCAGAGGTGATTATGGAAGAGAAACTGCAACAGGGGGACCGATTCCCCAGCCTGACGCTGAATCTCATCAATGGAGAGACTTTGCGTATTCCAGAGGATATGCCTTCCCGCTATCTTGTGTTGTTATTTTATCGGGGCCACTGGTGACCGTGCTGCCGGCGGCAGTTAGCCGCATTTGAGGAAAACAAGGCCGAGCTAGAGGCGATGGGCGTCACTATCATAGGCGCCACAACCGACACTCTAGAAGAGGCCCAGGACATCGCGAATAACGACCCCGGCCTGACCTATCAGGTGGCGTACGGCGTTACCAAAGAGGACGCCGACCTTCTGGGAAGCTGGTGGTCTGAGGATAGAGAAGGGTACATTCAGCCCACGGAGTTCATCATGGGTCGTGGCGGGGTTGTCCTAGGCGCGTTGTATGTGTCCGGCCCCGTGGGTCGCATGGGAGCGGATGAGGTGATTACAATGATAACGAACCGCGAGCGTCGGCGACAAAAACAGGAGACGCCCGCCACCTGAAGAAGTCGCCATTCTGAACGAATGTGACGAATCTGGTCGCAGATAGGACAACGGTTGCTCTCTCAGCGACTAGATTCTTCGCGTCACTCAGAACGGCGAGTCTTGAAAGCTGACAGCTACCCTATGCGCTCGAAGATGGTGGCAACGCCCTGGCCTCCGCCCACGCACATGGTGACCAGACCCAGGGTTTCATCTCGAAGCTCTAGCTCTTCCAGCAGTTTGACAGTCATGATGGCGCCGGTGGCCCCAACGGGATGGCCGAGGCTGATGCCAGAGCCATTGACGTTGGTCTTGTCGATGTCCATGTCAAGCTCTCTCATGCAGTAGAGGGCCTGAGACGCGAACGCTTCGTTTAGCTCGATCAGGTCGATGTCGTCCAACTCCATGCCTGCCTTGCCCAGGGCTTTTCGGACCGCTGGGATAGGGCCAGTGCCCATGATGGCAGGCTCGACGCCAGCGACGCCGCGAGTGTGCCACCTGAGTTTGCCCTGAACCCCAAGTTCGGCTGCCTTGGCGGCGGACATCAGGACCACCGCGGCGGCGGCATCGTTGATGCTGGATGCGTTGCCGGCGGTGACTGTCCCGTCCTTTTTGAACACGGGGCGAAGCTGTCCCAACCGCTCCAGGGTGGTGTCGGCGCGGGGGCCTTCGTCGGTGTCGGCGATGATCGGGTCGGCCCTACGCTGAGGCACCTCGACCGAGGTTATCTGTCCCTTGAATCGGCCACTGGCGACTGCGGCGGCGGCACGAGTGTGGCTGATGAGGGCCAACTCGTCCTGGTCCTCTCGGCTGACACCGAAACGCTCGGCGACGTTTTCGGCGGTCACGCCCATATGGTAGCGGTTGACGGGGCATCCGAGTCCGTCAGTCAGGCCATCGACCAGACTCGCGTCACCCATCCGAAGGCCGTCGAATCGCGCCTGGTAGCCCAGCATGAAGGGGGACTGGCTCATGTTCTCGATGCCGCCGGCCACAACAATGTCCACCTCGCCGGTGCGGACAAGCTGAGCGGCCATGTTGATGGCCTCCAGACCCGACGAGCACTGGCGGTTAATGGCGATGGTCGGAACCTCTTCGGGCACTCCGGCGCGCAGGGAGGCGAGGCGGGCGGCGTATCCGGCCTCGGTGGCCTGGAGCGCGTTGCCCAGGACTACTTCATCCACCATGTCAGCAGTGATGCCCGCTCGCTCCAGCGCCGCCCTGATGGCCGTTGCGCCCAAATCCGGCGCGGAAACGTCCTTGAACGCGCCCCCAAACCTGCCCACCGGTGTCCTGGCTCCGCTGACGATTACGGCTTCTTGCAACTCCATGATGCGTCCCTCCCTGATTGTAATTAGTGGTAGCTACCGTGATGAATTCGCAACGCTCAATTCTCAGTATTACTCTGAAGGTTGAATGCCGACGACTGCTCGTGACTGGATTATACGTCAAATCTGGATTTTGACAAATTGTCGTGTCTGCGGGCCGCATGGCCCTTCCATACTTAAGGGTGAGAATTTACAAGCAGGCGTGGGCGTTATGGCCTGCATGTGGCTTCTTGAGGAGCAGTATACCTTATAAAAACCCCTCTACTTGTGCAACACGCGAAAGCGCTACAACCTTCCATCTTGTTCTTCGTGTCCAGTGTTTGTGAATAGCTCAGTCTGCGAATCCAACATGATCGTGAGAATTTGCAGAGGCCTCCGGTCCCAAAAGTGTCCAGTTTAAGATAAGAGAAAAGTCGTGAGAGCTTCTACCCCAAAGAAACAGGTTGCTGGCGTGAGGCGAGTGAAAATGTTTATTCGCCGCGATCTCTACTGGCTGTCAGGATTTCCGACTCCTCAAGGACCTTGGAACACCGCGACACGAGAACCGGCAGCCTCGTGGCGCCCTTCAAATGGAGCGCTACTCATGACTGGCTTTAGGAAGCCGATCCGACCACTTTTGTAGATGGTGCCTGGAAGTCACCTCTCGAGGGACTCGGGTTCGCGTCAATTGTGATTCTATGACCTCGTTGCTCGTTAGAAGCGGCAATTGACCCGATCGGCAGATCGTCATATAGTCAGTTACATCCCTGCATGCTACGATTGCGAGACTGCCACGCTCCATGTGGCATGTCCTGATGCCTAATAGCGTTTCTAAGGAGAATGACCAGTGGGCAACAACGAACTTTCAGCGATGGCCCATCTCATGCGGCGCGCGGGTTTCGGCGCCACTCGCGAGGAGTTGGAATCGAGAGTCGCAATCGGATACGAGGCGACCGTCGAAGAACTTTTGCACCCGGAAGACGGAGAGGCCGTAGACATCTACGAGTTTCTCCGGCACCATCACTCCCAATGGAAACCCGGCACCGCGGGTGGACTCGGCCAGTCGAGTTGGGTCTGGCGAATGATAAACACCAAAACTCCGTTGCAGGAAAAGATGACCCTGTTCTGGCATCAGATTTTCGCTACTGGAGTTTCCAAAGTGGACCACTATGACGAGATCATCGACATGGTGGATATGTTCCGCGAAAAAGGTCTCGGAAAGTTCAGGGCCCTGCTTCTCGAAGTCGCGAGAAGCCCGGCCATGATCTTCTGGCTGGACAACAACGAGAACCACGCCCACGCAGTTAATGAGAATTGGGGCCGGGAGCTTCTCGAATTGTTCACTCTGGGCGTGGGCAACTACACCGAAACCGACGTGAGAGAGGCATCGCGGGCTTTCACCGGCTGGACAATCGAACCCAAGCTCCCCCGGTTCCACATGGGCAGGTGGGACTGGTATTTCGAGTACCGGGCCGACGATCACGATGACGGCGAGAAAACCTTCCTCGGACGCACCGGCGACTTCAACGGCGAGGACATCATCGACATTATCCTTGAGGAACCGGCGACGGCTCAGTTCATAGCCCGCCACCTGTACAGTTTCTTCGTTTCCGACGAGGTCCAGGTGCCTGCGTGGTCTGTGACTCCCCCTGCGGACCCGGAGGCCGTCGACACGTTGGCGAAGGTCATGATCGAATCCGACTATGACATGCGCTTGACGATGAATGTGTTGCTTAATTCAGACTTCTTCAAGGCCGCACAGTTCACCAAGATCAAGAATCCAACCGAAGTGGTAGTCGGCACGTTGAGACTGGTCGGCGATGCTGAACTGCCCAGCCCCAACTCCTTCGAGTGGTCCAACCAGATAATGTACATGGGCCAGGACCTGCTGAACCCGCCCAGTGTGGAAGGCTGGCACTATGGTCCCGAATGGGTAAACAGCGGGTTGCTGATGACGAGAACCAACTTTGTAGCCGACATGCTCAGCGAGACGGATCGTCCGGGAGTCCGAACGATCATCGACCGGGTTGGCGGCGCTGCATCAAGCCCTGAACAGTTGGTGGACTCTTGTCTCGATTTGCTGGGACCGTTCGAGGTCAGCGCCAGCACGAAAGACGAGCTGGTCGCCCATGCGTCAACGCTGACGTGGAGCGAAAATGATAAATCTGGGGCCGAGGAAAATGTCGCGGGAATGCTGCAACTCATCGTCTCAACTAGAGAGTACATGTTCGCCTGATCTTCTCATCGCCATACTGAGCGAAGGGAAGTATCTGGAAGTTGGAATACTCACAGCCGAATTGAAAGGGAAGAAATGCTAACGAGAATCGTCGAAGACCGAGTATATGACTATGGCCATGTCGTCGGAGGGCGCATTTTCATGGGCGTCTACACGATTGCTTTGGGACATGGGAGCAATGTGTTTGCGATTGTTCGCGGGCCATATAGCGCGAAGGTGGTCAAATTGACGATCGGAGAGATTCCCGACGATGAGGAGATCATCGTCGAATTTGGCGAGCGGGGCGAAGGCTCTGGACAGTTCACTTGGCCCGCCGGAATTGCCGTCGATAGCCAGGAGAACGTGTTCGTGACCGACGAGTGGCTTCATAGAGTCAGCGTATTCACTGCCGACGGCGAGTTTTTGAGGACGTTCGGAACGGCAGGAAATGGCGAGGGCCAGTTCAACAGGCCGTCGGGTATCACGATTGACGGCAACGACGACATCTACATCTCGGATTCTCTGAACCACCGAATCCAAAAGCTGTCCAGTGAGGGACGATTCATCAACCAGTGGGGAAATCGCGGGGCCGACGCCGGCGAGTTCAACTCACCCTGGGGTATCACCACGGATGGTCAGGGCCACGTGTATGTGGCAGACCACAAGAACCACAGAATCCAAAAATTCAACGCAGACGGGGAGTTCGTCTTCGAGTTAGGCAGCCATGGAAAAGGCGACAATCAGTTCGACCACCCTTCCTCTGTTGCCGTTGACTCAGACGGCGAAATCTACGTGTGCGACTGGGCGAACAACAGGGTCCAGACGTTCGACAAAGACCGAAACTACCTGACAACCTTCGAAGGCAACGCTCAGGAGCTTTCAAAATGGCAAAGGCAATACGTGAACGCCAACCCGGATGTATACAAGGCCCGACGCCGCGTCTACACCCTGGAGCCTGAACAACGTTTCGCCCTTCCTATGGCGGTGGCGTTCGACAACGAAAAATCCAGACTAATGGTGGTTGACGCCCAGCGCTGGCGGATACAGATTTACAACAAGCTACGCAACTACGCCGACCCGCAGTTCAACATCTGAACGGCAAGCCTCAGTTGAAATAAAATTGCGTGTTCAGTAGGATACAACCGCATCGTCGAATGACAGCATGCGCCACTTATTGAGATAGGAGTAAATAACCCTATGTTCGCAGCCCGGGTAAGCAGCCCCAAACAGTTCGAGATTATTGACATTGATATGCCCGTAGCCCAGGACGGGCAGTGCCTGATCAAGCTAGAGAGATGGTCTGTGTGCGGCTCTGACATCCGCCACGGCTACGGGCCGGTATATGCTGAAGAAGAATATCCTATGCGTCTCGGCGCCCCGTGCCACGAGACCGTGGGCACGATCATCGAAAGCAAGTCCGACAAGTTCAACGAGGGGCAGCGGGTTATCGTTCTCCCAGGGCGCGAGACCGGAGCGCTGGTGGAGTACATGGCGGGTCAAGAAGACCGCATGGTCGCCCTGCCCGACGAGGGCACGTCCGAAGAGTGGCTCATGTGCCAGCCGTCAGGGACAGTGCTGTACTCTGTCCAGCAAGCGGGCACGGTCTTGGGCAAGAGCGTAATGGTGATGGGTCAAGGGAGCATCGGGCTGTCCTTCACGGCCATCTGCGCCCGCGCAGGCGCCAGGCAGGTCATCGCCGTCGATCCTCTGGACAATCGACTTGCGTTCGCCAAAAGATTCGGAGCGACCCACACCATCAACCCGGCCAAAGAGAACTTGGACGAGGCCGTCAACGAAATCACCAAAGGCGAGGGTGCAGAGATTTCAATTGAGGCCGCCGGATTCCCTGACACTCTGAACAACGCTCTCAAGCATGTCGCGAAGTGGGGCAAGGTCATCATATTCGGCATCCAGGGAGGCCTGCCTGGAGACATGACTCCTGTGAACATGGGCTCGTTCCTCGCCAAGATGCCCACCATCATCCCGACAGTCGGCGCTGCAAGCGGCGATGCCGTGAGCCACATCGAGAACATGGTCGAGCTCAAACAACGCGGCTGGTGGGACCCCGGAGAAATGGCAACCCACACCAAGAAGTTCGACGACATCAAAGCGGCCTACGACATGTACGAAAACTACGAAGACGAGGTCGTAAAGGTCGTCCTGAGCACGTAG
>Ga0207963_1000792_pt1 | contig 16800 bp, 16 predicted proteins | sample Knorr_S15_td_NAD_FD_185604 | JGI IMG/M metagenome (GOLD analysis project Ga0207963, IMG submission 185604) | Marine microbial communities from Southern Atlantic Ocean transect - Knorr_S15_td_NADW_ad_2500m_LV_A (SPAdes) (version 2) | ecosystem: Environmental > Aquatic > Marine > Oceanic | place...
ATGCTGGGCTGGCTGCTGGCCTCGCCTACAAATTGGTTCGACAAAAGTGCGGCGACTGAATGATAATCGGCGCGGACATGAAGGTACTGTTCCTCAACGGCCCCAACCTAAACCTGCTGGGCCAACGCGAACCGGAGATTTACGGCAGCATGAAGCTGTCGGATATTGAGGATATGGTTCGTGAACATGGCGAGCGGCATGGCATCGAGGTGGTGTTTCACCAATCCAACCACGAGGGCGAACTGGTGACGCAGGTGCAGCAGTCGGCCGGCGACTACGACTACGTGATCCTCAACGCGGCGGCGTACACGCACACGAGCATCGGGCTCAAGGACGCCATCGTCGGCGCGGGCGTGAAAGCGATCGAGATACACCTTACCAACGTCCACGCCCGCGAGTCGTACCGGCAAACATCGATCATCGCCCAGGCCTGCATCGGCAGCATTAACGGCTTCGGGGCGGGGTCGTACATCCTCGGCCTCGAGGCGGCGATCCTGCACAACAAGGCCAACGACTGACCCGTTAACAACCCGGCGGCAAAACAGTGCACCAACGTTCGTTACAATTTCCTGCGTTCTCCCTCACCCCAACCCTCTTCCACTGGGAGAGGGAGCTTGGCCAAGCGCGTCCCGTTGGATTCCTTCTCCCTCAGGGAGAAGGTGGCCGAAGGCCGGATGAGGGTGAAAACCCCGGAGGTTTTCTTGTAATGGCTGCCACTTTATCACCCAATTTATAAATGCGATTTCCCACGAAACTCACCCCTCCCCTCACACTTGCGGTGGCGTTGCTCGTCGGCATGGCCGCGGGCTGCGTCAACAAGCAGCGGATGACCGAGCCGGCCCGAAGCGTTGGCGAGCAGTTGCTGCTCAGCACTGCGATCGACCGGGCTCTCTCAGAATTGGATATGGAGGCCATCCGCCGCCTACAAGGGATCAAGGTATATCTATCGGAGAAATACCTCAAAACGCTCGATCAGGAATATCTGATCGGCTCCCTCCGTGACCTTCTCTTCTCCAATGGCGTGCTGGTGGTTGATGAGGTCGATCATGCAGAGATAATCATTGAGGTTCGAAGCGGGGCCAATTCGCTTGATACCGCTGCGGTTACTTTTGGTATTGCTGAAGACCAAGCAATGCCCAATCCAATTTCTGGGGCTCCAGTAGCACTTCCTGAATTGGCATTATTCAAAAAGCAAAGCAACTTTTCGGTGACCAAGGTCTCCCTAGTGGCCTATCGAGCTAACACCCGTGAACACGTGTTTTCCTCGAGAACTTTGCTTGGAGGAGCTTATGACAAGCATTTTCAACTACTTGGGCTAATTAGAGTGCGCTTTACAGATGTTCCAGAACTGAAAACCATCAAAAGTCGGAAACAATCTACTCTTTCAATACCATCAATACCAAGAGCTCTAAAACCGCCATTTGCTCGCTAAAGCAATAATCTCAACCCTCCCCACTGATTAGGGATAAAAACCATCAGCTCGGGCAAGTACAAGATCTTTTCCAAAATCGCATTGACGCCGGGGCAAACGCCGGTAGCATGCGCGACCCGATTTCCGGGACTCAACTGATAACATTTTCTTTTTAACTATGGCAGTAAAAGTAGCAATCAACGGATTCGGCCGGATCGGCCGTTTGGCTTATCGTGCAATGGTGGAACAGGGCCTCGTCGGCGACGCAATCGACGTGGTGGCCGTGGGCGACATCGTCCCGGCAGACAGCCTCGCCTACCTTGTGAAATACGACTCGACGCAGGGCACCTTCCCCGGCGAAGTCACCCATCGGGGGGATGACACAATCATCGTCAATGGCGACGAGATGAAAGTTGTCAGTGCCCGCGAGCCCAGCGGCCTGCCGTGGAAGGAACTCGGCGTGGACGTTGTCATTGAGTCCACCGGCCTGTTCACCGCCGCCGAGAAATCTCAGGGCCACATTGAGGCCGGCGCCAAAAAGGTCATCATCTCCGCACCGGCCAAGGGCGAAGACCTCACTGTCGTGATGGGCGTCAACGATAACCTCTACGATCCAGCAAACCACCACATCGTCTCCAACGCCTCCTGCACCACCAACTGCCTCGCGCCGGTCGTGCACGTGCTGCTCAAGGAAGGCTTCGGCATCGCCGAGGGGTTGATGACCACCATCCACGCCTACACCGCCACGCAGAAAACCGTGGACGGCCCAAGCCGCAAGGCATGGCGTGACGGTCGTGCCGCCGCCACCAACATCATCCCGGCCAGCACCGGCGCTGCCAAGGCGGTCAGCCTCGTTTGCCCGGAAGTGAAGGGTAAGTTGAGCGGCATGGCCTTCCGCGTGCCGACCCCGACCACCTCGGTCGTGGACCTGACATTCAAGACCGAGAAGAGCACCAGCTACGACGAAATCTCCGCCGCCATGAAAAACGCCAGCGAGACGTACCTGAAAAACATTCTCGGCTACACCGAGGATGAGGTTGTCAGCACAGACTTTATCCACTGCGCCGACTCGAGCATTTTTGACAAGGGAGCGGGCATGGAGTTGAACGAAAACTTCTTCAAGCTCGTGAGTTGGTACGACAACGAGTGGGGCTACTCCAACCGAGTCGGCGACCTGCTCAAGCTGATGATCGACAAGGGACTGTAAGCCGCAGGCCGCTTGGCCAAGCGCGAGGAAAACCAACCGCGCGGCAGTCATTCTTTCCTTTTCGTCCGCCACTCGCCCGCTACACTTCGCCGCGTGAATGTTTTCACTGCGGAACTGGTCGGCACCTTCCTGCTCATCCTGCTGGGCGGCGGCGTATGCGCAAATGTCAGCCTGAAAAAAACCGCCGGGCACGACTCCGGCTGGATCGTCATCACCGCCGGCTGGGGCCTCGCCGTGGCCATCGCGGTGTACGCCGTGGTAAATTTCAGCGGCGCGCACATCAACCCCGCCGTCACCCTCGGCATCGCAACCATTGATGACAGCTTCGGATGGGACAAGGTGCCAATTTATCTTGCCGGCCAAATGCTCGGCGCCATCCTCGGCGCGACCGCCGTGTGGCTGGCTTACCTGCCCCATTGGGAAGCCACCGAGGATCCCGCCGCCAAGCTCGGCGTCTTCTCCACCGCCCCTGCCATCCGCAAACCCTTCGCCAACCTGCTCTGCGAAATCATCGGCACCTTCGCCCTCGTGCTTGGAGTGCTCGCCATTCTTTCGCCGGACGCCCTCACGCCAGTACAGGAAAATTTGGGCGGTGGTGATGAGGCGAAAGAATTGCAACGAGAATGGGCATTCGGCCTGAAACCATTGCTCGTTGGTCTGCTGGTCTTTTCCATTGGCCTTTCCCTCGGCGGCCCCACCGGCTATGCCATCAACCCCGCGCGCGACCTCGGCCCACGCATTGCCCACGCGCTGCTGCCCATTCACGGCAAGGGCGGCTCAGACTGGAGCTACGCGTGGATCCCCGTCGTCGGCCCGTGCATCGGCGGCGTCCTCGGCGCTTGGGTCTACAAGATGCTCTGGATTTGAAACCATTATTGAACACGGATGGACACGATATTCAGGATAAAAAAATTATCATGCACATCGTGTCCATCCTTGTTAAATAAAAATGAAATATATCCTCGCACTCGACCAAGGCACGACCAGTTCGCGCGCAATTGTCTTTGACCGCGCCGGGCGCGTGAAAGCGGTGGCGCAGAAGGAGTTCCCGCAAATTTTCCTCAAGCCCGGCTGGGTGGAGCACGATGCCGGGGCCATTTGGAAAACCCAACTCGCCACCGCCAAGGCCGCGCTGAAAAAAGCCAGACTCACCGCCGCCCACATCGCCGCCATCGGCATCACCAACCAACGGGAGACCACGCTGCTGTGGAACCGCGAAACCGGCAAGCCCATTCACAACGCGATCGTGTGGCAGGATCGCCGCACCGCTAAGGAATGCGATCGCCTCCGCGCCGACGGCGGCGCCAGCGCCAACAACCTGCTGATGCAGTTTCAAAGCGATTTGCTAAATGTCCCTGTTGTGCGGCCGCGCGTCACCGAGACCACCGCCCTTGGCGCAGCCTATCTCGCCGGTCTCGCGGTGGGTTTTTGGAAATCACAAAAAGACATCGCCACACAATGGAGGCAGGACAAGCGTTTCATTTCCAAGATGAAACCTTCCGCGCGCCGAAAGCTCATTGCCAATTGGGACAAGGCGCTCGGCCGATCACGAAACTGGGAGGATTGAATCTACGCGCCGTCCTCTTTTTCTTTGCCGTATAATATCCGGAAAAGCCCGCAGCCGATCAATCCCCCCACGATCGGCGCCGCAACAAACACCCAGACGATTTTGAGAGCATCGCCGCCCTGCACGATCGCCGGGCCAAGGCTGCGGGCCGGGTTCAGCGAGGAGTCGCCCAAGTGCGCCCCCACCAGGTGCGCGACAAACAGGAAGCCGCCGATGGCGAAAGGTGCGAGATTCGCGGGGGCGCCCTTGCGCGTGGCGGTGAAAATCGTGAACAGGAACAGCGCCGTCAGCACCACCTCCCATCCGAATAAGGCACCAATGCCCATTTTTTCCGGGTTCCCATTGGCACCGAGCCCATGCTTGTCGATTTCGTAATCGGGCAGTCCCGTGAGCAGCGCGTACAACACTGCACTGGCGGCAAGCGCGCCCAGCAACTGGCTGATGATGTAGCCAAGCGCCTGGCTTTTTTCCAGCCGCCCGCTCAGGGCCATCGGGAGGGTGACTGCCGGGTTGACGTGGCAACCGGACACCGGCCCGATGACCATTACCAGCACCATCAACGTGAAACCGAACGCGAACGAGATACCCAGCCAACCGGCCGCTCCATGGCTGAGATAGCCCTGCAGCGTGGCGACTGCCGTACCGATGAACACCAATGCGAAGGTGCCGATGAATTCCGCCAGATAGGCTTTGATGGGCTTTGTTTGTTCCATGATCGATCCTGTGTTTACGGTTTAGGCTTGAGTACTGTCGGACAATGCCTGTCCCGCGGAACCGGGAATATGCGGATCGGGTGGTGCAGGCAAGCAGATTCCCACCTGAAAAAAACCTCTAGACAATCATCCCGGCGGCGACGGTGTTGTTCGTCTGCTCGTCGATGAGGATGAAGCTGCCCGTGGCACGGTTGCGACGGTAGCGATCGAAGTGCAGCGGGGCGCTGGTCTGCAGCGAGACGCGGGCGATGTCGTTGAGGCGCACCTCCCGGTCCTCCTTCAGCTTGTGCAGTGTGTTGATGTCCATCTTGTACTTCAGCTCCTTCACCAGGCATTTCACGTCGTTGGTGGTGTGGCGCAGAGTGTAACGGCCGCGTTCCTCCAGGTTGGCCTCTGAACTGAACCAGCAAATCATCGCCTCAATTTGCTGGCTGCTTTGCGGCGGGTTGTTTTGCTTGACGATCATGTCGCCGCGACTGATGTCGATCTCGTCTTCGAGGGTGACCGTCACGGACATCGGGGCGAAGGCTTCCGGCACGTCGCCGTGGATGTCGTGGATGCCCTTGACGCGCGACTGGAAGCCGCTTGGCATCACGGTCACCTCATCACCCGGCTTGAACACGCCACCGGCCACGCGCCCGGCGTAGCCGCGGAAGTCGTGCCACTCGTCGCTGTGCGGCCGGATGACCCACTGCACCGGGAACCGCGCGTCCACATGGTTGTGCTCGTTGCCGATGTACATCGTCTCGAGCGTGTAAAGCAGCGGGCTGCCCTGGTACCAGTCCATGTTCGCGGAACGCTTCACCACGTTGTCGCCCAGCAATGCGCTGATGGGGATGAAGTCGATGTGCGGCACCTCGAGGCGCGAGGCAAATTCCTTGTACTGGCCAACGATCTCGTTGAAGCGATCCTCACTCCAATCGACGAGATCCATCTTGTTCACGCAGACGATGATGTGCTGGATTTGCAGCAGGCTGGCGATAAACGAGTGGCGGCAGGTCTGCTCGATGACGCCGTGACGCGCGTCGATGAGGATGATCGCCAGATTCGCCGTGGACGCGCCGGTGACCATGTTGCGCGTGTACTGGATGTGGCCGGGCGTGTCGGCAATGATGAACTTGCGCTTGGGCGTGGCGAAATAACGATACGCCACATCAATCGTGATACCCTGCTCACGCTCGGCGCGCAATCCGTCGGTGAGCAACGCAAGGTTCACATTCTCATCGCCGCGTTGCTTGCTCGACTGCTCAATCGCCTCCCACTGGTCCTCGAAGATCGACTTGCAGTCATAGAGCAACCGCCCTATGAGCGTGCTTTTGCCGTCATCCACACTGCCCGCGGTTGTGAGCCGCAGCAGATCCATGTCTAAATAGCCCTTCGTTTCGGCACTCATTAAAACTAAAAATACCCCTCTTTCTTCCGGTCTTCCATTGCGGTTTCACCGCGCTTGTCGTCGGCGCGGCCGCCTCGCTCGGTTTGGCGCGCGGCGGCGACTTCCTCGATGATGTCGTCCACGTTGTTGGCGACACTCTCGACCATGCCGGTGCAGGTCATGTCGCCGACGGTGCGGCAGCGCACGTTGGCGCACTCCCACTGCTCGCCGTCGAGCAGCGTGATGTGCTCACACCGGCCAAGCAGCACACCGTCGCGCCGGACGAACTCGCGCTCGTGCGAAAAGTAGATGCTCGGCAGCGAGATGTCCTCCATCTTGATGTACTGCCACACATCCATCTCTGTCCAGTTGCTGATCGGGAAAATGCGGAAGTGCTCGCCAAAGTCCATCCGGCCGTTGAACAGGTTCCACAACTCGGGCCGCTGGTTCTTCGGGTCCCACTGGCCGAACGAGTCGCGGTGGGAGAAGAAGCGTTCCTTCGCGCGCGCCTTTTCCTCATCGCGCCGCGCGCCGCCGAGGCAGGCGTCGAACTTGTGCTGCTCGATGGCGTTGAGCAGCGCGGGGATCTGCAGGCGGTTGCGGCTTGGGTTCGGGCCGGTCTCCTCCCTGGCCCGGTCGGCGTCAATCTCCGCCTGCACGCTGCCGATAATCAACTCCGCACCGACCTCCTTGGCCAAGCGATCGCGGAACACAATCGTCTCGCCGAAGTTGTGCCCGGTGTCCACGTGCACCAGCGGGAACGGCAGCCTGGACGGCCAAAAAGCCTTCTGCGCTAAGCGCACCATCACGATGGAATCCTTGCCGCCGGAAAACAACAACGCCGGTTTGCCGAATTGCGCGGCCACCTCTCGCATGATGAAGATGGACTCGGCCTCCAGTTGCTCCAAATGGGTCAGTTGATAGCTTTTGTGTTCGCTCATTCTATGCATTGGGCAGTGCCACGCGCGGATGCACAGCCCGGTAAAGTTGCTCGATAGATTCGTCCTCGCCCTGCTCGTCGGTGTTCAAAATCAGCTCGGCAGCCTCGCGCGGCTCGGGCGGCTCAAACGCGGAATCCCTGCCGGTGAACTGCTTCACCCCGCCGGCCTTGGCCTTGGCGTACAGGCCCTTTACATCGCGCCGTTCGCACGTTTCAAAACTGCACTCGACGTACACCTCCAGAAAATCCGCCTGGCCAACGATCTCACGGGCCATCGCCCGAAGCTCGTTTCGCGGGCAGATGAACGACGCGATTGTCACCACGCCGGCACCCGCGAAGAGCTTGGCCACCTCGGCAATGCGCCGGATGTTTTCCCGCCGGTCGTCATCCGAGAAGCCAAGATTACGGTTCAAGCCGGAGCGGATATTATCGCCATCGAGCACCTGGGTGAAAACGCCCTCCCCGTGCAGCCGCCGTTCCAGCGCGTTGGCCAGGGTGCTCTTGCCACTGCCGGACAAGCCGTACAGCCAAACAACCGACCCGCGCTGCTTCAGCAGCGCCTCCTTGGCCTCGCGGCCGAGCAACTGCCCGAAAATCGGGTGAATGTTTTCCGGCGACGACATCAGATGGCGAAGTCCGTATCCGTCCCCTCGTGCAGGCCGCACTCGCGCTTCAGTCCGAAGAAGCGCGTCTCCTCCTCGCTCATCCCGTCCTCAAGCCTGCGCGTGGTGTGCGTGTCGCCGATGGAGATGTAGCCCTGCTCCCAAAGCGGATGGTACGGGAGGTCGTTGGCCTTCAAATAATCGTGCACATTTTTGTCCGTCCAATCGATGATCGGGTGCACCTTCACCCTGCCCCTGGCCAGGGCGAGTACGGAAAGTTTTTCGCGCGTCGCGCTTTGCTGCCGACGCAGGCCAGCCAGCCAGGCGGTGGCCTGCAGTTCGTCCAGCGCACGGTTCATCGGCTCGACCTTGTTCTCCTGGTTATAGGCTTCGATCCCTTTCACCCCTTCCTCCCATCGCTTGCCGTCGATCGACTCCTGCCAAGCCGGGCTTCGCTTGGAGCGGTAAACTTTCAGGTTCACCTCCAGTCGCTTGGCCAAGCTCTCAGCAAACTCGTAGGTCTCTGGAAACAGATAACCGGTATCGACAAAAATCACAGCGATGTCGGGTCGAACCTGCGTGGCAAGGTGCAGCATCACCGCCGCTTGGGCACCAAAACTCGAGGACAACACCAACCCATCACCGAATTGCCCGGACGCCCAGGCCAAACGCTCGGAGGCGGACGCCTGCTCGAGGCGGGCGTTGGTCTCGCGCAGATCAAAGCCGAGATCGGAGGCTGAATCGTTGGCCAATGTTGCTTCCAAAATAAATTACCTATACCCAATAGGTTTTATTGAGATTAAGCCGATTTTCCCTGCTGTCAACGGTTTTTTGGTAGTTTTTTCAACTGAAAACACAGGGTGAAAACTCAGTATTTTTGTACCATTTCGCCTGTTATGATGCCTGAGAGGATCATTTCGACGGTGCGCTCGACGGCTCCTTCGTTGCTTTGAACCACTTTTCGTGCCGATTGTCCAAGCGCGATCCGCCTGGCTTCGTCGCTGAGTAAATTGTCGATTGCCGACTCAAGGCCGGCTTCATCCGCTACTTGGATTGCGGCATCATTGGCCAGAAACTTGGACGTGATTTCCTCGAAATTCCCCATGTGCGGGCCGAACACGATCGGCTTGGCCAAGCCGGCCGGTTCGATCGGGTTTTGGCCGCCCTGCGCCGTGAGGCTTTTGCCTATGAACACGACCGCAGCCTCCTCGTAAAAATATTTCAACTCGCCGGTGGTGTTAACGAGCAGGCAGTCGAGGCTCCCCTGCTCCCGGGGCGGCGTGTTGCTGCCGATCTCGCTGCGATAAACAAAACGCACTCCGAGCTTGGCCAGGGCGTCGCCCACTTCACGGCCGCGCTCGGCGTGGCGCGGCACCAAAACGAGAAACAGGTCGGGGTGTTTTTCGCGCAACCGCCTGGCCAAGCGGGCAAGGATCACCTCCTCGCCGCTGTGGGTGCTGCCGCCAACGAGCAACGGTGCGCCTTTCGGCACACCCAGATTTTGCGTCAGGTTTGAAACGTCCAGCAGACGTTCCCGGCTGATCCCTGTCCCGTCAAATTTACAACTGCCAAACACGTTAACCACTTCGTTGTTGCACCCAAGTTCGACCAGGCGCTTGGCGTCGTGTTCGCTTTGGGCGCCCACACCGGTGAACCCGGCGAAAAACCGGCGAAACAAAAAGCGGAACCGGCAATACCCCCTGAACGACTTTCCGGAGATGCGGGTGTTCACGAGAAAGTGCGGGATCTTCCGGGCCTGCAGCCCCCAAAGGAAGTTCGGCCAAATCTCGGCCTCGACGAGCACCACCGCCTTGGGCCGGATGGTGGCCAAGGCGCGCCGGACAAATCCCCGGCGATCCATCGGGTAGTAAATCTTGCCAACCTCGGCGGGGAGTTTTTTGTGCAACTCGCTCATCCCCGTGGTGGTGGTGGTGGAGACGACCAGCTTAAGGTTGGGCAGGCGCGGCTGAAGAACCTTGATAAGTTGTACGCAAATGTTCACCTCTCCGACACTGACCGCATGCAGCCAGATGACGTCCCGGTCGCTGATGGCCTGCTTGAACTTGGTGGAATACCGGCCCAACCGCTCGCCGAAACCCTTCCGCCACCCGCCGCGGCGTCTCATTCTCAAAAAATAGTAGGGCGCTGAAAGAATAAAACAGGCCTCAAAAAGAATGTTGTAAATAAATTGCACCCGGCAGTTTGATCTTTTGCCTCTCAACCCTCCGTCCAGAACCTCTCGCCAGCCTGCCAAGGAACAGGCTTAAATGCAATTTATTGAAACCTACCGGGGCTTTCTGCGTACTAGGTGTGGTTGAGAACCGGACAGGCGTCGAGAGGCGGTGAACGTTTGGATTGAACGAACACGTTTTACCCCCTACCATCTCGCCCGCTTTCATTTATGAAAAACATCATTATCGTTGCGCTGGTTGTGGCAGTGGGAGTTTTTGGCTACTTCCAGTGGCAGGGCAGGGAACAACCCAACAGCAACAAAGCCCGGGTTAAAGACCGAAAAACAACCGAGGTCATCGAAAACCGCGACATCGATTTCACGGTGCGCGTGGCGGGTGAAATCAGCCCGGCGGACAAGGTTTCCGTACGGCCGGAGGTTCACGGCAAGATCGCCGAGTTGCCGGTGGACATCTCCGACCGCGTGGCCAAGGGCGACCTGCTTTTCCGCCTGGACGACAAGGATCTCAAGATCGAAATTGATTCCCGCAAAAAGCAGATCGACAGCGCCACGCTTCAACTGGAGCAGGCCAAGAGTGAGTTTGAGCGTTCCAAGCAACTTTTCGAGGAGCAATTGATTTCCACGGAAATCTTTGAACGAGCCAAGACCAATTACGAGCAGGCCCTCATTTCGCGCGATCGCTCCCAGAATGATTATCAACTCGCACTCGAGAAGCTTTCGAAAACCAGTGTTCTTGCCCCCTTCGACTGCACCGTGCTGTCCCGGCCGGTGTCGATCGGCCAAGCGGTATCCGGCACGGGAGGCCAAGGTTCCGGCACCGAGGTGATGGAGATTGCCGACCTGAACAACCTCATCATCCAGGCGCATGTCAACCAGGCGGACGTGGCGCGCATGAACAAGGAACAGGAGGTGAAAATAGAGATTGAGGCCATCACCGACCTCATCATCGATGGCATCGTCGAGCGGATAGCGCCACAAGCGACCATCCGCAACAGCATCAAGGGCTTCTCCACACGCATCAAGTTGCTGACCAGCAACCCGGCCATCATCCCGGGCATGACCGCCAGCATCAGCATCCCGGTCGCCTCGGCGGACAACGTCGTCGCCGCGCCTCTGGCCGCCATTTTCACCGAGCGCAACGAGACAGAACAGCGCACCGAGATTTTTGCCTACGTGGAAAATGGTGACGTTTTTAACAAGACAATGCTCGACGTCGGAGTGAACGACCTGAACCACACGGAAGTCCTGCGCGGATTGAAGGTCGGGGATGTCGTCGCCATTGAAAAACCGGACGACGACAAAATCGGCGAAACGATCTCGCTCGATGGCAAGGTTGTCGCCAAATCGGAACCAGAGAAAAACCCGCTCGTCGAGAAGTACGATAAAAACGGGGACGGCAAACTGGATCGCGAAGAAATGCAGGCCGCCATGGTAAGCATGACCGACGAAGAGAAGAAAAAAATGCGTGAACAGATGATGAAACGATTCGGCGGACGCCAAGGCAGCTCGCGCGGAGGAGGCAGTCGCAGCGGCGGCGGAAGCAGTCGGCGCGGCTCAAGAGGCCCTCGCTAAACGCCGCTTGGCCAAGCGCAATACACCGAACACCCCATGGCCCTCCTCGAACTCAGGGACATCCACAAAACCTACCATCTCGGCGGCGAAACCATCCGGGCGCTTGACGGCGTGTCGCTGGACATCGACTCGGGCGAGTTCATCTCGATCATCGGCCCGTCCGGCAGCGGCAAATCGACCTTGATGCACATCCTCGGCTGCCTCGACTCGCCCACTTCCGGCACGCTCAGGTTGGATGACACGATGATCCACGACGCCTCCTCCCGTCAACTGGCCTCCATCCGGAACAAAAAAATCGGCTTTGTGTTTCAGTTTTTCAACCTGCTGCCCAAGTTGACTGTTCGGCAAAATGTCGAGTTGCCGATGATTTACAGCGGCCTCAGCGGCAAGGAACGGCGCGAGCGCGCCATTACTGCACTGCGCCGCGTCAACATGGAGGATCGCAGCAAGCATCGTCCGTCGCAGTTGTCCGGCGGCCAGCAGCAGCGCACCGCCATCGCCCGGGCGTTGGTGAACGATCCGCGCATCATTTTCGCCGACGAACCGACCGGCAACCTCGACTCACACACGGGCGAGTTGATTCTCGAGATGTTCGATCAGCTCCACAACGAGGGCCGCACGGTGATGCTCGTCACGCACGACCCGGAGATCGCAGCCGTGACGCCGCGGCGCATTGAGATTCGCGACGGCAAAATCGCCAACGAAGCCGACCCCACGCTGGCGGGCAACACGCCTCGGTTTGAGCAGATCACAAACGGTGAAGCGAAGGCAACGACCTAGTTTTTCGGGATGAATTTTGGCACGGTCATCCAGAGCGGCATCAAGGAAATCGGGGCGCACTGGTTCCGGTCGTTGCTGACGATGTTCGGGGTCATCTGCGGTGTGGCGAGCCTCGTGACGATGGCCGCGTTCGTGAAGGGAAAGGAAAACCTCCTGCGCGAGTCGCTGGCCGAGACCGGCGGGCTTGAGAAAATAACTGTGGAGTCCGAGGACGACCTGCCGGACTACCAAAAGCACCTCGAGGGCGAAGCCAGGGGCGTCACGCTCAAGGACGTGTACGCGCTGCAAAACGGCGCGCCGATGGTTCACGACATCACGCCGTCCATAAACAAAAGCCGCTACCGGGGCTACCTGCGGGTGAGCCGCAAGGGGCGCGGGGCGCGGCCGTGGATGTTGCAGGGCACTTGGCCAAGCGCGCTTGAAATACAGGAACACGAGATCGAGCACGGCCGGATGTTCACGATGATGGACGATCTGCTGGCCAACAACGTCTGCGTCATCGGCACGGAAATTCGCAACTCGCTTTTCGACGAGGTGGACGACCAGGGCGAAACGATCATCCCGATTGGCGAGCGCATCCTGATCAACTATGTGCCGTTCACCATCGTCGGCATGTTCAGGGAATACATGAGCGACGAGGATCGAAAAAAGAAGGAGGCCGCCAAGGCCGCCGGGGCCGCCGAGGAAACCCGGAGTCGCCGGAACATGTTCTCGCGCGGTGCGGACAGCAACACCCGCCGAACCCAGTATATTTATTACCAGAAAAACAACGCCATCATGGTGCCGCTCAACACCCTCGTGGCGAAGCTCGATTCCAGCTACGAGACCGGCAGCGTGCTCGATCGAAAACTGTCCGAGATCACGATGAAAATCGACGACGTGTCACTGCTCTCGCCGTCGCTGCAACAGGTTCGCAACGTGCTGATGCGCACGCACAAGGGGCTGGAGGATTTCGAGTTCGAGACGCAGGAGGAGTTCGCCGACGACATCACGCTGGCCATCCACAACGAGCGCGTCAGCGGCATGTTCATCGCCGGGATCTGCCTTTTGATCGGCGGGATCGGCATCATCAATATCATGCTCTCGAGCATCTCCGAGCGTGTCCGGGAGATCGGTATCCGCAAATCCGTCGGCGCGACAACGATGGACGTGTTCACCCAAATCCTGATCGAGAGCGTGGTGCTGGCCGTGGCGGGCGGCTTGGCCGGTCTGGCCATCTCGCCCATACTTGTCAACACGCTGGCCGGCTTGGCGGACGACACCACGCCGCCGATCATGACGACTCAGGCCATGCTAATCGCGTTTGGTTTCAGCGCGCTTATCGGCAGCTTTGCCGGGCTGTTCCCCGCCATCAAGGCGGCCAAGCTGGATCCCATCCAGGCGCTGCGCTACGACTGACCCGCCATGATCCTCATCAACACAGTCACCATCGGCCTGCGGGAAATCGCCTCGCATTGGTTCCGGTCGCTGCTGACGATCATCGGCGTCGTGCTGGGAATCGTGAGCCTCGTCACCATGTCGGCGATTGTGCAGGGAATGGAAAACGCGATGAAGGAGCGCATGGTCGCCTACGGCGGCGCGGATAAGATCAACATCGACTCCGAGGATCCACCGGACTATCAGGAACATAAGCGCGACTACTCCCCCGGCATCACCGTGCAGGACGCCTACGCGCTCAAGCGCAACGCCACCCTGCTGAAAGTCGTCTCGCCGGAGATGTATGTTTCGCGCGCACGCGCCACCTATCAGGACAAACGGGCTTACGTCTCCTCGTTCATGGGTGTGTGGGAGGATGTCATGGAACTGGAAGCGCACGTCATCAAGTTTGGGAGGTTTTTTCACCCGCTCGAGGATTTGCAGGCCAAGAACGTCTGCGTCATCGGCGCGGATATCCGGGATCAACTTTTCGGCGAAACGACCCCCGGCGGCGAACCGCTCAACCCGGTCGGCAAATCCATTAACATCAACTTCCGGCCGTTCACCATCGTCGGCATGTACGAGCGAATGGAGAGCGAAGCGGACCGGAAAAAACGCGAGTACAAGCTCGCCATGGAGAAAACCCGTAGCGGCCCCAAGCGCGAGTCGTCATTCTACTCACACGGCAGTCGTTACTGGCGCAAGAACAACACCATCCACATTCCACTCAACACGATGTGGATGAAATTCCGCATGGCCTCCGCCAGCACCTCGTCCTCGTCCAGCCGGTTCTCGAGCCAATCCTCCAGTTCCTCCGAGCCGACCGTTTACGTGCCCGACCCCACGCTGAGCGACTTCGACGCCAAGGTGGTCGACCTCGAGTTGATGGACAAGGCGCTGGCGCAGATTCGCAACATCATGATCCAGACCCACAACGGAATTGAGGACTTCGGGTTCCAGACACAGGAGAGCGCCATCACCAACATCAACCAGCGCCTGGCCAACGCCAAGATCATCCGGGGCATCATCGCCGCGCTCAGCCTGCTCGTCGGCGGCGTCGGCATCATGAACATCATGCTCGCCAGCATCAACGAGCGCATCCGCGAGATCGGCACCTTCAAGGCCATGGGCGCCACCGGCCTCGTCGTATTCCTGCAAATCATCATGGAGAGCCTCAGCCTTGCCCTGCTCGGCGGCTTGGCCGGCATCCCCGCCTCGTACGGCGCCGTTTGGATTCTGACGGAACTGCTCCCGAACGAAAACACGCCGATCATCACCGGCCAAGCCTTGATGATCGGCATAGCTTTCAGCGCCTGCGTCGGCCTGCTCGCCGGCCTGTTCCCCGCCTTCAAGGCCTCAAGATTGGATCCCATCGAGGCTCTCCGATACGAGTAGCAGCCATTTCAAAGGGCAATCTTTCACTGTGTTTTATGATGCTGCCTCGTCATCCATTGCAGCCGTTTAATGACTTATTTTAACCTGCTCATCCTCGGCTTTCGGGAAGTCTACGAGCACTGGTTTCGATCAGTGCTAACCATGCTCGGGGTTATTCTCGGCGTAGCCAGCGTGGTAACCATGTCCGCCATCGTGGAAGGGCTCGAAAAAAGTATGCGGGACAACATTATTATTTATGGTGGCCTGAACAAAGTACTCATTCGCGATAGCGATCCGCCAGACTATCAGGATCATATAGCCGACACATCACCTGGCAAAACGCTGAATGACGTCTATGCGCTTAAACGAGGGGCCACACTGCTTTCCCTCGTTTCCCCGGAGATGGGGCACCGTGCCCGCATCACATACCAACGGCGTAGCTGCTATCCTTCCGAATTCATCGGGGCCTGGCCGGTCGTGCTGGAAATGAATCGACATACTCTTCAGTACGGGCGGTTTTTCAACGAATTGGACGAGCGGGAGGCAAAACCGGTTTGCGTTATCGGTGCCCACATCCGCAACCGACTGTTCGGAGATCCGGAATCAACCGATCAAGAGATCAATCCGGTGGGCAAGATCATCCATATCAACCGGCAGCCGTTCACCGTGATCGGAATGTTCACCGAGTATATGACTGATGCCGAGCGGAAACGAAGGGAGCTCGAGAGACAGAAACGTAACAACCGGACCGGATCCAAGCGTCATACCGGATACCGTTTCCGTCGAGACGGCTTTCATCACAAAAATAATGTGGTTTATATCCCGATCAACACCATGTGGATGAGATTCAAAGCCTCCAGTGGAACCGATAATACCCCGGAACCCAACTTAACAGATATCGATATCAAGGTGGCTGATTTGAACTACATGGAGAAAGCCCTGGATCAGGTTCGCAATATCCTTCTGCATACTCACAAAGGAGTTGAGGATTTTGAATTCTCCACATATGCCAGCCGCATTGCTAGTGCTGAGAAACGCATAAAAAATGCAAACCTGATTGGGCTAATTATCTCAGCGTTGAGCCTATTCGTTGGCGGCATCGGGATCATGAACATCATGCTTGCCAGCATCAACGAACGGATCCGTGAGATCGGCACCTTCAAGGCTCTAGGTGCTACTAACCTCTCTATTTTTTTTCAAATTATGATGGAAAGCGCTACTCTAGCCATTATGGGTGGCTTGGTGGGCCTACCCACTTCGTTCGGAACGATTTGGCTACTCACTCAATTGATTCCCCAGCAGAACGTGCCCATTATCACGTCGGAAGCCCTGTTAATAGGACTCACCTTCAGCGTCCTAACGGGGATCATTGCTGGCTTGTTCCCGGCTTACAAGGCTTCCCAGCTGAATCCCATTCAGGCGCTTCGGTACGAGTAGGCTCCGCTTGGCCAATCGCATTGGCAAAAGCATGCCAAATAGGATTGTCTTTTACCCGCCGACAAACTCCTTGGGCTTTCTTGCCCTATTAATCCCGCTTACGCCTGGACTTTCTGTCGTTGTCCTCGTCATCACGGTCTCGGTCATCACGGTCTCGGTCATCACGCTCTCGGTCATCACGGTCTCGGTCATCACGCTCTCGGTCATCACGCTCTCGG
>Ga0207963_1000795_pt1 | contig 16792 bp, 19 predicted proteins | sample Knorr_S15_td_NAD_FD_185604 | JGI IMG/M metagenome (GOLD analysis project Ga0207963, IMG submission 185604) | Marine microbial communities from Southern Atlantic Ocean transect - Knorr_S15_td_NADW_ad_2500m_LV_A (SPAdes) (version 2) | ecosystem: Environmental > Aquatic > Marine > Oceanic | place...
TACCGCCAGTACCCCGATACCCTGGAACAGGCTTAGCTCACCAGAGGAGGCCGCAGTATCGGCGGCGGCCAGGGAGTCTCCGGAGTGGAGCAGCCGGCAACTGGCCACTTGAGTAGATCGTTGGGAATCCTACTTATTCGTCTGAAACCGGCTGGCTGACCTGCGGCGCCAATCGCAGTAAAATACGTTATCCGAACTTTGGACTAAGACACCTGGGTTACGGATAGACGAGGACTTGGCAATTGCGTCACATCATCCACGCCGACCTGGACGCCTTCTACGCCGCTGTCGAGCAGTTGGACAACCCGGAACTGGTTGGCAAGCCGGTGCTGGTCGGTGGCCGCCCGGAGAACCGGGGGGTTGTCGCCACCGCGTCCTACGAGGCCCGGGTGTTCGGCGTGCACTCGGCGATGGCCATGCGCACCGCCGTCCACCGTTGTCCTCAGGGGATAATCGTCCCGCCAAGATTCAGCCGCTACAAGGAAAAATCTGGAGAGGTCATGAGCATTTTCCGGGACCTCACCGACCTTGTGGAACCACTCTCCATGGATGAGGCTTATCTGGATATCACTGCGGTGGTGGACGGGGGAGAAAAACCGCTTGCGGTCGCCTTAGACCTGAAGCGCCGCATATTCGATGAGACCGGCCTAATCGTATCCGTGGGTGTGGGCACCTGCAAGACAGTCGCCAAGATCGGCTCGGGCCTAGATAAACCCGACGGTCTGGTCGTGGTCCAGCCCGGCGACGAAGCGGAGTTCTTGGGGCCCTTGGCGGTGAGCAAGCTCTGGGGCATCGGCCCCAAGACCGCCGAACGCCTCCACGGCGAGGGCATCAAGACCATCGGGCAGTTAGCTGACCAGCCGCTGGAGTGGTTCGCCCGGACGTTTGGCAAACGCTCCGCCAGCGTCCGTGACAAGGCCATGGGCCGGGACGCCGATGCTGTCCACACGGAGAGCGCCTCCAAATCCATATCCTCCGAGACCACCTTCGTCACCGACATCGGGGATGAGACCGAACTGAGAGACGTTGTGGAACGAAAAGCTGTCGGGGTGGCGCATTCGCTGGAACGAAACGGCCTTAGAGGCCGGACCGTGAAGCTGAAATTAAGGCTTGCCGACTTCACCACCTTTACCCGCCAATTCACTCTGCCCTACCATACGAGCGACGAAGAGCCGATTAAAGAGGCCGCCTGGGCACTAATGGCGGCGGAACTGGAGCCGGGCCGCACTTTCCGCCTGCTGGGAGTCGGAATGACCAACTTCGGAGAAGATACCGAGGAAGGGGAGCCATTGGTGCAGCAGTTGCCGCTGTTTGGTGATGATGGCGGATTGACGGTGTTAAGTTCCGACGCGAATTAAGCACTTTCCTTGGCCCGTCACGCCGAGTGAAGCGAGGGGTCTCTTTGTTCTTGTTCAGTGTCTGCCCATCGGCAACAAGTTTCCTCTCCTTCTGCGGACGGATCGGAATGACAGATGCGGGTGCAGACGCGTTGTCCGTTGGGGAGCCCCTACCTGAACAGGTCTTTTTCAGAACCTCGGAGTATCCGCTGGATGCTGGCGTCTTCATCGACAGCGTACTGGTAGCCGCGGATGATGCTGACGGGCACTCCGTCCACCTTGCCGCTGACCAGTTCCCCTGCCGCGGCCAGTTCGTCGCCGACGGCGATCTCGGTGGTGAACATCTCATGGCCGTGGCTGTCCATCTGGCCGACGTAGCTGCGGATGGGGTCTATGCCAGCAACGCCGATGGCCACATCGGTGGCGGCGTTGCGCCAGGGCCGGCCAAAGGTGTCGGAGACTATCACGGCGACCACGATGCCCAGCCGGTCTTTCACCGCCTGCCGGATGCCCCGGGCCGAGGCGTCGGAGTCGTCGGGCAGCAGAGCCAAGGTGTCGTTCCCCGGAATATTGGAGGCGTCGATGCCGGCGTTGGCGCAGTAGAAGCCGTGCTTGGTCTCGGAGATGATCACGCCGCGGTCCATGCGGACGATGCGTTTGGATTCCCGGAGCACCCACTCGGTGTGGCGCGGGTCCCGCCGGTGGCCTTCGGTGATGGTGATGGCCAGAGGCGATGCCTCCACGTCACTTATCTTGACGACCTTGCCTTCCACCTTGGAGATGATCTTCTGGGTCACCACCAAGATGTCCCCGGGTTCGATGGGCGTGCCCTGGGCCTGGGCCGCATTTATCATCGGCCCGGCTAAGTCATCGCAGTCTTTGAACTCGGGCATGCCCTCGATCCCGATAACCCGCACTTCCGGCGGCATGGCGTCGCACCTCTCTTAGAGTGGTGGTTAGTATAGCCCCCGCCCAACCCCTATGCTACAATTCCAACTGCCTACAGCCTGATTTCTTGTGGGAATTCACGCCTGATTTTTTGCTGTTAGCAAATCCTCCAACCAGGAAATTCGAAGGTGCTTCGCGTGTCTTCTTCTACATCGGACGACTACAGGAAAAAGGTCTATACCAAGTTCGGCGACTCCGGAGAGACAAGCCTGCTCTACGGTGGCCGAATCTCCAAGAACAGCCCCAATACCGAGGCCTACGGCATCACCGACGAGGCAGTATCCGTGATGGGTCTGGCCCGGGCCATGACCAGCGACCAGCGGGTCAACGACATGCTGCGCGACCTGCAACGGGAGCTGTTCACCATCGCCGCCGAACTGGCCACTGACCCCGGTAAATACGAATTGTTCCAGCAGCATTTCAAACCTGTGACCGCTGAGATGGTGGAATCCCTGGAAGCGGCCATCGATTCCTTGGAAGAGGAGTTCGAGATGCCCAAGGTTTTCATCCTACCCGGCGGCTCCCAGGCATCGGCCGCCATCGATCTGGCCCGCTGCGTTATCCGGACCGCCGAACGCCGGGTGGTCGCAATGGCCGAAAAAGACATGCTCACCAACAACCTGATCATGAGCTACCTGAACCGCCTGGGTGACCTACTGTTTGTCCTTGCCCGCTACGAAGACCGGGAGATACCAATAGAACGGGCCACGTAGCACAAGGTAACCTCTCCCACCACAGGCTATTCGCTCTCCCGCGCACCGGGGATGGCTATGACGGGGGCACTACACGTTACAAGCCAGCCAACCATCGTCTCGCAATCCAAACTAGAGGCTCAACAGAGACCCATGAAACTGGTGGTAATAGACTACGACTCAGGCAACCTGCGCAGCGTGTCGCGGGCGCTGGAGTCCCAGGGCGTGACCCCGTTGGTCACCGGCGATGCGGCGGAGTTTGAAGCCGCCGATGCGGTTGTTCTCCCGGGCGTGGGTTCGGGACCCGCGGCAATGGACGCGCTTGAACAGCGCAACTTAGTCGGACCCATCCGCGACTACATCGCTTCAGGAAGGCCCTTTTTGGGCGTCTGTCTCGGCCTGCAACTACTGATGGACCGGACCGAAGAGGGTGACGCGCCCTGCCTGGGCGTGGTGCAGGGGAATGCGAAACTACTGCCGGCCGGTCTGAAAGTGCCGCACATGGGCTGGAACAGCGTCAATTTCAACTCTCAGGAGTTAAACCGTCATCCCGCATTGGCCGGCATCCCCCAAGACAGCTATTTCTATTTCGTGCACAGCTATTTCGCCGCGCCCGAAGACTCCGACGGCGTGGGTGGCACAACCGAATACGGTATCCCATTCTGCAGCATTTACGCCAAGGGCAACCTGGTCGCCACCCAGTTTCACCCGGAGAAGAGTGGCCCGGCTGGACTGCGGTTCTACAAGAACTTTATCGGGATGGCCGGCGCTAGATAATCCGCATCCGGATATCTGCAGGCCCCCCACCAGGATATATATGGAAGTTATTCCCGCCATAGACCTGAAAGACGGCCGTTGTGTCCGTCTCTTTCAGGGCGACTTCGATCAGGAGACAGTGTTCTCGGATGACCCGCTGGCCATGGCCCATTCCTGGCAACAACAGGGCGGTCACCGGCTGCATCTGGTTGACTTAGACGGAGCTGTCCAAGGAAAGCCGGTCCACCTGGAAGTGATCTCAGCCATCGTCCGCGGCCTGGATATCCCGGTCCAGGTGGGTGGCGGTATCCGTGACCTCGCCTCCGCCGACGCCTGGCTTGAGGCCGGAGTCGACCGGGTGGTCATCGGCACCGCCGCTGTGAACGACCCAGAGATGGTGAAAGAAGTCTGCCGCAAACACGGCGGCCAGCGGGTCGTGGTCTCGGTGGACGCCAAAGAAGGCCTGGTAGCGGTCAAGGGGTGGAAAGAGACCAGCGCGGTAATTGTGCTCGATCTGGCCCACCAGATGGCAGAACTAGGGGTCGAGCGGCTGCTTTATACCGATATCGCCCGGGACGGCGCTCTGACCGGCCCCGACCTGGAGACCAATGCTCAATTGGCCAGAGAAACAGGTCTAGCCGTGCTGGCGTCGGGAGGTGTGGCATCGGTTGAGCACATCAGAGAGTTGCTGCCGACGGGCGTCGAGGGCGTGATCGTGGGAAGGGCTCTCTACACCGGGGCGGTCAGCCTGCCGGAAGCCGTGGCAGCCGTAGCTTAGCCAACCGTAGCCTAGTCGGCAGTAGCTTGACTAGACTGAGAACTCTGGTCCCCGGCGTCGTCTTTATCTTTGAAGCGGGCAGACAGACGCTCTTCGGCGTTAGCGAACCAATCGTCCCGAAGCACGTCCATCAGGATGAAGTCATGGGCCATCCGCCGGACAGGTCTCACGGCATTGAACCCGCATTTCGAGAAACTCTTCTGGGCCCGGCCGTTCCATTCCAGTGTGTGCAGGTAGACCCGTTTCAGATTGCGGGCGTTGAACATATGGTCCAAAAGCGTCGTTACCGCATCGTAGCCGTAGCCGTCGCTCCAATAGTCGCGGTCGCCGATGACGATCCCTAGTTCGGCTTCAAGGTTGACCGTGTCCATATCGTAGTACATGCAATTGCCGATGAACCGGCCGTCCACTGTGTCGATGGAATAATGATGAGAGCCGGGAGTTGGGTACTTCATCTGGTCTTCAAACAGCTTCAGGTAGCGCTCGAATGACATGGTCAGCGGGATAGCGGCGTCCAGCCGGGCCAGTTCCGGGTCGCTCCGCCAGCGGTAGTCGTTCTCGGCGTCATCCGATTGTTTGTCGCGCAGGATTATCCTGCCGCCATATAGTTCGGAATAAGGGCCTCCACCCGGGACCGCCATCAGATTAGCTCCTCTCTCCCGAGTTGGTTCCGTCTCTCTCAGCGATCAACTCCAATGCCCGCTCCAGCACGTTCACCTCATTGGCGTAGGCCAAGTTCTTAAGCGCGTCTTTTACGTCGAACCACTGTACCACGTCAAACTCGGGGTCGTGTTGGTTCGTCGCGCCGCCGACCGGTGCCATCAGATAGAAATGAACCGTCTTGTGATACCGGACATTCCGGTTCCGGTCGGCGAACCAATATTCGATACTGCCCAATGACCCTTCGATCTCAACTTCCAATCCGGTTTCCTCCCGGACTTCCCGAAGTGCGGTGTGCTCCAGGGTCTCTCCGTCGTCGGGAGTGCCCTTTGCCAGACTCCACCGCACCGGCTGGCTACGGCCGCAAAGCACCGTCTCCAACCGGCCGGCATGCATCTGGTAGACCACGCCTCCAGCCGAAACCGGGTTCTCGACCCGGGATTTGCCCTTCATATATTTCTGTCCTTTTGTGAGTCCAGGTCCGGTCGGGCGGCAGCATCAGGGCCCATCCAGCCTTTGGTGTGTCTAACCGCCGCCGATGGCCGGGACGAAGTGGACTTCGCTGTTCTCGCCAACCTTCTGCAGCAGACCCATCGTCGCAACATCGCCATCGATGGCAACGGCCAGGTTGGGGAGAATCTCGCCGTCTTCCACCAGGCGGTCTTTCATTCCGGGATAAAGACCGTCTAACTGTTCAATGACTTGGCGGACGTTTCGTGCTTCCAGTTCGACCTGTTTCACGCCGTCCGTCAACTTTTGGAGCATGGTTGGAATAAAAATCTTGGCCAATTTTCGGGGTTTGACTCCAAGCTCCCAGATCTGGCGGCGCGTTTGGGTCCGCCTTATTCAGGTTCTGGTATGGCGGTTAGGTTGTCAACCCCATGCCAGTACCAAGTTATACGATCCGAGCCCAGGCAACGAAAAGGCCGCCCTTCCGAGTGCTCTTGCCAGCAAGGACGGCCTGGAATGCCTTGATCAGATGCGGGTTAGCTCTTACCGTTCTCCCAGCCGGCTTCGAGGATCTTGCCGGGAGTGATTGGCAGACTGCGCATCCGGTTGCCGGTTGCAGCACTCACGGCGTTGCCAACGGCGGCCATAGGCGGGACGATCGCTGCCTCTCCCACTCCGCGCACCCCATACGGGTGACCGGGGTTGGCGACTTCGACGATCACGGTATCGATCATCGGAAGGTCCAGGGAAGTGGGCATGCGGTAGTCCAAGAAAGTTGGGTTCATCATCTTGCCTGAGTCGTCGAAGAAATACTCCTCGTTCAACGCCCAGCCGATGCCCTGGACCGCTCCTCCCTGCATCTGTCCTTCGACATAGCTGGGGTGAATCGCCTTGCCGGCGTCTTGCACCGCAGTGAACCGGGTGACGTCGGTCTTGCCGGTATCGGGGTCCACGGTCACATCCGCGATATGCACGGCGTAACCGTTGCCCTCTCCGCTGGGATCGACACTAGCGCGGCCCGAGACGGAGCCTCCGGTTGTGGCCAGTTGGCGCGCTAGGTCCTTGAAGGTTAGCTTCAACTCCTCGTCAGACTTGTGCTGGACGACCCCGGCCACGTACTCGATATCATCTTCGTTGGTGTCCCAGATCTTGGCGGCCCGGGAAATCATCTGACTCTTCACGTCCTCAGCGGCGTTGATAGCCGCCAAGCCGGTGGCAAAGCAAGTTCGGCTGCCGCCGGTGATAAACGTATAACCGATGGAGTCGGTGTCTACCACGGTGGGTTTGACGTCCTCATATGCTATCCCCAGAGTCTCGGCGGTCTGCTGGGCTATGGAAGCCCGGGTGCCACCGATGTCCACTGACCCCATTATCAGGCTGACTACACCGTCGTAATTGACGGTCATGACCACGCTGGACTGGAAGCCACGGTTGGGCCAGTAGCCGCAGGCTACGCCCCGTCCGTTGGGCCCGTCGATCTTAGACTTGTAGTGGTCGTGGTCGCGGGCGGCCTCGAGACATTCCACCAATCCGATACGGCGGGCAACCAAGCCCTCGATGCGGCGAGTGCCTTCTTTGGCCGCGTTCAGGAGACGGAATTCGATGGGGTCCATCTTTAGCTCGGCGCAGATCTCATCGATCAGCGACTCGACTGCGAACGCCGCTTGAGGCGAACCGGGCGCCCGGTAAGCGGCGGTTTTGGGCTTGTTGTCGACCACGTCGTAGCCGTCAACCTTGCCGTTCTCCACGTCGTAACAGGCGAAGGCGCAGACGATGGCTTGCATGACCGGGGAGCCTGGATAGGCGCCGGCGTCCATGGCCATCTCAGTCTCGACCGCAGTCATTTTCCCGTTGTTCTTCACGCCGATCTTGACCCGCATCCAGGAAGCGGGGGCCGGGCCCGACGCTTCGAAGACCTCAGTCCGGGTCATCAGCGCTTTGACCGGCGCTCCGGTTTTCTTGGACAGGACGGCGCAGATGGCGTCCAAGTAGGCAGTGATCTTGCCGCCGAAGCCGCCGCCGATCTCCATGGGCGTGACTTTGACTTGAGATACCGGCAGTCTAAGGATGCTGGCGACGGTACCTCTGACCTGGAAGCTACCTTGGGTGCTGGTCCAGAGGTTTAGCTGCCCATCGGAGTTCCAGAACGCGGTGGTGTTGTGGGGTTCGATGTAGCCCTGGTGGACGGTTGAAGTGGTGTATTCCTTCTCCAACACCAGGTCGGCCTCGGCAAAACCTTTGTCAAGGTCGCCGATGGAATAGCTCATGTGGGTGGCGACGTTGGATGGTTTTTCCCCGGTCTCGCCCATGTCGTTGGTCCGCAGGTCTTCATGCAGAAGCGGGGCGCCATCTTGCATGGCCTCACGGACATCCACAACGGGTTTTAATACTTCGTAATCGACCTCGATCAGCGCCATGGCCGACTCTGCGACGTGGGCATTCACCGCAGCGATCGCGGCGACGGGGTGGCCTTTGAACAGAGCTTTATCGCTGGCCATCATATGGTCAGAAGCAAACTTTAGGGACGTATATTCGCCTCCCAGTTCTTCCTTTGAAAGAGAAGCGAAGGGCAGGTCTTTAGCCGTAATCACTGCCCGCACGCCGGGCAGCGCCTCGGCCTTGCTGGTGTCGATAAACTTGATCCTGGCGTGGGCATGGGGGCTGCGCAGCACCTTGGCCCGCAGCGTCCCGGTCAAGTTAGTGTCATCCCCATACTGGGCACGGCCTGTAACTTTGTCCACGCCATCGGGCCGCACCGGGCGCTTTCCGACGACGTCATATTCGACTTCCGATAAAACTTGGTTCGAAGTCATGTCTCAATACCCCCGTAAATTAAAACCGGAGCCCCAAGTTTTGGTTGAAGAGCTCCGGTTGAATACCATTGGTGGATGCCGGTTATTTAGCCTTGCTTACCTGCAGGACGGCCCGGACGATCTTGTCATATCCGGTGCAGCGACAGAGGTTGCCCGCCAACCAGTGACGGATCCGCCCCTCGTCGGCTTCGGGCTCCTGGTCCAGCAGGCTCTTGGAGGCCAGCAGGAAACCAGGGGTGCAGATGCCGCATTGGAGTGCGGCGTTCTCGAGGAAAGACTGCTGTAGCGGGTGTAGCCCCTCTGGCGAGGCCATCCCCTCGATAGTCGTGATGTCTTGGCCTTCGGCTTCCACGCCGAGGACCAAGCACGAGTCGACGATCCTGCCGTCCATGATGACGGTGCAGGCACCGCAGTTGCCGTCGTTGCATCCTTCCTTGGTGCCGGTCATGCCCAGGACGTCCCGTAGGACTTCCAGAAGGCTCTGGCGAGGCTCACATAGAAGGTTGATGACCTCACCGTTCAATGTAGTCTGTACTTGCGTGACTCCGGGCATTGTTAACCTCCCCTGGCTCGTTCGATGGCGTTGTTAAGGGTGCGGCGGGTCAATACACCGATCAGGTGGGTCCGTTGGCGGATGGTCCCGCGCATATCGTTGATGGGTTTGGCCGCGGCCATGGCCAACTCAGAGGCTTGTTGAATCGCTTCCTCGGATGCAGCCTTTCCAGCCAGGCTGTCGCCGGCTTCCTTGGCGAACACCGGTGTGGGCGCCACGGACGCCAGGGCGATGCGGGCCGAAACGAAGTTCTGACCCGAGGCGTCAAGTTGAACAGCGCTGCCTACCCCGGCGACGGCGATGTCCATCTCGTTTCTGGGAATGAAGCGTAGGTAATTAGCGCCTGCGTTTTGCTGGGGCGCGGGTATGGAGATGGAAACCAGAATCTCACCATTCTCCAATGCGTTCCGGCCCGGAGCCGTGCAGAAGTCCTCGCACAGTATCTCCCGGGTCCCATTGGGTCCGGCGACGTTACAGATGCCGCCCAAGGCGATGACCGCAGGGATCGCGTCGCCGCTGGGGGCTGCATTGCAGATATTCCCGCCGATGGATGCGCGGCCCTGAATCTGGATCCCTCCAATCAAAAAGGCGGAGTCAATCAGGCCTGGATAAGCCGCTGTTACGGTCGCGTCTTGATAGATCCTGTAGCAGGGCACAGCTGCTCCCAACGTGAGCCCTTTAGAGGCGTCATATGACATGACATTCAGCTCTGGGATGCCCTTGATGTCCACAACAAGGGGGGCGGTCCGGCGTCCGGCGCGCATCTGCACCAGCATGTCGGTGCCACCTGCTAATATTCGGGCCTGGTCTCCACTGGAAGCCAAAGTCTTAACGGCTTCCTCGATGCTACTGGGTGATACGAAGTCAAACGGTTCCAATAGGGCACCTCCTGCGCGGGGAATTATAGCATCGCTGGACACACGGTCAAGCTGTAAATATAATTTGTCCGTCTGCTTAGCTTGGGCAAGTCAGCAGGGGCGTCTACTTCCTAGCCTCGACGATGCCGGGAATTATGGCAACCTCGCGATTCAGAGTTGGATGTTATTGGGACACCAGCCCAGGTTAAAATACTCACGCACACATACCGATTCATTAGGAGGGTCATCAGAAAATGACACAGACACAGACTCCCTACAAGGTTAAAGGCGTTTTCTTAGAGTCCTGCAACTGCGATTCTGGTTGCAACTGCAACTTCGGTGGGTTCCCCGATCACGGATCATGCGAGGGCCTGGTCGGGATCCATATTGACGAGGGGAATATTGGAGACATCGACTTATCGGGCATGAAACTAGTCCTGGCCGTCAAGTGGCCAAAGGCCATCCATGAAGGTGATGGCGCCGCCGCGATCTACATCGATGAGTCGGCCAGCGAAGAACAGGTCGGCGGCATCGCAACCATCCTGACCGGGCAGGCCGGCGGGATGCCTTGGGAACTCTTGGCCACCACACTTAGCTCATTGGATGGACCCCATATGAAGTCCATCAAGATGGATGTCAACGGTCGCAACAGCGGTTTCAGCATCGACGGGATCTGTGAAGTCAAATTCACCCCCCTGCTGAATCCGGTCACGGGTGACGAGAACGAAGTCCACATCGCTTTCCCCCCCGGCGGTGGAATGATCTGGGACGACGGTGACTGCGCCAAAACTTCGGTTATGAAAGTGGACACCGGAGCGATCAAATTCGACCACTCCGGGCAAAACGCTATCTTCGCACCTGTCGAATGGACGAACCAGTAAAAACCGGGCCGCCGTCACCGGCTAACTAAATGCGCAATCAGAGGGCCGCGAGAGATCACGGCCCTCTCCCATGTATGGACCTTATGCAGACCACACCACGCATAGAATCTCTCCTAAAACGAGACCGGGCCATCGTCATTTCCGGCGTGGTGGCCGTGGTGGCTATCGCCTGGGGGTACACCATCTATGTCGCCCAAAGCAACGCCGATATGGGAACGTCGATGGGCATGGCCATGGGCAACGTTAGGTCCTGGAGCGGCGCGGACTTCTCGCTGATGTTCGTGATGTGGGCGGTGATGATGGTGGCCATGATGGTCCCTAGCGCCGCCCCAATGGTCCTGTTATTCGCTACCGTGAACCGCCGACGGCGCGAACAATCCCGCCCTTTCGTCGCCACCAGCGTCTTTCTCTCGGGGTATTTAGTTATCTGGACCGGGTTCGCATTGGTGGCCACGCTGGGCAATTGGGGCCTGCATCAGGCTTCGCTGCTGTCCTCGATGATGGGAGGGAGTTCCAGCGGATACCTGGGTGGCGGGCTGCTACTGCTGGCCGGTTTGTTCCAGTGGAGCCAGTTGAAATACGTCTGCCTTACCCACTGCCGCAGTCCGCTAAGTTTCCTGATGTCCGATTGGAGAGAGGGGACCGGAGGCGCGTTCAAGATGGGTCTACAGCACGGCAAGTATTGCCTGGGATGCTGTTGGGTCCTCATGGCGCTGCTATTCGTTCTGGGAGTGATGAACCTAGTGTGGATCGCGGCTCTGGCGGCCTTTGTCCTGGCAGAGAAGGTCATCCCCGGTGGACGAAAGGTCTCCACAGTGACCGGAGGGCTGCTGGTCGCCTGGGGCGCCTGGGCCATTTTGGCGGCTGCGATTTAACCGGCTTCCACCTGATTCCTCACCCGGCCCACCTCTTCCGCCAAAATTTCGCCCTGGGCCACCGTTTTTTCAAGACCGTCCACGCCGTCCAGAGAGATCTCTGACACCTCATCCAACCCCTGTCGGATGGCGTCCAACCCGGCTCGCCACGGAACTCCACTGCCGTCTTCCTCTGATTGGCCCTCCCGCAAAGCGCCACCCGGCAGACCGGTGGTGTGAAAAACGAGGCCTGTTTCTCGGGAAGTGATCAGCACTAATGCAGGGGTCTGGAGGCTAGTAAGTCCCAAACCGGGTATCAGCGCGGCGCAGGTGGTCGACATACCATGCTGGCCGAAGATGACCAGATCGTGAAAACCAGCGTCCAACTCCTCAAATGCGATCCGGTAGATACGGAAAATGTCGTGGGCCCGATTATCTTTTCCGGATGTCAAAAACAGGGCACAAATCGGAAATCCCTTTCCCGACGCGGACGTTAGGCCTTCATGCCATCTTGTCAGCTTATCCAGATCGTGGCTGTCCGGTGTCTCGGCCATCTACTTAGCTCCCGTTTTGGAATTTCCTCAACATTGCGTAAATCACGTCGTTGATGGGCGTCGCAACGCCAACCTGTTGTCCGATGCGGACCACCGCTCCGTTCAGCGCATCTAGCTCCATCGGGCGACCGGCCAACAGGTCGGTGTACATCGAAGCGTTCAGATCACCAAGGTTATTCTCCATGTAGTTAACCGTGTCGGACAAGATGTCCCGGGGGAGACCAACGCCGTCGGCCCGGCCGACGGCGTCTATCTCGGCCAGGCAAGCAAGTACTACCTTGCGCCAATCGGGCTGGGGCATGAGCTCCGCCAGTGTGGTTTGTGCCATGGATGTAACGCCGGCCATGGTGGCGATGAACATGAATTTCTCCCACTGACCGGCCCGGATATCGGCAAGCACCTCGGCAGGGACACCTGCGGCTAAGAACGCATCGCGTATTGCCCGGCAACGAGGCGTCTCAACGCCGCTGGTCTCGCCCATGATTATCCGCACCACGCCACCTGTTTGCTGGACCGTTCCAGGCCCGAGCATGCCGGCTTCGATGAAAGCTGCTCCTGGCAGCACTCTTTCCTCACCTAGGGTCTGGACAGCCTTCAAGTAGCTGTCTACCCCATTTTGTAGGCATAGCACTGTGGTTTCCGGCCCGACAAGAGGCTGCATGAGGGGGACAGCAACCTCGTTTTGGTAGGTTTTCACGCAAAGCATGGCCAGGTCCACGAACCCGACCTCGTCCGGGTCGTCCGTGGCCTGGCATCGGACCGTGAACTCCTCCTCATCCCGGACTACTTTGAGCCCATTGGACTTGATAGCATCCAGGTGAGCGCCGCGGGCGATGAAAGACACTTCGTTCCCGTCGCGGGCCAGCATCCCACCGAAATATCCGCCGATGCTTCCAGCTCCCATGACCGCGATTCGCATGACTTGGCACCTCTGGGCTTCCATGATTGCACAGGCAACGTTACTTGAATGCCTGGCTGGGGCGCAATACCGGGGCCTATATGCGATTCTTGACGCCTGTGGTTTTTGTCCCTATTCTTTTGATGGCAATGCTCCAAAGCCGCCTACGGATCTGAATCGCAGGAGTGGGAGATGACCCAGCAGCAGTCTTCGCCGTCGATTCCGGCGCCCCAGCCCCAACCGGAATCCGATTTTTACTGGGAAAAGTGCAAAGCAGAAGAATTGTGGCTGCGCCACTGCAAGTCCTGCGATTCTTCCTACTTCTACCCCAGAGACATCTGTCCCGAGTGTTTCTCCCGAGATACCGACTGGATCCAGAGTAGCGGCAAGGGCATCATACACACCTTTTCCATCGTCCACCGCGGACCGACTCCCCCATTCCGGGACAAAGCGCCCTATGTGCCAGTGATCGTTGAACTCGAGGAAGGCCCCCGCATGCCCAGCAACTTGGTCATCGCCGACCCGGACCCGGCCAACATCAAGATCGGCATGGCTGTTGAAGTCGTATTCGAGGTCCTGGACGACACAATCACCCTTCCAAAATTCCGTCTGGCTGCTTAGTTGATTATTAATCTGGCCGGCGGACTTACGGAGTAATCATGGCCGTCGCAGGAGAACTCCGGGGCAAGGTAGCCATCGTGACCGGCGGTAGCCGCGGTATCGGACGGTCCATGTGTTTGGCGTTCGCCGCCGCCGGCGCCCAGGTCGTTGTTGCATCCCGGGCCGAGCACGAACCGCCCCCGGACTCGCCCTTCATCAAGTACGGCTCTGGCACCATCAACGATACCACTCAACAGATCGCTGTAGCCGGCGGAGAAGCCCTGGCGGTCCCCTGCGATGTGACTAATTCAGATGATCTTAGGGACCTCGCCGACCGGACGGTAAAACACTTCGGACGCATCGACATCGTAGTCTCCAACGCCGGTGTGGACTGTGAGTCCCCGGTGGTGGACCTGGAAGAAGAATTGCTTGACCGCGCCTTGACCGTGAACATTCGCGGACCGATCTTACTCTGCAAATACATCCTTCCGGCCATGATTGAGCAGAAGGGCGGCGGATCGATCTTCTGCATCACCTCCGGCGCATCTCAGGGGTACCGGGAGGGCCGGGTGGGTTATTCCATGAGCAAGGCTGCATTAGACCGGGCGTACTTGAGCATCGCCGAAGAAGTCCGCGAACACGACATCGCCGTCAATGTGCTAAGCCCCGGCCGGGTCGATACCTGGATGAACCGCCACGGCGACTGGCCCGGCACCGGCCACATCCCCATGGAGCAACCGGATTCCATCAACGACGCGGCGGTCTGGCTGGCCGCCCAGAAAGCGTCCACCTTCACGGCACAGAGGATCGAAAGAGCCGAATTTGGCATCAACTGGGGCCCCGGCATACCAATGGCGGCCCGGTAACAAACACAAATCAGGAAATAATCAGAGGAGTCAAGAATGTCAACCGCACGTAGCGCAATGCAAGAAGTTTCACCCAAGTTGGCGCAGATAGCTGCCGATGTCTTATTCGGCGACGTCTGGGAACGCCCGGAATTATCCAAGCGGGACCGCAGCATGATCACGGTGGCCAACCTGATTGCCCTGTACCGGACCGACCAACTTCGGGGCCATATCGGCCGGGCACTGGATAACGGCGTAACCAAGGAGGAGATTGGCGAAATAATTCTGCATACGGCCTTCTACGCCGGGGTACCAGTGGGCGCCAACGCCGTTCGGGTCGCCAAAGAAGTGTTTGACGAACGGGGCATCTAAACACCCCGCAGCTTAGCCACCGCCCATATCTGATGATTAAGAGGGACAACCATGCCTAAGATGACCGGAGCCAAATACCTGGCCGGGACTTTGAAAGCCTACGGCGTCACCCACGTATTCTTCGTGCCGGCCACGCTCCGCAGGTCCCTCGCGGAGATGGACCTACTTGGCATCAAGCGCGTGGTGACCCACGGCGAGAAGGCGGCCGCCTACATGGCCGACGGCTACGCCAGGGCCTCCAACAAGGTGGGTGTCTGCATGGCCCAGTCCGTGGGCGCGGTCAACTTGGCCGCGGGTCTGCAAGACGCCTATCTGGGCCTGTCCCCGGTCCTGGCATTGACCGGCCATAAATCAAACCTCCAACAGAACCGCAACGCCTACCAGGAGGTTGACCACTCACGGCCATTCGCATCGACCACGAAGTTTAGCGCAGTCGTCGATACGGTGAACGACCTTCCGGGCTTGCTCCGGCAGGCTTTCCGCGAGGCTACCACCGGCGCGCCGGCCCCGGTTCATCTGGATTTTGAAGGCATCGGCGGGCAGGTGGTGGAGAACGGAGAAGCTGACCTGGAGATTCTTTTGGAAGAGACGTTCACCCAGCGTCCCGCATTCCGGCCCGAACCGGAACCCGAGCGGGTCCGGGAGGCAGCACAGATCTTAGCCAACGCCCAGCGTCCGGTCATCGTGGCCGGTGGCGGGGTTACGTCTTCCGGAGCCCAGCAGGAGTTGGTTGAGCTGGCTGAATTGTTAAACATTCCAGTAGCCACCTCGCTGAACGCCAAGGGCGCCATCCCTGACAATCATCCCCTGGCCGTGGGAGTCGTCGGCTCATACTCCCGTTGGTGCGCCAACCGGGTGGTCCACGAAGCAGACCTGGTGCTCTACATCGGCAGCCACACAGGCAGCCAAGTTACCAACGAATGGCGGGTCCCGGCCATCGGAACGCCCGTGATTCAGATAGACATCGACCCATCGGAACTGGGCCGCACCTATTCCGCTCAAGTTGCCATGCAGGGCGACGCCAAAGCGAGTGTCCGCAGACTGATTGAGGCCTCGGAGCCCGTCGGCGACCGTTCCGCATGGGTTTCAAGGGCCCAAGAATTGGTTAAAGAATGGCGGGACGAAGTGGCTCCGTTGGCCAACTCGGATACGATTCCCATCATCCCGGAAAGACTCTGTACCGAGATCACTAAGTGGCTGCCGTCAGATGCCATGTTGGTGGCCGACACCGGACACGCCGGCATCTGGACCGGGGCCATGATCGACATGAACGAGCCCACCCAGGGTTATATCCGCTGCGCCGGATCCTTGGGTTGGGGACTGTCAGCGGCCATAGGCGCCAAGTGCGCACTGCCCGACCGGCCGGTAGTCTGCTTCACCGGTGACGGAGGGTTCTGGTATCACATCGGAGAGCTGGAGACGGCCGTCCGGAACAATATTCCGGTGGTCACGGTGATTAACAACAACCATGCCCTGGCCCAAGACAAACGCGGCGACGAACGGGCCTACGAGGGCCTGGAAGGCGGATCTCCGGGAGACCTGTGGCAGTTCACCGACGTGGACCTTTCCAAGGTTGCCGAGTCCATGGGGGCCTTCGGGATCCGGGTCGAGAAGCCCGGAGACATCCAGAGCGCCATCGAACAGGCCATCGCATCAGGCCGGCCGGCGGTGGTTGACGTGGTCACCGACCAATTCAACAGCGAAGCGCCGGTCCCCTGGGCGCCGTAGGTGTGTTAGCAATCAGCAAAAGTGGGACACTTTTGTTAAGGAGAGATCAAGGGGATATGGCAGTGTTGTAGGACTCCCTGAGCAGGTGGTTGTAGCGTCTGCGGCTGGCTAGGGTCTGAACTTTCACCTCCCGTTTCTTGATCAGGACCCCTTCCCGTCTCCCGTAAAGGACGTCATCCGGGGTCACGTTGCCAAGGGCTTTGTGATAACGGCGGT
>Ga0207963_1000803_pt1 | contig 16691 bp, 15 predicted proteins | sample Knorr_S15_td_NAD_FD_185604 | JGI IMG/M metagenome (GOLD analysis project Ga0207963, IMG submission 185604) | Marine microbial communities from Southern Atlantic Ocean transect - Knorr_S15_td_NADW_ad_2500m_LV_A (SPAdes) (version 2) | ecosystem: Environmental > Aquatic > Marine > Oceanic | place...
CGAAAGGTTGATCATCGAGAAACGAGACTGCACGGTGGCGTTGGACGGCGAGCGGTCTTTCTCCGTGAACCAGTCCCAGCAATTAGAGGTGGAGGTTCGCCGTGAAGGGCCTCCGGTGATTGACGTGAGTCTGGCCCTGGAAATTGCCGCCAAACAAGGGTTGTTCGACTTGGCGCCAGGAAACTAAGCCCCGCTTTGCTAACTGGCCTCGAACTTTTCTTCGGATTACTGGCGGTTGTTGCCTCCTCGTTTGTCATCGGCACCGTCGGATTTGGCTTCGCACTAGTTGCAGCTCCCGTACTTCTGCTGTATCTGGAACCCCAGCAGGTTGTGGTGGTGATAAACAGTCTCATCGGTCTGATGATGGCGATGGTGCTGGTGCGGTCCTGGCGTCATTTGGAGATTCGGCCCGCCACGGGCTTGATCCTGGGTGGGATGGCCGCTACTCCCATCGGAGTCCTAGCGCTGAACTCAGCTAGTTCAGGAGTCTTGCGGATAACCATCGCCATCGTGATCATATTCTTGGCATTGTTCAGCCTGAAAAATGTCCAATTGCCCTTCACCCGGACCAGGATGGCGGGCCCGTCCTTTGGTTTTCTTACTTCTCTGGCAACGACCACCATCGCCATTGGCGGTCCCATAGCCGCGATCTATGCCATCTCTCAGGAGTGGAAACCGGAAAGGGTCAGAGCCACGTTGGCGCTGCTCTTCATCGCGTCGGACATAACGGCCTTCGCCCTCTACTCCGTCACCGGCCTGGTGAGCAGGGACACCCTGGCCAATATCGGTGTCATGATTCCAGGGATGATTATCGGGTTTGGCCTGGCCGGGTTGGTGGTGAACCGGATCAACGACCGGATGTTCCGCCACGCGATGATTGCCGTAATCGTGGTTGCCGGGAGCGCGACGCTGGTTCGGGAGTTTAGCGGGGTTTAAGTTAAATTCGGCCGTTTCTGACTACTCCGGAATAACGAAAGGGGCTCTGCCGAAATTAATTGGCAGAGCCCCCTCAGGTGTGAACCAGGTCTGAACTAATTATTCAGGTCGTGGAATGCTGCCAGCGCGGCGGTGATACCGTCTCCCACTGCTGCGCCGAGTTGGCGCGTGGACTCGGCTCGGGCGTCGCCGCAGGCGTAGACCATCGGGATTGTCGTCCTCATGTTGATATCGGTGCAGACGTGACCTCCAGAGTCCAGCTCCAATATATCCGATAGATACTCTGTGTTGGGGTGGAAACCCACGTAAATGAACGCTGCCGCCATGGGGTACTCGTAGAGTTTGTCAGTCTTGAGGTCTTTGACCAGGGCGCGGTCCAACGTCATATCTCCTCTGAATTCTTCTACCACGTGGCTCCAGAGGAACTTAACTTTGTCGTTGTTGAAAGCCCGCTCCTGAAGGACCTTGGTGGCCCGGAGTTCGTCCCGCCGGTGAATGAAGGTCACCGAGTTGACGATCCCGCTCAAATAATGGCCTTCGTCCAAGGCGGAGTCGCCGCCGCCCACCACCACCACGTCCTGTCCCCGAAAGAAATTTCCGTCGCAGACAGCGCAGTAGGACACGCCGCGTCCTGCCAATGCATCCTCACCGGCGACGCCAAGCTTGTTGTGGGACCCGCCGGTGGCGATGATCACGGCCTTAGCTGTGAATTCCCGGTCGTCGGTATGAATCGTTTTGATTGGTTGTTCGATATTTTCGATGCCAATCACTTCGGTGTACTCGGTTTCAGCGCCGAAGCGGGCGGTCTGCTGCTCCATCATGGTGGCCAATTCCTGGCCTTTGACACCTTCTGGAAATCCAGGGTAATTCTCAATGTCGTCGGTGATCAATAGCTGGCCACCGGGGCCCAACTGCTCTAGAAGCAACGTTTTCAACATCGCCCTGGTCGTGTAGAGGCCGGCGGCCAAACCTGCGGCCCCGGCACCCAGAATTATTACATCGTAGTCTGTTTCCATTTCTGCCGTGTTTTCTCCTAAATGTTTATCGCGGTAATCTGACCGGCCCTAGCCGGCCGAAGGCACGCCGCCAGTGGGACCCATGGACTCTTTGAAATAGTCCACGGTCATTCGAAGCCCTTCTTCTAAACTAACTTTGGGTGACCAGCCGATTTCCTGGGCCGCCCGCGAAGAGTCCAAAGCGATCCGGTAAACTTCGCCGGACCTCTGGGGCGCATGCAGCGGGTCCCACTTATATCCTGTGATGCCCTGGAGCAACTCAAAGATTCTATTGACGCTCGTAGCTTCTCCGGTGGCGATATTCATGGCTTTTCCGTCGCCCCGGTCAATGGCTGCCAAGTTGGCGTCGATGACGTCGAACACCGAGATGAAGTCTCGTTCCTGGGCGCCATCACCGAAGATCGAAGGCTGTTTCCCTTCGAGCATGGCCTGGCTGAAGATGGCCACAACCCCCGCTTCTCCGTGGGGGTCTTGTCTTGGACCGAAAACGTTCCCATAGCGCAAGGAGGTGTAGCGCAACCGGTAGAGTCGATAATAAAAGTCCAGGTATTGTTCCGCCACCCACTTGGACATGCCGTAGGGTGCGACCGGCGCCAATGGGGCATCGTCGGCGACCGGTATATTATCGGGGTCGCCGTACAGCGCTCCGCCGGTGCAGGAGTAGATGATCTTCTCGACACCGACCCGGCGGGAGGCTTCCAGCAGGCGCAAAGTTCCCAGGACGTTGGCGTTGGCGTCGCCGATGGGGTCTTTGGTTGACTGGGTCACGCTGGTCTGGGCTGCCATGTGAAACACCAGGTCGGGCTGCTCTTTCTGGATTATCTCGCTCATGGCTGGCTGGGTGATATCGGTGTGGTGGAACACGGCTGCGGAGTCGAGGTTCTTGATCTTGCCTGTGCTGAGGTCGTCCATCACAACGACTTTGTAATCCAATTCCAGCAGGCGGTCCACCATATGGGAGCCGATGAAACCCGCGCCGCCGGTGACCAGGACTTTTCTCCCGTCTGCCATCCATACCTCTTGAGGCTCTATAAAGGGGTCGGCGGCCCTATCTAAATCGAATCCCAGGTACGAGATACGCCACGTTAGTATCATAAACCCCTGGGGTTTGCAGTTCAACGCCGCATCCGCTGCCTCGCCGTATTTTCGATGGAGTGCCGTAGGATTCTGTGGTACAGTTTTTGCGCCTGTAAGCAGGCACGAGTAAAAAGACGAAAACATAAACCAACTTGAGGAGGTCGGCACATGGCCGAGCAGATAGGATTCATCGGACTGGGAATCATGGGAAAGCCCATGGCCCGCAACCTGCTCAAGGCGGGATATTCCCTGACTGTCTACGACATCGTTGGGAGCAACCAGGAAGAGGTGGTTGCCGATGGCGCCACCGGCGCATCATCCAGCAAAGAAGTGGCTGCAGCCAGTGACACCATCATCACCATGCTTCCAGACTCGGCAGACTCGGAGAAGGTCATACTGGGCCCCGATGGGGTGTTGGAAGGGGCTAAGAGCGGCGCAGTAATCATCGATATGAGCTCCATCGCGCCATTGGTCTCCCAACGCATCGCCGCCGCCTGCGCCGAGAAGGGCGTTGAGATGCTAGACGCCCCGGTTAGCGGTGGCGAGCCAGGCGCAGTGGCCGGGACTTTGGCCGTTATGGTGGGCGGCAAACAATCTATCTTTGACAAGGGCTTAGACCTGATGCAGGTCATGGGCGGGAACGTGGTGCTCACGGGCGACATCGGTGCGGGCGGAGTGACCAAGCTGGCCAACCAGATCATCGTCGCCGCAAACATCGAGGCGCTGAGCGAGGCGCTGGTTCTCTCCCAGAAGGCCGGCGTAGACCCGGAGAAGGTTTTCAACGCCATCAGGGGTGGTCTAGCTGGCAGCGCAGTCATGGAGGCCAAAGCGCCCATGATGCTGAGCAGGAACTTCCAGGCAGGATTCCGTATCCGCTTGCATCAGAAAGACCTCAGGAACGTGATGCAAACGGCTCAGGAGTTGAACATCCCGCTGCCCGTGACATCACTTTTGCAGCAGATGCTGGGCGCTCTAGTGAACGACGGGGAACAGGAGTCCGACCACTCGGCAATCCTGAAGTTCGTTGAGGGCTTGGCCAAGGTAGAGGTAAAGTCCGCCGGCTAGTTGATTGCTTGATCTTGCCTGAACTGAAGAACCGCTTCGCAAATGTCACCCCGAGTGAAGCGAAGGGTCTGCCAAGTTGATGATTGGAAGATTCTTCCCCGACGCCTCCAGAGTGCTGACCAATCTTGGGGAAGGGAAAGCCCCCTCCCCAGTGCGAATTTCCAAGGCCAGATAAGAATCAGGGGCCTTTTGTGATCTCGATGCCCAGTATCACTATCGGCGTTACCGGCACGTTCCCGGGCCCGGTCTGGGCTAGCGAGATCGCGTCCGCCACTTCCTGCCCTTGGGTAATCTGCCCGAAGATCGTGTGCGCATTGTTCAAGTGAGGAGTCGGCACGGTGGTCACGAAGAACTGGCTGCCGTTGGTGGCGGGGCCCGAATTGGCCATTGCCAGCCTCCCCGGTTGGTCGAACGCAAGCGTGGACGAGAATTCATCTTGGAACTGGTAGCCGGGACCGCCGGTACCCTGGCCAAGCGGGTCTCCGCCTTGAATCATGAACGAGGGGATGACGCGGTGGAAGACCACACCGTCATAGAACCCGTCTTTGGCTAAGAAGATGAAGTTGTTGACCGTGACTGGGGCCTGCGCCGGGAACAACTCGATTTCCATGTTTCCTAGGCTAGTGCGAATCACGGCTCTGTACGGGGCTGCCGGGTCGATAGTTACGGGTGGCACGTTGGAATATTGAGCGATCCTTGCGCCACCGACATCGATGAACCGTTTGACCGGTTCTGAAGCCAACGTTGTTGCGCCGGGCGGCGGCAGGGTTGGCGCCACCGTTGGGGCAGCGGCTTCAGTCGGTTCGGCAGGCGGGCTTGGTGTTTCCAACACGCAGGCGGCCAATGGTATCGCAGCAGCAAATATAGCGAGAAGAAATTTTAGTTTCATACCCGAAAGGATAACATAGCCCCATCGGCTGATTTAGGTCGCTCAACGCCGGTTGATCAGCCGCCGGGATTCTATGATCTGGTGGGCGTGTTCTTCCATGTGGGTGGCCAAAAATCTGACCACTCCCTCGACAGTGATGGGGTTGTTCTCGCCCCTGTGGCCAAGGGTGGTCAGGTTCCCGGGGGAGATCTCCCCGGTTGTGGCGACGGCCGATTCGTTGGCCGCAGCCAGGCTCCATATATGCTTCTCCAGTGAGTCGCCGGCACGGTCGATGACTGCGGCTGCGCGCCGGTCGTTTTCGACGTCGCTACGAGTGATGTTTGGGTCGGATTCCTTAGTGATCAAGACCGCCTTTTCCATCCAAAAGTACTTGATCTCAGCGATGTGGGACATCAGTTGGGCGACGGTCCACTCGTCTGGAGCAGGCGCCTGGCGTATCTCCGGCTCCGTGATGGCGTCGATCGAGTCCATCACTACCTGGTGAGCCGACCGGAGCATCTGCTGAAGGATCGGTATCTGGTCTTGATTCGTGGCCATGAATGGTTCCTAGTTTGCGGTTTGGAATATTTTGGGAGAAGTTGCGCTTAGCGCTAGTAAGGCCCGTTGCTATTCAGGTCGTCGTCATCGTTTCACAGGTCCGGGTCTTCCCAGGGCTGTAGGCCATCCTCCGGGTAGCGCGCCGGACGGAGTTTGGAAGCCACGTACTGGATGGACACCGCTCCCAGGACCAACAAAATCAGCCCGCCCAGAAGCCAGCTATTGAAGAACAAGATAGGTGACGGGCGTTCCGGGTCCGGAGTCAACCGCCCTGGAGATGATGGCTCGGCCGTCCGTTTGGTGGCGATCTCTCCCGCCCAACGGGCGTCCAGTCCATCGATGTCGAACCCATATACGCGGGTCAACGCGATGTCCATTGTGCTGCCTTGCCCTAGTTCGGTGATGAGCCGCTGAAATTGAGTCTCGCCGAACCGGTCCATCATGAACGCCACCACGCTCAACGATTTCTGATAAAAAGTGCCGATGCTATGTGGTGTGCCGGTAACGGTATTCATGCCCCGGAGTGGGTTTGTGCGTGAGTTCAGGCTCCCGCCGCTGAAGATCTTCACTGAAGGGTCCATATAGCTGGCGAATCCCTCGTCCAGCCAGGCAGGCGTCGGCAGGGCGTTATCGCCCATCGCCTGGCCCAACAGCAGATGAGCCGACTCGTGGACGATCAGTCCGCGTTCCATCCCCAGCCCAAGGAAAATGCTCCGCTCAGGAAAGGCGAATCCCTGGAACGTTTGTTGCTCAGTGGTGGTGCGGCTCCGCTGGGGGAAAGCGTCCAGGGTGTGGGAGCGCCTGCTGTAGATCACGCCTTTTATCTCATCAGCCTGTTCGATTTGGAGTATATCTTGCAGGCGCGCCAGGTCCGATTCCAGGCTTTTGACCACTGACCTCACTACTGCCATCGACTGGTCGTAATAGCGGAGGGTGAGCGGACCCACCTTGACCTCGTCCCAATCGAACCGGGTGTCTTCGTATTCCACCAAGGCGAGTTCAGTGCGCAGCACGTTGCCCTGGGCGTCGGTGATCTCGTAGTAATACTCAACCTCCGTGCCTGGTGGCAGGTAGGTTGAGACTCCACCTGTGAGGTTCAGGGTGGCGGTGATCCGGTTGGCGGGCACGAAATCGGGGTAGGCATAGGCCCAAATGCGGCTGCCAACGGTGCGGTAGTAAAGGCGCACGTCAACGATGCCGGCATCTCCCTCGGCCGTCACGGACAGGTCCACATTGCCGGGGAAATCCACGCTTTCATCGGTCGATACAATTTCGATGTCCCCTCCGGCCGCGTACACGGAGGATGCGGTCAACGAGGCAACGAGAAATACCACGGATAGCAGGAGGAACAAAGCCCGTCTTGCGGTTATCCGCGAGTAGATTGAGGAGTTTGTTGGGAGGAGCAAATCCACTTGGCTCTAGAGGATTGTATTTGGCGGCCTCGGTTTCGGACCGGCCTAGTAAATTATACGTCGAATACCCGCTAACGGCTTTTGTGCAGCCACCATTCGCCGTTGATCGGGTGTTAATCGACCGCCTGCTCCATCTCCAACAACGACTTTTTCCTCTCCAGCCCCCAGGCGTAACCGCCCAGCCCGCCGTCCTTGCGGAGGACCCGGTGGCAAGGTATGACGAGGGCCACCGGATTGGCCCCACAGGCCGTGCCTACTGCTCGGGAAGCGCTTTTTTTGCCTAGGGTTTGGGCCACTTGTTGGTAGGTGCGCGTCTCGCCGTACGGGATCGTCCTGAGCATCTGCCACACCTGTTGCTGGAATGCCGTGGCTCGGATGTCCAAGGGTAGGTCCAGGCTGTTTTTCTCTCCGTCCAGGTAGGACAGGATCTCTGCGGCCCAGATCGCCAGGTTCCCGCCGTCCGGTTGGTGGTTGGCCGACGGAAATTCGGCCATGAGATGGTCTTTCAGCGCCAGGTCGGAGCTGCCTAGCTTCACGGAGCAAACGCCTTTGTCGGTGGCCGCCACCAAGAGCCGTCCCAGAGGCGATTCCACCACTGTGTGATATATGGTCATGCCCTTTCCTCCCTTGCGATAGGCGCCGGGACCCATGCCCATCTGTTCTTCTGAGGTCTCATACAACCTGCTGGACGAGCCAAATCCTGCTTCATAGAGGGCCGTTGAGATGTCCTGGCCGTCTTTGATTATCGCCTTGAAGCGGTCCAGGCGCCAGGCCGACGCGTACTGTCGCGGCGTGACCCCTGTGGCTTCTTTGAACACCCGCTGTAGATGGGTTGGGCTGCTGCCGATCGCCCGGCCCAACTCGGCTAGAGTGGGCACTGAGCCGGATTCGTCTGATTGTTCTTGGATGTATTTACAGACCTTGCGCACCAGACCGGTGCTGGGAGTTTCTTGATCCGGCAGGCAGCGTTTGCAGGCCCTAAATCGGCGGCTTCCGCCTCAATGGCCCGGTTGAAGAATGCAACGCGGTGGAGTGCCGGCTGGCGGCTGGGGCAGGTGGGCCGACAGTATATTCCGGTGGAACGGACCGCATACACGAACCGCCCATCGGCTCTAGTGTCCCTTTTCTGGACCACCTCCCACATCTTGGGGTCTAGGGCCGGTGTTTTTCTCACTAGTAGCTACCATGTTGTTCCTCGTGGTCTTTAGTTAGAGCTTAGTCTGATGATCGGACGAAGTGAGTTGAGTTGACCAGGGCCAGCAGCTTGTCGCCGTCGGCTGTGATTCGAGTGGTCACTGCCACCAGGGTTCGGCCTGGATGCGCCACGACGCTTTCAGACCGCAGCGTGCCGTCTTTGACGTTGCTTATGATCTGGGTTGAGATGCTCACCGCCACCGGCATCTCCTCCAACGTTATCGCCTGCCCCAAGGCTGCCATGGCGGCGAAAGTGGCCGATGTATCGGCCAGGGAGACCATGCTCCCGGCGTGGATGTGGCCCGATGGCGTCATGAGGCCCCCATGGACCGGCAGCTCAACCACCGCCCGTTCTTTGCTTACCTCGATAACCTGCATACCCAGGTGGCCCATCAAAGTGCCGTTGAAATGCTGCTCCACCCATTGGGCTAAAGTTTCCGGGGTTAGGTCTGTGGGCCATTTCTCCATTTCTTTTCCTGGCCGGTTGATGATTCAAGTTTTCTGATATCACCAGAATACCCCAATCCCTTGAGCTGTTCTATCCGGTTCTTGCTTTCAAAACCGGTGTTTCAGAAGTTCTGAATCCAGCGTTTTTAGACTTTGTTTAATCGATGTTCCCGGCTTTTTAAAGATAGTGACTTGCGGCCGTTGTTATGTCGTACAAACGTTCTATATAATCCGTGCCCGACCAGGAAATAGCTTTAAATAGAGGCCATAACCGGCCTCAAAATCAGAACATCTAAAGCCAATGACCGACCGTTCTATAGCCTGCATGCTTGTCACACACCTCCCGGTTAAAGCCGAGGTCCGCCGCTATCCTCAATTGCGGGGAAAGCCCGTGATCATCACCGAGAGTTACGGCTCCAAGAACCTGGTGCTGGACAGCTCCGCGGAAGTTTGTGGTGTGAGCGCCGGCATGCCCCTTGCCGAGGCCATGGCCCGGTGCAAAGACGCCTCTCTGGTGCAGGCTGACGCGCCCTACTATAACGAGACCTTCGACAAACTGGTCAAGGCGCTGGAACTGCGGAGTCCGGTGGTGGAAAGGGACGGGCTTGGTTGTGTCTACGTGGACCTGGATGGACTGGAGTTGATGTACGGAGGAGAGGCGCGGGTCGTTGCGTCGCTGCTCCAGGCTGCGCCCTTGGAATTCAACCCCCGGGTCGGCGTAGCAGGAGGGAAATTCCCGGCCTACATCGCCGCGGTGACCACCCAGAGTGGGCGCGCCACCAAGGTGCCCCAAGACGCAGCCGGAAAGGCGGCTTTCATGGGCGGATTGTCCATCGGCCTGCTGCCACTATCATGGGCCAATAAGACTCGGCTGCACCGCTTTGGCATCCACACCTTGGGCCAGTTGTCGGCCCTGCCGGAGGGCGCGGTCCAAGCCCAGTTGGGGGCTGAAGGCCGGCGGGCCTGGCTGTTGGCCAGCGGCGTGGACAACAGATTATTGACTCCCCACCGGACGCAGCAAGTTGTGGAAGAGTCGCTGACCTTCCCCTCGCCCACTATCACCTGGAGTCCGATCTTGATGGCTTTGAGCACGCTCTTGGGCCGCGCCTTTGCCCGGCCGGAGATCGGCGGCCGCTACGTGCGCACCGCCACCATCGAAAGCCGTGTGTACCGGCTGCCGCCCTGGGTGAAGAAATTTGGGTTCAAAGAGGCGTTGGGTAGCAGAGACCGGGCCCTGTTCGCCCTGAAAAGCCGGTTGGACAGTGTGACCCTGCCCGGACCGCTGGAAGACATGAAACTCACCCTAGCCGGGTTCACCGGCGAGTCGGGCATCCAGACCAACCTCTTCTCCGACGTCCGCAAGCAGGAGCAACTGAAGGAGATGATGCGTCAGCTGGAAGCCCTGTTGGGCGGTAAACCGCCCATCTACCAAATGAAGGAGATAGAGCCGTGGTCGCGCATACCAGAAAGACGCCAGGCGCTGATCCAATTCGACCCATAAATCCTAGAGGCAAAACGCCTGAGCCTGTGAACCAGAGCGCCCAGAGCTTGCAGTTCCGGCCCCTGAACCTGCCGGTGCCCATCGAGGTTGCCGAGGACAGGGCTGAGAGACCGGTGTCAGTTGCCCTGCCGCCCGCCATCTCCAACCGCCCAGCCCGTTCCCGTTGGCCAACGCAAGAAAGCCGAAGCCCAACGCTCGCCGCCCTGACAGTCACCTCCATCAACGACATATGGCAGGTGGACGACGAATGGTGGCGGGAACGCCCCATCTCCCGCCGCTACTACCAGATAACCACCCAAGACGATCGCCGCCTAACCATCTATCGAGACCAGCTAAACGCCCAATGGTACTGGCAGAAAGGGGGGTGAAAGCTGAAAGTTTTCAGCGGTCAGCGGTCAGCGGTCAGCAATGAAACGGAGTGTTTTCGATGAAAGATTTTAGAGAGTTGAAGGTGTGGGAGAAAGGCCATCAGTTGGTTCTTTCTGTTTATAGGGTGCAGATGGTTGCGGTCGAGAAGGCGATGCCGAATTCGCCCGTTTTCTTCTGATTGCGAGGGGCTCGGCAAGCGAACTGGAATACCACCTGCTATTAAGCCAAGACCTAGGTTTTCTATCCACTGAAGAACACACAAACCTCTCAGTCAACACCTCAGAAATAAAAAGAATGCTCACATCCTTCATCCAAACCATAAAAAACCACCCCAAAAGCTGACAGCTGATAGCTGTCAACTCGCTAATGTACGCCGAACTTCACTGCCACAGTAACTATTCCTTCCAGGAAGGGGCCTCCTCCGTGGAGGACCTGCTGGTGCGCGCCCGGGACCTGGGGCTGCGTGCGCTGGCTTTGACCGACCACGATAATCTGTGCGGGGCCATGCATTTCGCCCAGGTGGCTAAGACTCTGGAGATGCAGTCCATCACCGGCGTCGAGATGACCATTAAAGACGGCTCCCACCTGACCCTCCTGGCTGAGAACAAGGACGGCTATAGCCAGCTTTCCAACCTGATTTCTTATTCGTATGTGGCCGCAGACCGCAAGAACCCCGCTCTGGACTTGAAGTACCTACCGGACTTTCTCGACGGTCTGATCCTGCTGACCGGCTGCCGCACGGGCCGGGTGCCCAGTCTGCTGGCGGAGGGCCGCTACGCCGAGGCTGATACCCAACTGCGGCAGTACCTGGACTGGTTTGGCGCTGACAACGTGTTCGTGGAACTGCAGCAGAACCTGGTGCAGGGCGACACCGTCCGCAACCGCCGGCTCATCGACCTGGCCCGCAAGCTGGGCGTCCCCACGATAGCCACTAACAATGTCCACTACCACGTGCCGGAACGCCACCGGCTGCAGGACGCCCTGGTCTCCATCAAGAACAACCTCAGCCTGGAGGAGACCCACAAAGAACGTCGGGCCAACAGCCAGTTCTATCTCAAATCACCTGACGAGATGGCATCCCTGTTCTCCCGGTGCCCTGAGGCCATCAAGAACACCCTCCGAATCGCCGAGCGTTGTTCATTTGATCTGACCAAGGACCTGGCCTACCGGTTCCCAGACTACCCGGTCCCCGATGGCGCCACTCCCCAGAGTCACTTGGAAGACCTATGCCGCCAGGCCGCCGAACGCCGCTACGGCGGCGCTCAAACAACTCAAAGCAAGCAAAAAGTCGAAGACCGGCTGCAAGAAGAGCTTCGGCTGATCGGGAAGCATGACCTAGCGGGGTTCTTTCTGATCTACTACGAGATCATCCAGATGGCCCGGCAGATCATGATCGAGATGGGGCTGAGCGATGCCGAGATACCCTTGGAGGAACGCCCGCCGGGGAGGGGTCGGGGCTCGTCGGTAGCCATGCTGGTGGGCTACTTGATCGGCCTATCCCACATCGACCCACTGGAATACAACCTGTCTCTGGACCGGTTCCTGCCCGACGATCTGGGCTCGGTGCCCGACATAGACCTGGACTTTCCCCGCAACATCCGGGAGGAACTGATCGTGCGGGTGCACCGGAAGTGGGGCTGGGACCGGGCCGCTTTGACCGGCATGATCAGCACCTACCAGATGAAAGGCGCCATCCGGGACCTGGGTAAGGCGCTGGGCCTGCCCGCCCAGGGCATGGACAAGCTGGCCAAGCGGGTCGACTCCCACGACGCCAAGGAATTGGAACTGGAGATGCTGCAACTGCCCGAGTTCCGGGACAAGGTGGACGCGCCGGGCTGGCGTAACCTCATTGAGATGGCAGCCCAGTTGGACGGTTTTCCAAAGTACCTGGCCCAACACCCCGGCGGCATGATTATCAGCTCGTCTCCCCTCATCGACACGGTGCCGATCCAGCAGGCGGCCATCGCCGATCGCTACATCTGCCATTGGGACAAGGACAGCATCGACCAGGCCGGGTTCGTGAAGATCGACTTCCTGGCCCTGGGCGCGCTTTCTCAAATGCAAGAGTGTTTACTTTTAATAGAAGAGCGTAAGGGCAATTACATCGACCTGAGCCGCATCGACTTCAATGACAAGGCAGTTTACGAGAACATGCACCGGGCCGATACCATCGGCATCTTTCAGGTGGAGTCGGCCGCCCAGATGCAGACCGTACCCCGCATCAAGCCCTGGAACTTGACCGACATGGCCTACGAGGTGGGCGCGGTGCGTCCCGGCGTGGGCGTTAACGACGGCGTTACGCAGTTCATCCAACGCCGTTCCGAGGGCGTCCCTTGGGACTACGATCACCCCCTGGAGCAGAGGGCGCTGGAGCGGACCCTGGGGATCATCCTGTTCCAAGACCAGGTGAACCAGGTGGCCATGGATGTGGCCGGTTTCACGGGGCTGGAGGCCGACCAACTGCGCCGGGCCTTTGGCAAGCGCAACAACGAACTTTTGATTCGCCACTATTGGGAGAAGTTCCGGGACGGGGCCGCCGAGTTGGGCGTTCCTGAAGATGCCGCCGAACGGATCTTCCAGAAGTTCAACGGCCACTACATGTTCCCCGAGTCCCACGCCTTTGCCTTTGGCGCGACCGCCTACCACATGGCCTGGCTCAAGTATTACTACCCATTGGAATTTTACGTTGCGATATTTAATCAGCAGCCCATGGGTTTCTACAACACCGAGACCTTGAAGGAAGACGCCAAACGTCACGGCATCGCCGTCTTGAATCCAGACATCAACCACAGCCGGAAGGAATGCATCATCAAGGACGAATGCCTCTTGCTGGGGCTGAGCTACGTCCGCGGTATGGGAGATGCCGCGGCGTCACAGGCGGTGGCGGCCAGGGATAAAGGAGGCCCATTCAAGAGTCTGGCCGATGCCATGGAGCGCACCGGACTACAGCGGGAGATAATCGAGAACTTGGTAACCGCCGGGGCCTTTGATGCGTTAAATACCGCAACGGCAGCAGAGATGGAGCCTGAAAAGAGGAAGGGGAATACAGGCCGCCGGCAGGCTTTGTGGGAGGTTGGCCTGCGCTACCGGCCCATCAACACTCAGCAGCCACTGCCGTTGCCCGTGGAACAGGACATGACGGAACTGCCGAAGCAGAGCGAATGGGAGACCATGGGCGAGGAGTACCGCATCCTGGGGCTGTATCCGGAGGGCCACTTGATGGCCTTGGCCCGGCCACATCTGCGGCGGGGGATCCTTTCCAGCCGCGACCTAGACACCAAAGCCGACGGCGATATAGTCACCGTGGCCGGACTGGTTATACGCCGCCAGCGGCCCCTGGCCAAGGCGGTATTTCTCACGCTGGAGGACGAATTTGGGCACATCCCACTGGTGGTATGGCCCGGCGAATTCGCCAAGTACCGTCAGATCATCAGAGAGCCACTGCTGATTATACGGGGGGAGGTCTCACGGCGGAGCGGCATCATGAACATAGTGACCAATCACGTGGAACCGATGCCCGCCATGGACCATCTACCCAAGTCCAAAAGCTGGCAGTAAAGACTACCGGCTAGTCAGAGCCTTCCAACTCCGCCTTCACCTTCTTGGCCATCTTGCCTTTGGGCATGGGGGTCGCGGCGGCGATCAAAAGTTTCATGGGCGCCATAAACCAGGGAATCTTGGGGATCTTCCAATTGCGCCGAACTCGGGAGCCGCCACCTTCGCCAGAGACAGACATCTGCCAATCTAGTTCCCATCCATTGGGCATCACCACATGGAAATCAAGGCTCTCATTGGGGGTCAAACCAGTGATGGTAACCCGGTCCAGTTTGCCGCCCGTTTTACCCGATGAATAGGTGTGGTTTCCGCTGGAGGGCCTTCTTGCTCGGCGATGGTTGAGATGCAGGCAGCAGCCCAATTGGCATTAGGAGTCAAATCTGAGACGGCCTCGAAGACTTTATCCGGCGGGGCATTGATGACGATACTGGACATATCCATTCCTCCTAAATGCCAGTAATCTCTGCACTATTTCATAAGAGAATAGTCAGTACTATGCTCTAGCCGCATAGAGTCCACAAAATTAGAATGGACTGCTTAATAATAACAAGCGTAAATCCACCGAATTCGGAAAATCGTCTACCCGGTTCAGTCAGGTGCTAGAATGTCCGCCAAACATTCACGCGCCACGAAAGAACAAACCCAGAAGGAACAAACCAATGATTGATACAGTAATCAAAGGCGGAACGGTGGTTACGCCAGCCGGAGTCGGTGACTGGGACATCGGATTGGAAGGCGAGAAGATTGCCGCCGTCGCCATGCCCGGAATCCTGCCATCCGAGGGCGTTAGGTCCATCAACGCTACCGGCAAGATCGTCGTTCCAGGAGGCGTCGAGGCCCACGCCCACGCCGCCGCCAATGTGCAAGAAGGCCTGCGGGAGCTAGTCCCCGGAACTCCAAACGCTGGCCCGGCAGTACATTCCCTGGGGGCCATCTGGGGCGGCACCACCACTGTGGTCGACTTCACACCAGTGAACAACGAGGGCGACTTGGCCCAAGGGGTCCATGACTTCATGTCGGTCTGGCAGGGCCAGGCCTACACCGACTACGCCACCCACGTCATCTACCGAAATTCCAACACTCCCGACTCCATCGCCAGGTTCGGAGAGTTGGTCTCTGCCGGTTTCCCCAGCGTAAAGATCTTCACCACCGATATTCGTCCCCCCGGCAACGAGGGCCGCACACTGACCCCCGGCGGACGCCTGGAAACCGGCCGGCTCTATGACCTGATGGAGCAGGTGTCCCGCCATAGCGGCATGCTTGCAGTCCACGGCGAAGACGACGAGTTGGTGATGTACAACTACCTCATGGCCCAACAGCGGGATCAATGGGACTGGTACAACGCCAACCTGATTCACTCCAAGGCAGTTGAAGACCTGGCTTTTAGGCACGTTACCCGCATGGCCGAACGCACCGGCGCTGGCATGTATTTCGTCCATGTGACGGCCCAAGACGGGGTTGACGTGATCGCCGAAGCCCGCAGCAATGGGCAGCCAGTTTACGGAGAGGTCCTCACCCTGGCCCTTTCCTTCGAGGCCGGACGCTACCGGGAAGACGACGGCATGAAGTACCACACCTATCCCTCCCTCAAATTTGAGGAAGACCGGCTTGGCCTGTGGGACGCCATCATGAAGAACGATCTGTCATTCACCGCCACTGACAGCAGCTTCACCACCTATCTGGACAAGATTGCCGGAAGGAACATCGAGGATATGCGCGGCGGCAACATCGGTATCGAGATACGCATGGGCGTCAATTACTCAGAAGCCGTGGTCAAGCGGGGCATGTCCCTAGAGCGTTTCGCAGACGTGACTTCCAGCAACGCCGCCAAGATACTCGGTATGTATCCGCAGAAGGGGGCCATCGCGGTTGGCAGCGATGCCGACTTCGCCATCATTGACCCCTCCGTCAAGAAAGCCTTGGCTATGTCTGACCTACACGTTCGCGATTTCTCACCCTGGGAAGGCTGGGAGGTTGAGGGATGGCCCACAACCGTGATTCTTCGAGGCAAGATCATGGTGGACAACGGCCAGCTTTTGGGCGACGGTAACGACGGTCAAATGATACTCCGCAAGGTGGACCAGAGCGTTTTACAAAGACCCGCGGTTTAGATAGCGCCAGAGCAAATATTCACAATCTAATTCAGGGGGGCTGCCATGGACAGGCCAAAGATCGTCGTTTTCTCAGGGCCAACGTCAACCATCGCCAACTCACCCACGCTGGTCACCAGCAACAAGGGCCGTAGCGGCGATGACAGACCTCTATCAGGCCGGTTTGACCATCTGGTGGCCCAGTCTTTGTACGAGCCCATCACCATCCGGATCAAAAAGTTCAGCGGCCACCCCCTAGAAGAGGACGCAAGTGATGTGTACTTCGATGATGGCAAGGATTACTACGAGGTAGAGCTTCACCCGGAGGACGGCGCCTATCTACTCCCTTATATGGCCCGCCGCAAGGATGGGTCGGAGCGTGGTGCCCCGTTCGAAGCCGGAGACATGACCAATCCGGCCATCGGGTACGGTGGGCGGCAGACGTTCTTTCCCGATGCCTCGCGGATTTTCGCGGACATCGACCGGACAATCGCAGGACGCGACGAGCATGGGGAGGGCAACCTGCTCAGCCGCATGGCCGATTTCGAGTTCATCCGAGTCCTTCCACCAGCCGGATACACCAGGAAAGGTGAGAAGGCCGGC
>Ga0207963_1000807_pt1 | contig 16667 bp, 24 predicted proteins | sample Knorr_S15_td_NAD_FD_185604 | JGI IMG/M metagenome (GOLD analysis project Ga0207963, IMG submission 185604) | Marine microbial communities from Southern Atlantic Ocean transect - Knorr_S15_td_NADW_ad_2500m_LV_A (SPAdes) (version 2) | ecosystem: Environmental > Aquatic > Marine > Oceanic | place...
TGTCATTTCACGAATAACATAATCAAGGGTTTTTTTTACAACATTCTCAAAAAAAGGATCTTTGGTAATTTGATAAGCCTCAGAATAAACTATGGGCAGTAATGCATTATCATACAGCATTTTTTCAAAATGAGGTACTAACCATCTTGCATCAGTAGAGTAACGGTGAAAACCGCCACCAATCTGATCAAAGATTCCACCCTTTGCCATTTTTTTCAAAGTTAGTAATGCAAATTTTTCAAACTTGGATATTCCAGAAAGTTTTGAGTATCTAAACATGAATGATAAGTTAGATGCGTTTGGAAATTTTGGTGCCTGACCAAAACCGCCGTACGTGGGATCAGCAATTTGTAAAAGATTAATCGCTGCTTCATCAAGTATTGATTTATCAATTTCAGAAGTGGCGGTAAATTGTTGAAGCTTCTCTAGATTTTGCATAAAGTTATCAGCTGTCTTTTCAATGTCTTTTGGCTTTTCCTTCCATGATTGCGCCAGCTGTCTGCATAGACTTCCAAATCCAGGTCTTCCATACGAATCAATGGCGGGAAAATATGTTCCGACATAAAATGGTCTTTGATCAGGAGTGAGAAATACGCTTAACGGCCAACCTCCTTGCCCTGTAGACATTTGACAAACTTTTTGATAAATATCATCTAGATCAGGGCGTTCCTCTCTGTCTACTTTGATATTAACAAAATTCTCATTCATGATTTTCGCAATTTCCTCGTCTTCAAATGATTCGTGTGCCATAACATGGCACCAATGGCATGAGCTGTATCCAACACTTAGAAAGATTGGCTTGTTTTCTTTTTTTGCCCTTCCAAGTGCTTCCTCATCCCACGCATGCCAATGTACAGGATTTTTGGCGTGCTGTAATAGATATGGGCTGGATTCGTTACCAAGCTTGTTTTCACTCACAAAACTTTGAAATCAGATAAGCTATTTGAATATACATGCCTTCTCGAAAAAACATAGCTTTGCCCCGTCGTTATACAGATGCATTACAACAACGAAAGAAAAAAAAGAATAAAGTGCGACAAAGAATAAAAGCCAAAAAAGAAAAAATCAAAAAACCTCGCAAAACTGCGTGGTCAAAAAAATCTAGATAATTGATGAGCCTAATCTAGCGTGAAACTGAGTTACAGCTCGTATAAACGACCAAGTCAATTGTATCTAGATCAGATTATTTCCAGATAGCTGCATCATCATGCTTGTAAATTTCCACGTTAATTTGGCTGAGGAGTTTTTTCTTTGATTTATTTGCTATTTTTTGATGACTGTAATCCTTCTTTTCCAACAGCTCCTGTAGGCGTATCAGCTGCTCAAGGCTCAAATTTTTTACCTGTTTTTTTGTAACCTCGTTCAGAAGCTTTACTCTTTCCTTATCCTCATCAGTGAGCCTATAATCCATTAATTAGAATAATTTTGGATTTATTTTAATTCTTATTGTTTACAAAAATTTAAGAATCGATACAAAAGTTGGATATCATGCCTGAAAAGATGCGCGCTATGTTACTTTCAAAACTTGGTCCTGTGGAATCAAGCCCGTTAAAGCTTACTGAGATTGATAGGCATGAGATTGCAACCCCCAAAGAAGTTCTGGTAAAGATTGAGGCATGCGGTGTATGTCACTCACAACTACATTCGATCGAGGGAGACTGGGAAGACATTGGAATACCGCCTACGTTACCAACAGTTCCAGGACATGAAGTTGTGGGAAAAATAGTAGAGATTGGTAATGACGTTACAAAATTCAAAGTAGGTGAAAGAGTAGGAATAACTCCCTTGCTTGGTTCCTGCTTGGATTGTCAGTATTGTAATGAGGGTAAGGAGTATCTTTGTGAAAAGATGGATGTAACTGGAGAATCTCTAAGGGGCGGATACACGGAATACATAACTGTATCAGAGGATTTTGCAACCAGAGTGCCTGACACGATGAAACCTGAATATGCAGCACCATTATTTTGCGCTGGTATAACAGCCTACAAGGCGGTAAAGGCTGCAGAGCCTGAAAAAAATAAAAAAATTGCAATTTTTGGTATAGGTGGAGTGGGACATATGGCAATACAGTTTGCCAAAATTGAAGGGTGTGAGGTTAGTGCAATTTCAAGGAAAGAAAAACATCTGGATGTTGCAAAAAAGTTAGGAGCAGATAATGTTTTTGTTTATTCATCTAGTCAAGAACAATTTCTGCAAGATGTTAACAAAAAATATGGTTTGTTTGATGCCGCAATTGTTTTTGCACCAGTTGATGAGGTAACAGATACAGCAATCAAATCAATCAAAAAAGGTGGAATGGTAGTTATTGCTACAGTTGGTAAGATCCCTAATTTTTTGGCGTTTGAAGAAAAAACCATCAGAGGAACCTTGATAGGCTCTAGAAAAGACATGGAGGATGTGATTAGAATCTCGGATGAAAATAAACTTGAGGTGGTTACAGAAACTTTTCCGCTCGAACAAGCAAATGAAGCATTGGTTAAACTTAAGAATTCAGAAATAGATGCACGGGCAGTTCTTATTCCTTAAAATATTTGGGTTAACTGTAAAACACATGAACTGCAGAAGATGCCACCATACAGACGAGGCTCATGAATCAACGGAAAATGATTCGCTGGTAAAACGAGGCAAATGCATGATACCAACTTGTCATTGCGCACAGTATTCTGATGCTATAAAAAAAATTGATGAGGAATTACTCTAAAAATGGTTCATATATGAAGCGACAAAATGACCGATATGAAAAAGCATATTCCTCTTGATGACACGGTAAAGGACCTTGATAATATTATGTCTAGAGTTAATGGCCTTGAAGTTTCTTCTACTGACGAATATCAAAGGGCAATGGTGAGCGTACTCAAAACGCTTGTCCAAGGAGAAATAAACTTGTTTAAGGAGTTTGAACACCTCAAAAAGGCAATTGATCTAGTTACTTTGGAAATGTTTAAGATCAGAAACAGAAACTAATCTTCAGGTTCAGGCTCTGGTTCAGGCTCTGGTTCAGGCCTAGTTGTTTTAACCGTGGTGCTAAATACATCCTGATCACTCTCATCAAACTTATTACAAATTGGTTTATATCTGGAAATTATTTTATTTTCTAACTGCCTTCTCTGAGATTCACTGGATTCCCACATTGGATAAATTGAAAGGTATAGGTTTTCTTCGTTTCCAGCATGTGATAACCAACACTTGAATTGATCATTTTTTTTAAAAAAATCTCCAGCCTCAGTTTTTCCTGTTTCAGCAACATGAAGCATGTTAAAAACATCCTTATTCTTTGAAAATATAATGTACACAACTGCTTCCATCGGAGGACCCCATTCTGAGAGTTTGATTGGTCCAAGGAATTCATAGTGAAGAATTTGAATAGCCAACTATATTTACTAAAAAGTTATTACTTTTCTCTCTTCCGTTAGTTTTGCTAATAAATAATTGCACAATGGATCCATCTTAAGGATTAAATTCCACTAGTTTAGATTCAAAATTAATGAAAGAGCCTCATCATTATAGAAAAGTTGGGTATGGTATGATTATGGTAGCAGGTTCGCTGGCTATGATTGGTGTTTTACAATTGGTCATAGGTCCTGATGTTCTTTTTGGTGATACGATACAAAGACAGCAAGTAGCCATTTTTGATGATTGTAAGGCTAATGGTTTCTTGGAACCACAATGTGCTAAATGGTTGGATGAAATGCAGTTACAAGAATGTAGGGAAAATAAGGATGTTGACAGTTCAGAATGTAGAAAGTACAGGCACTGGGTAATTCTGGATGAGGATTTAGAAACAATAATGAAGAATGCTCAGAATGAGGAATAACTAAACTACTGGTAACCGTTTGAATAGTCTTCCCACATATTTTGCTTAGCGGTAAGTTTGTTCATCTCATACAAAGAACCGGATATTATTCCCGCGTAGAAAAATGTGTAAAGAAACACCTGAGAGTGAGTGGGATCACTCTGTGTAAGGCTAACAGAAACCATTGAAAAGAAAACAAATGTTCCTACAAATGAAATAATCTTGCCCAGGTATCCTCCACCTAATCCAACAATTTTTCGTGTTGCAGCAGCCATCAAAACAATGCTTGATACAATTAGAAATGTAACACCACCATTGTATGTGATCAACTCTACTGCCCACTCAATTATACCAGTATCAAAGGGAGAGCCGTCAGGCACCATACTTCCACCATGCAACGCAAAATTTACAGAGCTGAAAAGACCGCCAATAACGAAGAAGAATAGAAACATCTTTAAAATTCCACGCTTGATTGGACTGCGCGTGTCTGAGGGCTTCATGACACGCTCAGTAATTTTTAATCCGTAAAGAAATCCCACGATAAATGTTGGTATAAACATAATATTCACTAGTATTGGAGTTTCCGCAGTGATACTTTCAATTACAGTCTGGAATATTACAAAAAGACTCAAAGCAGATATTGCTGCTATGCAGAAAATTACAAAAGTGGAATAACGCACAATAATTGAATCAGACTCATTTGTAGCTAACCAATTTGACATACAAATTATTAGAAAAATACGGATTAAATAGGAAACAAAAAAATCATTTAGTCAATTGATCAATTCTGTTTACCCATAAATCTGAGATAGGCTGGATAACAAAAATCATATACTTAGGAACAGATTTTAGTTAAAAATATTTAGAATCCTGTCGCTAATGGGTTTTCAGGCTTTATTATTTCACGGAGAATTATAGTAGCAAAAGATCCTCTTGAAAGCGAAAACGATACAGTGTCATCTTCTACCGTATAGTCTTCACATTTTATAGAGGAGTTTCTAAAACCGCCTTCGCTACTTATTTCCTGCATTTCTTTTGAAAAAAAATCCTTTGATGTTATTTCTTCATCTTTTAATATTTTTTCAATGTAATAATGAAAGCGAGTTTTTTTGTAATAGGAATAACCAACAAAAGGAATTGCTAATCTTTGAAGAGGATCATTTTCAAATTTTCCTAAATTAGCATTTTTATCATAGCAAACATCGTTAGATAGGGGGGAAAATAGCTCTTCACCATTTTCAAAAGACATGCTTAGTGTTTTATTAAAAATAAATGATTGGTATGACTGAACAAAAAACCGCCTTATCGATAATGGCAAGGCGCGTAATGCCTTAACTGGATTGTTATGCTCTATCATCTCCTTCAAGGCAATTTTTTCAAGATCCATTCTATTTGGAATTATTTTGAGAGCTTCAGAATATTTTGATCTGTCAGCCATTATTTTTCGAAATGTAATATTCTGTGTTGTATCATATTCGGAAGTAAATGATAGTAATAGGTGGATTGCCAGCAAAAAATCCTTCTGGATCAATGCCTTACCAATTAGGTGAGTAACTGGTCGGCTTGAACCAAATCTTTGGTAACCATAAAAGTTCAAAACTTTATCATATTCCTCAAACTGTGACAATGTATCAGATACTCCGCTAATTTTTACCTTGAAATGATTCCCAATCATTTCTTTTTTTGATAATGGTTTGCTTGTAAATCCAATTTTTTTTAGACTGTATCTTGATTCATTGATCAAAAAATCATGTTTAATTTTGCTTGTTGTGACAACGAATTGTTCAGTTATAGCTGATGCATCTTTTAAGCCAAGAGATTTGAACCTAATTCCATATTTTTTAAAAATTTCACTTAGTGCATGTGTAGTGTCAATTCCATTTTTTTTTAATTTGCAAACAGCATAGCCAAATTCTGAATGAATCTGAGAATGTGCTTTTTCTGAAATGATTTCTGAGACAACAAAATCCTCGTTTTGTTTTTTTATTGTTCCGCCACAGCCGGGAAAATTTGTTGTGTAAACTGATATTCCTAGTTCAGAATCAATTTTTGGAATCACACTATTATCACAGTGATAAATTGGGAAATAGCGATTTCATTATTATATGCGCCTAGAAGAACCTTATGTGTACCGGATAACGCATTCTCACTTACAGTAATTTGTATCGAAATAGTTTTTGAGCCGTCAGAAAGATATAGTTCCTTTGGTTCGGATGCGATAACAATATCTGAAAATAGAGATGTCGTGGATGAATTCACGGTAACACTACGAGTAAAATCATACGCTGGTGAGATAACATAAAGCATGACATTTGCTGTCTGGCCCTTCTCTAGTGTGATAGACTGAGTGTCTATATCAATTGAAAAAGGAAGCGGGATTGACGTATCAACTACACCAATGTTGTTTTCCACCCATTCAGTAAACCAAATTTTTTTACCATCTATTGCAAAATCAAAGACCTGTGCAACACCACAATACTCAATCCCTTCACAGTCAGACCAGTTTGGATTTCGTGAAGGTATTGTATATTCTACCAAAGTCTCAGTGGAAGGATTAAAGACACCAATACGATTTGCAGTCTGCTCGTTCATAACTAGATTATCGCCAGAGTGTTCAATCCAGTATGGTCTAGATATTGGAGATTTTATGAAACCGGAGGCATTGCCGTAGGAATCAATTGTAGGTACTGAAGTAACATATTTTGTAAATTCCTCCGTCACAGGATCAAAGCTGAAAAAATAACTGCTTGTCGTATCAACTATCCATATATTTTGATTCGGTCCAACTGAAACTCCATTTGGTGCTGTCATCCCAGATGGAAACTGAAAAAATTGAATAAAATCCTGTAATAAAAGACTATCAGCTTGTGATGAATATGATAGTTGTGATTCCCATTCTTTATAGTTGAACTTGATGAGAATACCAGTTCCATCTGAATTCCAGTTTGTATACCATATGTTATTCTCTGAATCAATTGCAAAGTCACTGGTAAATCCATCAAGAGCTGAAGGTATTGATGCGTAGGATAAAGAGTCCTGTGAATAGCTAAAAATAGTTAGCTTGCCTCCAGTGAAATCATTTACAATTACATTAGAACCATCAATGACTAATTTTTGAGGAAGTGAAGATATATCCTCTGAAATCGGAAAATTAATTGTGTTATAGGTTTCATCAGCTATTGAGAACCTCCATATAGAATCTGTTGCTTCATCAGTATACCAAATAGCACCATCAGGAGAATAATCCATACCCCACATCATAGAACGTAATTTATACTTCAGTTGACTTTCAGCAGCTACCCATCTTGGATTGGGATATTCAGTAAATTTCTCAGTTAGTGGATCAAATTTTGCAATATTACCGGTGTTTGTTTGTGCAAACCAAACCGTACCATTAGGCTCCGTTGTGATTGCAAGAGGCTGAGTACACGCTGTCGGTATCTTAAATTCTGTAACAAAATCAGTTGATTTTGCCTTGTCATTTGTACCACAAAACTGTGGTCGTTCATCATCAGTATAACCGTCTCCTGCAACAAAAACTTCTAAATCATTATCCTCTGCCTCTTTACCAGGAATAGCGATTGTAATTCCTGAAGCCAGCATAATTCCCGCAACAAGTGCAAAAAAGATTATTCCTTTGTTTCTTGTTTTCACAGTTAAAACCCAAACATATCCATGTTATATCTGATTATAATTAAATGCCAAAAGGATTACATGAGTTTCAAATCGCCAGTTATCTTATCAATTTTTTCCTCAGGTGCAGGACCTAGGGATATGCAAGTTACTGTTCCAGGTGCAATCTGTGTGTGACCTGCATCAGTTACTTCAGACCATGGCACACCAATCTCAATTGCGCCCTGTTTAACTTGTTCAAGTTCTTTTAGATTTGAGACTTTTAATACAATTTTTTCTTGCCCCTTCCACCATTCTGAGAACCAGTCAGGATTAGATTTTCGAACATGCTCAGCACCCAATACACATGCATGACCAACCTGAGCAGCAATCTTTCCCTTTCCCATATCAAGGTCAGTTCTCACCACAATAACCTGCTTTATTGCCATATGCTTACAAGAATGATGTATTATGAAAAACTTTGCAATCTATTCAAAACATTATTTGTGACTGATGATCTACTGTATGCCGATCTTTCTAATAATCATCAATGTCTCTTAATGTCTCCTAAATTATTTTATAAAATACATAAGAAGAACTTTCTTAGACCACAAACAGTAAGTTTGCTTGTGGTCCTTAAGGTTCTTTAATCTGATTTGTCTGTTACTTGTTTAATAAACTTGTTTACGCATTCCATTGTCTGGTGCTGATTATGATCAAGCATGTCTTTCTCACAGATTGGACAAACTGTCTTTTTTGTAGAACTATAAGCAACAGGATTAGTTGCTACATTGATAAATTTCTCCAAGCATAAATTGGTCTGTCGCTTATCGTGTTCATTAAAGTCCTTTTTACAAGTAGGACAGAATATTTTTTTCATGGTTCAGTAAGGTAATAATGTAATTCCGTGTAGCAATCTACACAATAATCCTTTTCATCAGTATGCTCACAATTATGGACTTTAGAAACATGATTATGACATTTTGTACAAAATTGCATAAAATGCATCAAACTATCACGTTAAAAAATTAATACGTACTCTCAGCCATTCCACGGTATTTTGGCATACGCATAGTCGTCCCACAAGATGTGCACTTGTAGAGAAATTTTGTTTTCTTTCCGGTCATTTGTAGATCAGAGTCAAGTAATTCTTGTTGGGTTATACTAAAACACTTTTTACACCATCGGTTTTCAAGTTCAGTATCTTCAGACTTTCTTGATTCTTTCATGATTGTGTAATGATTTAAGATTCAGAATCTGTATCTTTTTTATTTCTCGAAAAACGCCCAAATTTAAATTTTTTATCGTGTGCAGTTTTTCTTCGTTTGTCAGTTTTGTAAACAAGGTACATCGGTATGCCTATAGTAAGTGCAGCAACTCCAATCATAGCCCAAAGATACCACATATCTTGTAAACTTTAACCTTGGATAATAATAATGTAGTAAAAACTGGTAACATTTATTGTATAATACAGATTTGTATCGTCTGTGGAAGGATATGATGTAGTCGTTGCCGGTGGCAGTATTTCTGGACTACTAGCTGCCAGGGAGATTGGAAAAAGTGGATATTCTGTTTTAGTTTTAGAGGAAGGGTTTGAGGTTGGAACTCCTGATCATTGTGGTGGCTTGGTTAGCAAGTCAGCATTACATGGCTTGGGAATTGAACCCTCACAAAAGACATTTGATTGTACGATAAACTCTGCAGAGATTTATTCCCCTGCTGGAAAAAAGATCAAAATTGACCCAAAAAATCAGGAAGTTGTTGTAGTTAACAGAAGAGAACTTGACAAGCAAGCTGCATACCAAGCTCAGCAATCTGGAGCAGAGATTATGGTTAAAACAAGCTTTAAGGAAAAAACTGGTCAAGTAGTTCAAACATCAACTGGTGAAATAAAATGTAAAATTCTAATTGACTGTAGAGGAGTTAGTAGACTGGTTAATAGTGACAGATATGGCATATTGTTGTCAGCGCAATACGAGGTTTATGCGGATTGGATTATTGATGGAAAAGTTGAGGTCTACTTTGATCAGATAAAATACCCAGGTTTTTTTGCTTGGGTTATTCCATCTGGAAATGGAGTTGGTAAAGTTGGGGTTGCAGGGAGAGAAATTAACGTATCTAAAACAATAACGGATTTTATAAAAAATAAAGGAAAGTGTTCAGCCGTAAGAAAAATTTTTGCTCCTATATGGGTTAAAGGTCCAATCAAAAAATTTGTTTCAGATGATATAGTAATAGCTGGTGACGCAGCGGGGCAATCAAAACCAACTACGGCAGGCGGAATTTATTCATGTGGAATGGGTGGAATTTTTGCTGGTAATGCAGTTACAAAATATTTTGAGACTGGGATGGTTTCTGAACTTGAACATTACCAAAAATTATGGCATAAAAAATTTGGTAAGGAATTTGAAAAACAACGCCTTGCTAGAAAGATTCTGGAAAGAATTGACAATAATACAATCGATAAGATTTTTGACACAATTACTCCTGAGATCTTATCTGAAATTTCAGATAAGGATGATTTTGATTTCCATGCAGTATCCATTGTAAAATTACTTGGGATACAAAAGTCACTGAATGTCACTCAAAATATCATGCGTGCAGAGATCAAACGCTTGTTAATGCGTTAGTTGTCTATGACGGTAAGCAAGGTATAAATGAGAATATCGGAGATATTTTTCAGAATGTCATCAAGTATTGAGTTACCAGTTTGCAGTTGCTGTCACAGACATATCATGCCAAATGATAAATGCGTGAAATTTAATTGCCCAAACTGTGATAATAAAAAGATTATTTGGAGATGTGAAAGTTGCAGGGAATCGGTAAGAAGTTATACATGCCCATCATGTAATTTTCAGGGGCCTTAAAAATGGCACAATTACTTCTGATTACAAAAATTCTTCCTACTGGGACAGAAATTGATTTGGACAATTTGGCAGAATCAATAAAAAACACACTAAAAGATAATATTCAGCTTAAAAAATTCCAAAAACTTCCACTTGCTTTTGGTCTGTATTACCTCAATGCTGAATTTATTTTAGATGATAAAGCAGGTCAGATGGATTCATTAGAAAATGCAGTACGAAAAGTAGATGGAGTAAGTCAGTTTGAAGTACTAAATATGAGTAGAATGTCAGTTGACATGAAATAGGTGATTTGTTGCCACAAAAAGATACACAGCCACTGCAAATGCGAATAGGAGAAGCAAAACAAAGAGATGTTGGTAAGAAAAGAGCTAGAATTGGTCCTGAAGCAATGGACTATCTACATGTTGCACCTGGTGATGTTATTGAGATAAAAGGAAAAAGAACGAGCAGTGCTGTTGTTTGGCCAGCTAATGAAGATGAGAAAAACCCTGATTGCGTCAATATCGATGGTCAAACTAGAAAGAACGTTGGGCTGACACTTGATGACATAGTTGAAGTTCAAAAAGTTGAAGTAAAAACCGCCAAAACTGTCGTACTTATGCCAATAAATGACGTTGTGACTATTGATAAGGAGTTCACTGATTTTGTAAAAAATAGATTGAAGGGTCTACCATTAACTAGTGGTGATGAGATTTCAGTAATGATTTTGGGAAACTCGATGGATTTTAAGATCAGTAAGATCTCACCAAAACGAGTTGTTAAAATTGATCGTCTCTCCAATCTAAAAATACTTTCTGAGACGGCAACTGACAAAAAAAATAGAATCACATATGAAGAAATTGGTGGGCTGGGAGTTGAGATAACCGCAATGCGTGAAATTGTCGAACTACCGCTGAGGCATCCAGAACTTTTTACCAGGCTTGGAGTAGAACCACATAGCGGAGTTTTGCTCTACGGACCGCCTGGATGTGGAAAGACACTCCTTGCTAAGGTTATTGCAAGTGAATCAGATGCCAACATGTATTTAATTAACGGTCCTGAAATCATGAACAAGTATTATGGGGAAACTGAAGCTAGACTTCGAGAGATTTTCAAGGAAGCAAAAGACAACTCACCCAGTATAATCTTCATTGATGAAATTGATGCAATTGCTCCAAAGAGAGAAGAAGCTTATGGCGATGTTGAAAAACGAGTAGTAGCCCAGCTTTTAGCACTAATGGATGGATTGACTGAAAGAGGAAATGTTATCGTACTTGGAGCGTCTAATCGTCCTGACAGTATAGATCCTGCGTTAAGAAGACCGGGTAGGTTTGACAGAGAAATGGAAATTTCAGTTCCTAACTCAGATGGAAGATTGGAGATTTTACATATACATACACGTGGAATGCCACTTTCGGATGATATAGATTTGAAAAATCTTGCATCCGAGCTTCATGGGTATACTGGTGCAGATATTAAATCTCTGTGTAGGGAGAGCGCCATAAAAGCAATACGACGTTATCTGCCCGAAATTGATCTTGAAAATGAGCGTATACCGTCTAAGATGTTACAATCGATGGAAATAAAATCACGTGACTTTTACGATGCAATGCATGATGTTGTACCAACAGCTATGCGTGAGTTTTATGTTGAACGAGCAAAAGTTTGGTGGAAAGATGTGGGTGGTTTAGACTATGCAAAAAAAACGTTAGAGGACAACATGATCACATCTGTCAATGACCCTAGCAAATTTACTAAGATGGGAATAAAACCACCTAAGGGTGTGTTGCTTTACGGACCGCCTGGATGTGGAAAGACCATTCTTGCTAGAGCACTAGCAGCTGAATGTGGTGCAAACATGATTTTGGTCAGGGGTCCGGAAATATTATCAAAGTGGGTTGGTGAATCCGAAAAAGCAATTAGAGAAATTTTCAGGAAAGCAAAGACATCTGCACCATGTGTAATCATTTTTGATGAATTAGATTCTCTGGCAAAATCAAGAACATCAGAAGAAGGAAACCGTGGGGAAACAATACTTAGTCAAATGTTAACTGAGATGGAAGAAGGTGGTACATCTAGGATCATAATTGTTGGAATTACAAATAGACCAGATCTGATTGATAATTCTATGCTTCGTACTGGCAGGCTTGATATTGTTTTATTTATTCAACCACCGGACGAGAAAGGTAGATTGGAGATAATAAAAATATTAACTGAAAAGATGCCGCTTACTAGTGATGTTGATCTGGATGAGATTGCTGTTTCTACGCAAAACTATACTGGTGCTGACCTGGCATCTCTATGCAGAGAGGCAGTTGTAAATGCAATGCAGAATAATTCTAAAAAAATTAACAGCAATGACTTTGCATTAGCACTAAAGAAGGTTAAACCATCTATCACTAAGCAAATAGACCAATGGTATACATCGATAAAAGATGAGGTATCAAACATAATTCCCAAGTCTACGGATGAGACTTTTTATAGATGATAAATAATGCAATACAAAAATTTAGTATTTGAAAAGGTAAAAGAATTAGGCTCTATCACTGACACATCCCTAACTAAAAGTCTTACAAAAGATGGCTATCTTTTACACGAAGATGTGATTAACAAAACATTGCTTGATCTGGAAATTATGGGATTAATCAATGTCACTTGGCTGAATAAAAATACGCGTAGAATAGAGATTGTTTCTAACAAAAATGAAGAGGACGATGTTGAGTTGGAAAATAAAAAATCATTAGAAAATGATTATGAATCAAGTTTTCCTGCTACAAAAAGCAATATTTAACTAAACCTAAAGTGGAAAGCTGCATCCAAAGCAATTCCTATAAAGATTATCGTTAGATATGGTGCAGTCACCTTGTATGCCTTCCACGCAAAATCTGATGTAGGTGTCTTTGTTAGCTTGTAATGATATAACAGCATGAGTCCACCTGCAACAGCAGCAAATACAGTATAGATTACTCCCATACCAAATGCATACAACATTAACGAATATGGTAACAAAATGATAGTATTGGCAAGTATATACTTCGACGTTCTTTCCATGCCAATCAAAACAGGTAACATTGGAATTTTTACTTCCGCATACTCATCACGAATCTTCATGGCTAGACACCAAAAATGAGATGGGGTCCACACAAAAATCAAAAAGCCTATCAAAAATCCTAGAATATCAATAGAACCTGTAGCTGCAGACCAACCAGCCATAGACGCAGCACTACCTGCAAATCCACCTATCACAATATTGGAGGAGTTAAGGCGTTTCAGCCACACTGTATAAATTACAACATAAAAAAATATGCCCAAAGCAATAAAGAACGTACACAAATAATTCAAAGTCAATGCTGCATAAACCACAGAAGTTATGCTTACACCTAGACCATACACAAAAACCGTAATGGGCTTAATTCTACCTGATGGGATTGGTCTTTTGCTTGTTCGCTTCATTTTTAGATCAATATCTCTATCGTAAAAATGGTTGAGTGCACTAGATCCAGCCGAAGCAAGAGATCCTGCAATTATAATATGCAATATTCCCAATTCGCTTAGCTCAGGACCTACAAATTTACTTCCAGCATACATGGATGTTACAGCCGTTATAACAAGTAAAATTATGATTCGTGGTTTTGAAACCTCAAATATTTCTTTTAATCCCAATTATTGTCAGCGGAATAACATAAGATTTAATTTCTTCGAATCTATTCCTGGATTGCAAAACGATTAATATATAATATTTTTCAACAAGCTTAGATGAGTAATTGGGAACTAATCATGCCTGGTGGCGGACTAACTGCAATTGGATTGACTGGTATAGTTCTATCCTATGCAGGAATAGCCCATACATTCGTTGATGGACTGCATGCACTTACAGGTCTGTTATTTTTCTTCGGGTTAATATTCTTGGGTGCTGGAATCCTAGACGGAGGTGTTTCCACTTCCAACAGAACAAAGGCTACGGTGTTGGTTATCATATCTATAGTTTTAGCATTTGGAGGTGCAGCGTTCATAGGCAATACTAGTACTACATTACCAACAGTTGCTGGATTACTAATTATGATTACGATACCGGGCATTGTAATTGCATATATGTCAATGAAGATGCCTCAATATGTAAAACCTATTGGTCTTATCTTCATATTTGCTATAGCTTTGGGAATCACTGTATTTTTCGGCTTTGGTCTGTTAGGTCCTACTGGATATCTAATTCCAGAAATGGAAGATATCACTGAAGAGATTACTGAGATGGTAGTACCGACTAGTCAGATATTTGCAATATCAATATTAGCTGGATCTTCAGAGCAAGGAGCTCCAGATTATAGCCCAGACAACGCACTAGTAGAACAAGGATATGTAATAGAATGGACTAATCATGATGAAGTAGTACACACTGTAACTAGCTCACTTGATTTCGGTGAAACTTTTGATTCTGGATTGATAGATGCTGGTAGTACGTTCCAAATTGATACAGCCAATCTTGCACTAGGTGCATACGAATACATGTGTATTGTACATCCATGGATGATTGCAACATTTGTGGTTGAAGAGCCAAAAGGATCAGTTGTTGAAATTATCAATATTCCTACTGGTGCAGGAAATAATGTAGAAGGGCAGATATTTTATGACCCACAAGATGTGTCAGTTATGAAAGAAACAGTTGTTTTGTGGAATAATAATGATGAAGTAGCACACACTGTAACCAGTTCACTTGATTTTGGTGATACGTTTGATTCTGGATTGATAGATGCTGGTAGTACGTTCCAAATTGATACAACTGGTCTAGAAACAGACACATACGAGTACTTCTGCATAGTTCATCCATGGATGATAGGTTCTATAACTGTAGAATAATGTTGCAAAAAATAATAATATCTAATCTACTTAGAGAAAATTTAGTACAACATGCGAATAAGCAATACCCATATGAGGCATGTGCTATACTTTTAGGAAACACCAACGAAGAAACTTGGGAAACTACTGAAATATTTCTCACTGAAAATACTGACAAATCAGAAATTAATTTTACAGTATCAAACAAACAGTTATTGGAAGGATACACAAAAGCAGAAGAAAATGGACTTGATGTTGTTGGAATATTTCACTCACACCCAAAGTCAGAACCGTCACCATCTAACACAGATATAAAATTCATGAAAGGAAATCCTGTCCCATGGGTTATTTATTCTGGATTGACAAATGATATGAAAGCGTATCTTCTAGAATCGGAAGTAATTCAAATTCCAATAAATTAAATTTTGTTAAAAGTAATTTTTGTACCCTCATTCATCTTTGACAGTATATTTTTATCTGGATTTGTAATTTTGCCTATAACGTTAACAGGTGAATATGGTTTTATCTCTCCGCTTTTACCGATTGGTGTTGGACCAAAAAATAAACATATTGCTTTTCCACTGGGCCAATAAGCAACGTCATTAAGATTAACCAAATCCTTTGCATTTTCTTCAGGCTGAGTGATTGGAGATTCATCAGTATAGATCTCCTCACCCCAAATATGCGCGTTGACTGAGAACGGTAATGATTTTAAAAGACTAGTACAAGTTTTAGGAGAACTGGTATCATCCAGTTCTATAATTATATTCTCTAACTCTGGAATGCTAGCAAGTATTTTTTTTTTCATGGAATAATTGTTTAGATTAAATACTCCTTAATTTTATGCTTATTATGGCAATGGATATACATGTCTACGATACTTATGTTAAAGCCAAAGATGGTCATACTATGCACTTTGATGTTATAACAAATGTGCAGGATCATGACAAAGCAATTGAATATGCTAAACAATGGCTAGCAACAGTTGGTGAAGATGGCGCAAAGGTGACAGGAGACGAATGCCAATTTTGTCACACACAGGGTGCCCCAGAACCAGTTGAAAATGAAATCAAAGAGAAGGGATTCTTCATCCAAAAAATGGAAGGATGTTCATAAACTTCTTTTTAATTTAAAATTTTTCAAACTTTATTGATAACATATTCTATCTGAAACTATGTCTGAAAAAAACTACTATCGCTCAACAATTGAAGGTGAAAAAAGTACCCAGTGGATTTGTGGCTGTTTTGAGACTAGCGATGGTTTCTTCAAATTTTGCGACAAGCATGGGACTACATTACGCAAAGCTGTAGTAGCACAAATTGATGAGCTTGATATGACCAGAATTGAGAAATAATGTTGAATTTACAATGCTATTATAGCTACAAATACGGAAACAAAAACTATTGATACGGTACTTAATAATTTTATAACAGTATTAAGTGCAGGTCCAGCTGTGTCTTTGTAGGGGTCTCCTATAATATCACCAACTACTGTAACTTTGTGTTCTTCAGTTCCTCTTTCTCCCTTCATTTCTATGAGTTTTTTAGCATTATCCCATGCCCCTCCAGTATTTACCATATGAT
>Ga0207963_1000814_pt1 | contig 16604 bp, 13 predicted proteins | sample Knorr_S15_td_NAD_FD_185604 | JGI IMG/M metagenome (GOLD analysis project Ga0207963, IMG submission 185604) | Marine microbial communities from Southern Atlantic Ocean transect - Knorr_S15_td_NADW_ad_2500m_LV_A (SPAdes) (version 2) | ecosystem: Environmental > Aquatic > Marine > Oceanic | place...
GCCTGAGGATTTTCAAATGTCGGAAATCCGGATTCAAAGGGACAACCTGAATGTTGCCCTGCTGATTGAGGCCGCATCGCAGCGATTTCCATTCATCAACGAACGAACACCCATGAGCGTCACAACGGGCATTATGACTTTCACTCCTGATGGGCATGCGCTTTGCGGTCAAGTGCACGATGTCGAAGGGCTTTTTCACTGCACCGGGTTCAATGGACGTGGGGTTTTCCAGAGTACTTCGGTGGGCCTTCTGATGGCGGATCTCATATGCCAAGGCCGCAGCCGTTACCAAATGGAACATCTTGCAGCAGATCGATTTTCAGGTGAGGAGTGGCTTGGTGACCGGGAATCCATAAAGACTCGATGTCGGAACCGCTACGCGAATCATTACTTGATTGCTTCAAAGCGTTGAGCATGCGGGTCAGCCGAATAGATCAGATGGAGGGCTGCTCTAATTTAAGTTTATTGGTTTGCCTCCTAAAAACCACTCTGATCACGGAATTAAACTAATAAACTCGTAATACACGGACTTGTTTGCGCAAAGTTTTGTACGCGGTTCAGAAATAATAAACACATCGATGTTTTGCAGGCACCCAAGTTAACCTGAATGTACACAAATTTAGGCATAGGGTTACAACATAGGGTTACAACTTTTTTTATCATCCTGTTTTACATTCAAAAGGGGGGGAGAAAGAATTCCAAGGTAGCCGTAAAATGGTTTCGCAAGGCGGCTAATCAGGGACATGCCGGCGCCCAAAACAGACTTAAGAAGATGTAAACCAATGGCCAATGGGGAGCGATCTACAAAGATTAGTATCGATGGCGAAGAAGGCTGGAAGACACAAAAGATAGAGCACTTAAAAAAGGGTTCGGAGACACCTCTCACGCTACGTGGGCTGGGTCGACTGCGAGCTACCTTCCTGTATCCAAGTAGTTTGCAAAGTAGGGGAAGTTGCCGGTTGGCATTTCGTCGTCAATATCCGAAGGCAGGCTTGTAGCAGGCGTTATCAGGGGCGGACTGGGTGTCCTCTGCTTTTCCCGAGGGGCCGTCCGTCAAGCCGAAGTGTTTGGCGCGCAGCGCGGATGCCTTGCGATACTCGGCATGGCCGTCGGACATGACGAGGTTCCCGCCCCTAAAATGCACCGAGGCGTACCAGTCTGATTTAGGGCCTCTTGAGTGATGCCAGTAAGTGTATAAGCCCTTGCCGCACCCGCCAAACGACGGCCCGTACGAGGGCCGTAACGCCGTATAGCTTACGAGCCGGACGGTTTCCTGGATGATGGCTACTTCGGAGGGGTTGCGCACCTGGTCCATCGACAAGTCCATCACCACGCCGTTGGGCAGGTAGCTGGTTGCGCTGGTCTCGGTCGCATCGGAGGCGTCGCCCGGTTTTTTCGCATCCGGGCACGTGTACACCTCGGTGCTGGGTCGATCTTGTCTTTGGAGGTAGGGCGCGATGGCGTACAGGCAGTTGTTGCGCCAGTAGGAGTTGCGCTTGTTCATGAAGTCGGGCACCTGCGACGCCTTGGGCGGGTACTTCTCGAAATCGTTCTCGTAAAGCACGAGCGCGATGCCGATCTGTTTCATGTTGCCGAGGCACTGGGTCTGCCTGGCCTTCCCCTTCGCCTTGGCCAGGGCGGGAAGCAGCAACCCCGCCAGGATGGCGATGATGGCGATCACCACCAACAGCTCGATGAGCGTGAATGCCCGCTTGGTCGTTGTGTTCATTTTGCTGCCTTGGCTTTCAGTTCATCTGCCGTCTTGCCGCCGTTCTTGCGGAGGATGGCTGCGATTTCGTTTTGGGAAAAATTTGTCGCGCAATCAAGCGGCGTTTCGCCGTCGAAGTTGATTGCGTTGACGTTGGCCTCGGCCGCGAGGATCAATTCCACGATATCCGGGTGACCGCACCACGCCGCCCAGTGCAGGGAGGATGCGCCGTAACGTTCGTCCCGGGTGTCCACCTCGGTTCCGGCCACCAGATGCCGGAGGACAACGTCCCTGTTCCCCGCCTCGGCCGCAGCCCAGATGGGCGTCCCTGGCGTTGGGATGGCCGTCGGCTCCGGAGTGGCACACCCCGTCAACAACGCGGCTGCAATGGTCGTTTGTAGCAAAAACTTCATAAGACGGATGACGGGGGAGCCTAGAAAAGTGGGCGGAAATTAACAAACCAAATTCTTCAAAATCGTCTTCAGCAGCCAAGTCGCGTTGGGTGGATGAGTGGCCGAAAGTCCATTATTTGGCCAAGCGTTTGCTTGATGCCCTCCAAGTGGCTGGGGCATAATCCGCCGCGTCCAATGTTTCTCTCAAGCGAACTTCACCGGCAACACCTCGAGGTGACGCGGCGTTACTTCCTGCAACTCGGAGCAGTCGGTGTTGCCGCGCTGAAGCCACTGTCCGCCTGGGCGGATTCCGATCAAGCCCTCCTCGATGAGGCGACGGCTGATCTCGGGTATTTCACGCCGCAGGATGATTTTGGCACGGTCGAGCGTGGCGATCCCCTGCCGTACCAGCTGCCCTTGGCCAAGCGGCTCGAGGTTGGCTTGGAACGTGAAACTTGGAAGCTCGACGTCGTTCCGGATCCCGAGAGCAATCCGCAGATGGGCAACCCGCTCTCGAGGGCGAAGGGCAACGCGCTGGATTTCCAGGCGCTCTTGAAGCTCGGGGAGAAACACGCGGTGCGGTTTCTCAAGATCATGACCTGCAACAACATTGGCGCGCCGCTGGGCATGGGCTTGTGGGAGGGGGTGCCGCTTCGCCACGTCATCTGGGCCACCAAACCGACGGCGAACATCCGGCGCGTGTTTTACCATGGCCATCACAATAACGACCCCAAGCAGATGTTCCGGAGCTCACTGCCGATCGGCCGGGTGCTTGAGGATCCGCCGGGCGACAACCCGGTGATCCTCTGCTACAAGCTCAATGGCCAATGGCTGACCGGCAAACGCGGTGGCCCGGTGCGGATGCTGGTGCCCGATGCCTACGGCTTCAAGTCGGTCAAGTGGCTCAAGAGCGTTCTGCTCACCAACAATTACCAAGCCAACGACACCTATGCCGGCGGCAACAACGACATCGACAGCTGGATGAAAACCATGAGCCGGTTTCACTACAAACCGGAAAAGGCCAAGGCCGGGGAGCCGATCCCGGTCACCGGCTGGGCACAGGTCGGCGTGGGCGGTTTGAGCAAGGTGCAGATCTGGATCAACCCGAAAGACAACGAGTGGCCCGAGGACGATCCGTACTTCACCAGGGCACCGTGGCGGGACGCGACGATTCTGCCGCCTCCCACCCGTTGGGGCGGCGATCTGCCCGGCGGCAGGCTGCCGGACAACGTGCGGTTCTTTGAAGGGAACGGCCAACCGAAACATTGGCCCATGCGCTACACCCTTGCACACTGGGCGACGTTGCTGAAGGGGATCGCCTCAGGCAATTACGATGTGCGCTGTCGGACCATTGACCTCAACGGAATCGCCCAGCCGATGCCGCGCCCGTTCCGCAAGTCCGGCCGCAACACCATCCAGAGGTTCTCGCTCACGGTTGAGGGTTGATTTTTCCAGCTTGCTTCACTTGAGGCTTGCCCGGGATGTCGCTGGGTTAGAGTATTCGTGCCGTCTTTTTTTGTGAGTCCGTTCATTCCGTTGAATTTCCGCCGCCTGGCCGAGGCGACCGTCTTGGTCGGCGCGTTGGCTGTCGGCTTGGCCAATCCGGAGGCTGCGGGGATCGATTTCAATCGGGACATCCGGCCGGTGCTTTCTGAGAACTGTTTCCAATGCCACGGACCGGACGCGGCCAAGCGCAAGGCCGGTCTGCGTCTTGACACGCGCGAGGGCGCGACCGAGGCGCGCGACGGCGTGCGGGCAATCGATCCGGCGGACTTGGCCAAGAGCGAGCTGCTGGCGCGCATCACGGCCACCGACCCCGACACGCGGATGCCGCCGCCGGAGGCGAACAGCCGCCTGGCCCCGGAGCAGGTGACGCTGCTGAGCGAATGGGTCAAGGCCGGCGGCGAGTACGACCGGCATTGGGCGTTTAAAAAACCGGTTCGCCAGCTGCTGCCCAGCTTGGCGGCCAACCGGCGCGCGTGGGCGAAAAACGCGGTCGATGTTTTCATCGCCGCCAAGCAGGCGGAGGCGGGTGTCACGCCGTCGCCGCAGGCGGCCAAGGCGACGCTGCTGCGCCGCGTGAGTCTCGACCTGACCGGCCTGCCGCCGTCCCCGGCGCAGATCGCTGCGTTTGTCGCGGACACAAGTCCGGACGCGTTCGAAAAGGTGGTGGACGGGTTGCTGCAGTCGCCGCACTACGGCGAGCGCTGGGGGCGCCACTGGCTGGACACGGCGCGCTACGCCGACTCCGACGGCTACAGCCACGACGCAGGCCGGTCGATGTGGCCGTACCGCGACTGGGTGATCGATGCAACGAACCGCGACGTGTCGTTTGACCGGTTTGTCATCGAGCAGCTCGCCGGCGACATGCTGCCCGACGCCACGTTACCCCAGCGCATCGCCACCGGGTTTCACCGCAACACGCAGATCAACACCGAGGGCGGTGTGGACAAGGAGCAGTTCCGCATCGACTCGATTTTTGACCGCATCGCCACGACGGGCGAGGTGATGTTCGGCCTGACGCTTGGCTGCGCGCAGTGCCACGATCACAAGTTCGACCCCATTTCGCAGGTCGAGTATTACCGGTTGTTTGCCTTTTTCAACAACGCCGACGAGCCGCGCATCGAGGCGCCGACGGCCGAAGTCCTGGCCAGGCGCGCCGAGCACGGCGCGCGCGTGAAGCAGCTCGAGACTGAGTTGAGCGCCTTGGCCAAGGAGGATGCCAAGCGCAAGCCGCTCGAGGCCAGCCTGGCCAAGCTTAAAAAGGCGCGGCCAAGCGCAGCGACGACTTTGGTGATGGCCAAGCGCGGAAAGCCGCGCACGACTCGCCGGTTTGTGCAGGGCGATTTCACCCGTCCGGCCGAGGAGATGCAGCCGGGGACGCCGTCTGTGTTGCACCGCCTGGCCCAGTCGGACGGGAACCGGCTCGACTTCGCCCGCTGGGTCGCCGATCGCAACAATCCGCTCCTGGCGCGCGTGGCCGTCAATCGCATGTGGCAGCACTTTTTCGGGCGCGGCATCGTGCAGACGGAGAACGACTTTGGCTCGCAGGGCATCCCGCCGACGCATCCCAAGCTGCTCGACTGGTTGGCGGTGGAATTCATGGAGAACGGCTGGAGCCAAAAACAGATTCACCGGCTGATCGTCACCTCGGCAACGTACCGGCAGGCATCACTGCGCCGCGCGGATTTGGAGCGCGTTGACCCGTACAACAAGTGGCTCGGCAGGCAGGCGCGCTTTCGCCTGGACGCCGAGGTGGTGCGCGATTTGGCGCTGGCCTCCAGCGGTTTGCTCAGCGCGAAGATGGGCGGGCCGGGCGTGTTCCCGCCGCAACCGGACGGCTGCATGGACCTTGGCCAGCATCGAAAAACCTGGAAGGCCAGCAGCGGCGAGGATCGTTTCCGCCGCGCCGCGTACACGTACCGCTGGCGAAACACGCCGCACCCGGCGCTGAAGGTATTCGACGCCCCGGCCGGGCTGGCCGCGTGCACGCGCCGCATCCGCTCGAACACGCCACTGCAGGCGCTGACGCTGATGAACGACCCGGCGTTCGTCGAGTTGGCGGTCGGCTTGGCCAGGCGGCTCATGACGGAGGCTGACAGCACGGCGAATCGCATCCGCTTCGGCTTCCAGCTTTGCCTCGGCCGCGAGCCGGACGCGGAGGAACTGCGACTGCTCACCGGCCTGGTGGAAAGCCAGCGCAGTGAGTTTGCCGTGCAATCCGCCGAGGCCAAGGCGGTGGTGGCCAGGGCCAAGCTGCTTGGCCAAGCGACGCAGCCGGCCGGCGGCGATACAGAGTTCGCGGCGTGGACGATGGCGGCGCGCGTGCTGCTGAACCTTGACGAAACGATTACCCGCGAATGATGAACGATTTAATGGACAGCCAGGCGCAACAAATGGATTTGCAACAGGCCACCCGGCGGCATTTTTTCAGCCAATGCTCGATGGGCCTGGGCTCGATCGCGCTGGGCTCGCTGCTCGGAGACGACTTGGCCAAGGCGGCGCGCGCGAACCCGTTTCAGCCCGGCAAGCCGCACTTCCAGCCAAGGGCCAAGAATGTCATATACATGTTCATGGCGGGGGGGCCGTCGCAGTTGGAGTTGTTCGACTGGAAACCGGAACTGGCCCGGCGCAGCGGCGGCGACATCCCCGAGTCGTTCATCAAGGGCAAGCGGTTTGCCTTCATGAACAGCACGTTCAAGGACCAGAAAAAGCTGCTTGGCCCGGTGAAACAATTCAGGCGGCACGGGCAGGCTGGCATGTGGTTCAGCGACAACATCCCGCACATCGGCGGCATCGCCGACGAGATGACAATGTTCCGCACCTGCAAGACAAACCTGTTCAACCACGCGCCGGCCAAGCTGTTCATGAACACTGGCACCGGGATTTTTGGGCGGCCGAGCATGGGCTCATGGGTGACGTACGGCATCGGCAGCGAGACGCAAAGCCTGCCGGGGTTCGTGGTGCTGCACTCCGGTTCGCGCGGTCCGCGCGGCGGGGCGGCAAACTGGGCTAGCGGCTTTTTGCCGACGACATATCAGGGGGTGCCGCTGCGGGGCTCGGGCGATCCAATCCTGAATCTGGCCAACCCGGCCGGCGTCAGCGCCAGGCGCCAGCGCGCCTCGATCGACGTCATCAACAAACTCAACCTAAAGCGCCTGGTGGCGACCGGTGATCCCGAGATCAACACGCGCATCGCCTCGTACGAGATGGCGTACCGCATGCAGTCCAGCGCGCCGGAGTTGATGGATATCTCCGGCGAGTCCAAGGCGACGCTTGACCTGTACGGCGTCGAGCAAGGCAAACCAAGCTACGCCAACAACTGCCTCTTGGCGCGGCGCCTCGTGCAGCGCGGCACGCGGTTTGTGCAGTTGTACCATGCGAACTGGGACAGCCACGGCGGCCCGGGTGAGACCCTCACCAAGGACTTCGACAAGGTGACACACGAAGTCGACCAGGCCAGTGCGGCGCTGGTGAAGGATCTCAAGGCGCACGGGATGCTCGACGACACGCTGGTGATATGGGGCGGCGAGTTTGGCCGCACGCCGATGAGCGAGGCGAGGCAAACGGCGGGGCGCAACCATCACATCGACGCGTTCACCATGTGGATGGCCGGCGGCGGCATCAAGCCCGGCAACATCGTCGGCGAGACGGATGAGTTCGGGTTCGGTGCGATCGATCAAGAGTGCCACGTGCACGACCTGCACGCGACCGTGCTGCACCAGCTCGGGCTGGATCACAAGCGGTTGACCTTCCGTTTTCAGGGCCGCGACTTCCGGTTGACCGACGTCCACGGCAACGTGATTCAGGACGCGCTGGCGTAGGGGCGGTATTAACTTTTCCGACGGCCAAGTGGTGGTTTTCCGTAACCATTTATCTCGGAATAGCGTTTAATCTATGTTCGGGTTGGCTGGTCGGCCGGTTGGCCTGCGACCTTGGAACGAGTGAAATGGTGAAAAACGGAGGAAAGTCGGTATTGGCAGTGGTTGCCCTGGGCATGCTTTCGGTGTCCACAGAGATTGCGTGGTCGACCGAGAACCCGTATCTCGCCATCAGTGAACGCAATGCGTTTAACCTCACAAGCGAGCCGCCACCCACGCGCGAAACCGCCCCGCCCGAGCCGCCGAGAAGTGAGGATATCATGCTCACCGGTATTTACCTGCACAAGGGTGTGGAACGCGCGGCATTGGCACGGGTCGATACCAAGAAAAAGGCCGAGCCCCCCACCTACCTGCAATTGGCGGCTGGCGAAAAAAAGGATGGCATCGAGATCGTCTCCATCGACAAGGCAACGGGAAAAGTTACTATCAAGGAATTCGGTGAACTCCGCAGCCTGAGTTTCAAGGAAAACACCTTCAAGACATCGGTGACCAAGGCACCCCGGACTTCATCGAGAAGTTCATCCAGTGCTGCCGCGAAGAAGGTGGCCGAGATTAAGAAGGCCGCCGATAAGAAACGAGCCGAGGAAGCCGCCCGGCGCTCAAGGGGCGGCGGAGAACGATCGTTCAGCAGTAACGAATTGCGGGAGCGCGTTGCCAAAATGTCGGATTCGGATCGGCAAAAGTACGTGCAAGAGATGCGCGAACGGTTTAGCAGCCAGGGTCGGGGCGACGGGAGGAGTGACCGCGGCGGTGACGGACGTCGCGGGCGCGGACGGTAGGATTCCCTTTAATCCTCCACCGGCCAAGCGACAAAAAAAGCGGAGCCGTTTGGCTCCGCTTTGGGGATTATCCAGATAATCAATCCAGATTATTCCGCGATGGAAACTTCGTAAGGCTTGCTGGCCTCGACTTTCGGCAACTCGACCTTGAGCATGCCGTTCCTGAACTCGGCCTTGATTTTGCAGGTCTCAACGGCGCTGCCCAGTTCAAACGAGCGGCTGAACTTGCCGTAAGCCCGCTCGTAGCGGTGGCCAAACTCATTGCCCGCGCTTTGCTCGCTCTTGCGCTCGCCGGTCAGCGTCAGCACGCCTTCCTCCACCGTCAGGTTCACATCGGCCTTGGTCAGGCCGGGCAGGTCGGCGGTCAGCGTGTAGGCGTCGGGCGACTCCACGATGTCCACCGCCGGGCTCCACGCGTCGGTTTGGGTGGTCTTGGCCGAGGTGCCGAACGAGTCGTTGAACAGACTGCTAAACACATCCTCGAACACCGTCAGCGGATTTTCATTTCTTCTCGTACATGTCATCATCATCATTTTTCCTTTCTATTTTAGGGTTACGGTTTCTATCGAACCAACTGCCCAACTTAATGCAATCCGCGTGCCAAGCGATTCGAGCTAAAAATGGTCAAAAAATTGGTTTATTCGCTAAAAAATAGCAACAAAGGGACATAATGACACAGTATAAATGAACTCGTTATAGGGACAATATGACCCTATTCGCCCACTTGGTCAAGCGGCCGAAGTGGCCTTTACTTTACAGGGTTGCGGGTGCGTGCGCATGGTTTGGCGCCGTGAGCTTGGCTTATTTCCTGAGGCGTGTGGCGATGCTGGTGCCGTTGGTGCTCGTGATCAGCTTCCTCGCGTTTTGTCTCGTGCGCGTCGCTCCGGGCGGGCCGTTTGACAAGGAGCGCGCCCCGGCCTCGCCGGACATCGAGCGCAATCTCAAGGCCAAGTATCACCTCGACGAGCCGTTGTGGCAGCAGTACCTGCGATTTGTCGGCATCGGTTTTGAAAAACGCGACGGCGAGTGGCGGGCATTCGAGGGCGGCTTGGTGCGGGGCGACTTCGGGCCGTCGCTGAAGTATCGCAACCACTCGGTCAACGACATCATCGCGCAGGGCTTGCCGGTGTCGTTGTCGCTGGGGCTGTTGTCGTTCTGCTTTGCGTTAGGCATCGGGATTCCGCTGGGCGTGTGGACGGCGATTCGCCGGGGGCGCTGGCAGGATCATGTCGGCAGTTTTTTTTCCATTCTCGCGGTTTGCATCCCGGCGTTTGTGCTGGGGCCGGTGCTGATTGTTTTGCTGGGGATTCGGTGGCCGGTTTTCCCGGTGGGACTTTGGGGCGGGCCGTGGCATGTCATCCTGCCGGCGATCACGCTCGGCACCTACTTCGCCGGAAAAGTTTCGCGGCTGGCCCGCGAGGGGATGAGCCAGACGCTGCAGTCGGACTTTATCACCACGGCGCGGGCCAAGGGCGTGGGCGAGACGACGGTGGTGTTGCGGCACGCGCTGCGCGAAGGCCTCCTGCCGGTGGTGACGTACAGCGGGCCGCTGCTGGCCGACCTGTTGGTGGGATCGTTCGTGGTGGAAAACCTGTTTCAGATTCCCGGCATCGGGGTGTTCCTCGTGAACAGCTCGATCAACCGCGACTACACGATGGTGGTCGGGTTGGTGATTTTATATTCCGTGATGTTGCTGACGCTGAACTTGGCGGTCGATGTCGTCTACGGCTTGCTGGACAAGCGGGTGAAATATGGCTGAGGCGATGAACCAACCCGGCCAAGCGCTTGGCCAAGCGCAGGAAACCGGCGAGTCGCCGAACCGCCGCGCCTGGCTTCGGTTCCGCGACAACCGGCCGGCGATGGTGGCGTCGGTGTTTCTGCTTGGCCTGCTCGTGCTGGCGCTGGCTTGGCCGCTGGTCTCGAGCCAGGGCGATGTGCACAGCGAGGCGCAATTCGCCGCGCCAAGCGCCGGGCATTGGTTTGGCACCGACGTGCACGGGCGCGACCTGTTCGGGCGCGTGCTGGCCGGGGCGCGGATTTCGCTGATGGTCGGCCTGGTTGGCGCGCTGGTGAGCCTGGTGATCGGCGTGCTGTGGGGTGCGACGGCCGGCCTGCTCGGCGGGCGCTGGGACAACCTGATGATGCGCACGGTGGACGTGCTCTACTCGCTGCCGTCGATCATTTTTGTGATCGTGATCATCACGACGCTGGAGGGGGTGTTGCAGGGCTGGCTGCAATCGGCGTTCGGCGGCGGCAGCGGCGAGACGGCGCGGATGCTGTTGCTCTACGCCGGCCTGGGCGCGGTGTCGTGGCTGACGATGGCGCGCATCGTGCGCGGGCAGGTGCTGGCGTTGCGCGAGCGGCAATTCGTCGAGGCGGCGCGGTCGCTTGGCCTCGGCACGTGGGCGATCTTGTGGCGGCACATCCTGCCGAACGTCGTCGGGGTGGTGATTGTTTACCTGACGCTGACGCTGCCGGCGGTGATACTGTACGAGTCGTTTTTGAGCTACCTCGGGCTGGGCATCCAGCCACCGAGAGCGAGCCTGGGGTCGCTGATCGCGGAGGGCGCGGCGCAGATCAACCCGGTGCGAATTTACTGGTGGATGATCGTGTACCCGGCCGGCTGCCTGGCGGCGATGCTGATGGCGCTCAACTTCCTCGGCGACGGTCTGCGGGATGTGTTCGACCCCAAGGCGGACAAGGATCTTTGAGCGGCCAAGCGCTTGGCCAAGCGTTTTTTGTTGGGGGGTCGCGGAGAAAGAAAAAATGGTCGGGACGGAGAGATTCGAACTCTCGACCTCCTGATCCCGAACCAGGCGCGCTACCAAGCTGCGCCACGTCCCGACCAAAGGGCCGGGCAGTGTGCCGAGGGTGGGGGCACTTGGCAAACGGTTTCTCGCAGCTTCGGGCACGGCGTTTTTTTGCGTTGTCGGCGTGCGGTCATTGACCCGGGACGATGAAGTGTTTAATGATGCCCGGCCCTATGAACGAGGACATCCGCCAATTACTGGTGCTTCAGGATCGCGACGCCAAGGCCAACCGGCTCGAGGCCGAGCTGGAATCCATCGACCCCGAGCGCGAAAAAACCAGGCGGGACAGCATCCGGACCCAGCAGGTATTGGATCAAGCCAAGCAGGATCAGAGGCAGCTGGAGGTTCGCCGGAAGGATTTGGAGAACGAGGTGGAGGCCAAGAAGGAGCAGATCCTCAAGTTCTCCCAGCAACAGCTCGAGACCAAAAAGAACGTGGAATACCAGACTCTTGCCCGGGAGATCGACCATGTCCGGGAGGCTATCTCGGAAATCGAGGAGCAGGAGATGGAACTGATGGAGCAGCAGGACGCCTTCAAGTCAACGCTTGCGGAGGCCAATCAGGTGGCCGAGGAGGCCAAGTCGGGTGAGGCAAAAAAAATATCCGACCTCGACGAGCGCGAAAAAAATATTGAGAGCGAACTGGACGCGCTGGATGAGGAACGCGATGAGATCGTTTCAAAAATTAACAAAAAAATGGTCGCGCACTACGAACGATTGCTGGACACCAAGGAGGGCAAGGCGATCGTGGGCGTGGATCACGGCAGTTGCGGTGGCTGCCACATGAAGTTGCAGACGCAGGAAATCGTCAATGCCAAGAGTGGGCGCGAGATGGCCACCTGCACAAACTGCGGCCGGCTCATCTACTACACACGAGAGATGGTCATGGCTGATGAGTTGGATTAATAGACTGGCCTGCGGAAAAGTTGTAACCAACCTCGTTCCACAAACGACTAGTTAAGCACCTGGCAACGTGGCTGGGATGGGAGAATAGAAAATATAACATTATGAAACTAAAGACGATAATAGCAATGACGGCTGCTCTGATGATCGGTGCAGGAGGAACGACGACTGTTCAGGCTAAGGGGGATCGCGATCGTGGCTCTTGCCGCGAAGTTCACGCAAAAAAGGACGGTGACAAAAGAGCGCACGCCCGACGCGATCAGGGTTCCCGTGGCTCACAGGCCCGTCGTGGGTTTGGGGGTCCTCGCGGTCCGATGGCATCACGCAGTCACCAAGGTTCGGGTGGCTCTAAGGCTCGACATGCTCGCGGTGGCCAAAAGGGTCAGCCGCGTGGAAATAAAGTTCGCCGTGACGGCCAAGGCCGGCCTGGTTCAAACCCAAAGGCTCGCGGTGGCAAACGCGGTGGTGATAAGAATCGTGGTGGCGGAAAGGGTCGCTTAAAGAACCGCGGTCAACGTCGTTAGATTTTGGCCCGCTTGGCCGAGTGTCGTTCGGTGCTTACCAAGTTTTGAATTACTTGAGGGTGGGCATGTTTAAGGCATGCCTGCCCTTGTTTTGTTGGGAGGTCTTTTTCCCTGTTTTTTGGTCGGGAGGCGAATACTCCCAAGTGCGCCAGGATCACACATTTGATCACCGATTTGTTGACTAAAACGACCCAATTGGATCGTTTTTTTTGATCGGTATCGCTATTGCTATAGAAAACGGTGAGTTATTTTATTGAGTTGAAGCATTTGATAACCAGTGAGTTATTTAAAAGAAATCGTCCGATGCATTTCATGACAATCCATTCGCGTTGGGCCATGGCGCTGCTGTTGTTTGGCATGGTGGCATCGATCGCGCCGCGCTCGGCCAAGGCGGCGGAGGGGCCATGGCGCTGGTCCAACCCTCGACCGCACGGCAACTCCATTCGCGCCATCGCGAAGGGCGACGACTTTTCGATTGAGGTCGGCGACAACGGCTCGATCCACACCAGCCAAAACATGGTACAATGGTTTCCCCGAGAGAGCGGTGTCGAGCACACGCTGCGTGCCACCGTGTTCTTCAATGAACAGGCGATTGTGGCCGGCGACGACGGCATACTCCTTTACAGCGAGAGTGAGGAGCAGTTTGAGCCGGGCAAACTGGACAAGCCTGCGAGCGGGAACTTTCGCGCCCTGGCGGCCTCGGGCAAAACGATCGTTGCCGGCGGCGACGACGGCATGCTCTACACCAGCACCGACGGACAGAAGTGGCGCAAGCGAACCTTTGGGTACAACAACCACATTCACGCGCTGATTTGGACAGGAAACTTTTTCGTCGCTGTGGGCGAGGGCGGTCTTGTGGCCACCAGCACCAACGGCAGTTCGTGGACCAAGCGCCAGAGCCGGACCAACCGCGACCTCAACGCGCTGGCCTACGTCAACAAGCGTCTCTGGACCGTCGGCGATGACGGCGTCGTGCTGCTCAGTTACAACGATGGCCAGTCATGGCTCGCGGCACGATCCGGCACCGACAAAAACTTGAACGCTGTCACCGGCACAGCATCGGAGGTCATCGTTGCCGGTGAGAACGTCGTGCGAAAGGGTGTGCTTGATTTTTTCATGTACTGGGTGGACCTGCTTGAGGATGACGAGGGGACCAACCCCTCACCGCCGCCTGACTGGACCTATTATTGCGCCATCGAGGTGGAAGGCAAATATCTGCTCGGCGGCCGCACCGGCATGCTGGTGGACAGTGTCCGCGATGAGGAGGATGACGAGTACCTGTACTGGTTCAGCGCCGACGACTCGGTGCGCAACTGGCTTTGGGACATCAACCGGGTCGGCGACCTGATGGTCACCGTGGGCGACCACGCCACCGTGCTGACCAGCCACGACGGTGCCTCGTGGAATCTTGAGGTCGTGCCCGAGTCGGCGACTGAGTCGATCCTGCTCGGCGTCGGCGGAACCACGAACCTGCTCGTTGCTGTCGGCAACCACGGCCAACTGCTGACCAGTCACAACTCGTGGACCAATGTCGTCACTCAAAATGACCTTGGCCAAGCGGTGACAAACAAGGTCAACACACTCGGCGTTGTCTGGGAGGTTGCCGATCCCAAGCCGACCGAGAACGACCTGCAGGGCGTGGCTGCGCTCGGGGAGATGTGGGTCGTTACCGGTGGCAAGGGCACGGTGTTGACGACGAGCGATGGCAAGCAATGGAGCAAGCACCAGGCGCCGACCACCGGCATCCTTACCAGCGTCGAGGCGTTCAAGGGACGTTTCGTCGCCACCGGCGAGGACGGCGTCATCCTCACCTCGACCAACGGCGCTGACTGGACTGCGCAGGCCTCCGGCACGACCGAGTGGCTTTATCGCGTGCGCGCGTTTGACGACCAACTCGTCGCCGTTGGCCAGGCGGGAACCATCCTCACCAGCGCAGACGGCGACACATGGGCCAAGCGCGAGAGCGGCACTGGCCAGTGGCTCAACGACGTTACCCAAGTCGGCGACGCGTGGCACGTCGTCGGCGCGAACGGCACGGTGCTGACCAGCCCCGACCTCGAGTCGTGGCAGGCCAAGGGCACGATCACCGGCTTGTCGCTCTACGGCGCCTTGGCCAACGAGGGCCAGTTGTTGTCCGTGGGACTCGAGGGAATTATTCTGCGAAAGGAAATCATCCCGCGCACCACCCCGATCCTGATCCGCTGGGATCGCGCCGTTGCCGCCGACGGCGGGATCACGAACAACTTCGGCTTTCGCGGCTTTCCCGGCCAACGGTTTTCGCTCGATCGCAGTCCGGACTTGAAGACATGGGAGCCCGGGCCGAATCTGGAGTTGCTCGACGGCTCCGGCGTGCTCGAATACTCGAACACCACCCGCGCGGCGCGGGAGTTTTACCGCGCCAAGCTGCGCTGATCACCCGCCCGGCGTTACGTCGCTCAGCAGCACCTCCATCAGCACCACCGAGTGCGCCGGGACTCGCCCGGCGAAGAAGCCGAGCTTGCCGTAAGCCAACTCGGGCGGAATGTAGAGCATCGCGTGGCCGCCTTTTTTCATCAGCTTCAGTCCCTCGCCAACGCCCGGCAGCATTATCGCCATTTCCTTTACCGTGATTTTCAGCGGTGCGGGCCGGGGATTCACCGAGTCGGCAAACACACGGCCAAACTCGTTCGCCTCGGAGACCAACTCCGCGACAAAATGAAACGTGACCGTGTCGCTGTCTTTCACAAACTCGCCGGTTCCCGGCTTGAGTTCCTCGTAAATGAGTCCCGAGTGGGTCGGCTCGATGTTCAGCGCCTCCTGAATTTCCTTCATCTGACTTGCGGCGATGTCCCGCAGCATTTGGTCGATCGACGCCTCGGTGGCTTCGAACGCCTCCGCTTTCCCCCCGACCCGCAAGATGCGCACGCTCTCGATGACGACATCGGCATTGGGCTTGTTCGGCCCGCTGACCGCCACGCCGGCGATCGCGTCCACGATATCCAACCCGCCCACCACTTTGCCGAAGACGGAGTGGTTCCCGGCGCGGATGTCGGTGAAGTCCAGCCACGGCGTCGCGGCGTGCGTGATAAAAAACTGGCTGCCGTTCGTGTGCTCGCCGGAGTTGGCCATCGAGAGGACGCCCGGGCCGTCGTGCTTCAGGTCGGGATGAAACTCGTCCGGCAGCCAGTAGCCGGGATTGCCGGTGCCGTTGCCCAGCGGACAGCCTCCCTGAATCATGAAGTCCTTGATGACCCGGTGAAAAATCAGCCCGTCAAAGTACGGCTTGCCCGCGGGATTGGCCGGGAACGCCTGCTGATCCTTGCTGTAAAACTTCGTGCCCTCGGCCAAGCCGATAAAGTTGGCGACGATGAGTGGCACTTTCTCGTACTCGAGCCGGGCCGTCATCACGCCGAGGTTCGTCGTGATCATCGCGTAAATGCCGTCGTCTATCACGTCGGTCGGTGGGCCGACTTTCACGCGGAAAAAGTAGGGCGAAGCGGCGATGAGATGTTGCAGCTCCCAAAGGATGGGTGTTTTCCCGGCGATCACTTGGCCAAGCGCTTGCCACTGCTTGAGGTCGGAGGAGCCCTCAATGAACAGTATCGAGCCGGCTTCGGCGTCGCTGATCGTGAGCGCAATCGCTTGGCGGGTGGGATCGCCGGCAACCGGCGTGACGTCGATCGACACAATCGCCTCAGTGCCTTGGCCAAGCGCAGTCGCGCCGGACAAACCAAGCGCCAGCACGGCGAGAGATCGGTAAAAAGTCTTCATCATAATCCGCGGCCCGGAAGTGTTACGGCTGCACGGCTGCACGGCCACCTTTTTCGCGCCCCCACCTTGGTTGGGACGGCTGTCCTAGCCGTCCGCACTTTGGCCAATTTTAATTGCCATTTCTCGGGCGGCTAGTAGCGTCGCCCGAGCCGCCCGCGAGTTGCCCAGGACCGGGGTCGTCGCTTGGCTTGTTTTCACAATGAAACCTGTTTTCGAAAAATTCTTTTTGTCGTCGCTGGCCTCGCTTGGCTTGGCTACCTCCACCTCCGCTGCCTCGCTCGAGGCCAGGCTCGACGAGGGTACCGGGACGATCACCATCCACCGTGACGGCTTGACCAAGCCGTTGGTCACGCAGCAC
>Ga0207963_1000817_pt1 | contig 16569 bp, 15 predicted proteins | sample Knorr_S15_td_NAD_FD_185604 | JGI IMG/M metagenome (GOLD analysis project Ga0207963, IMG submission 185604) | Marine microbial communities from Southern Atlantic Ocean transect - Knorr_S15_td_NADW_ad_2500m_LV_A (SPAdes) (version 2) | ecosystem: Environmental > Aquatic > Marine > Oceanic | place...
ATGCCAGTTCCACCGTTGAACTAAATCCCATTTCGGAAGAGGACCTTCCGTTTTGGAAGGAACTTCTAGCTCAGCAGGAAACTCGGGAACACCAGCCGCTGCAGGAGCGGACGGAAGAGGAACTCCGCCAGCACCTCAAGCGATACACCGAACACAACCTCGGCCATCCCCATCACCGGGAGTACAAGTGGGTGGTGATTGATACCAAGTCCTTAGAGCGGGTAGGTGAAGTCTCTTTCGATAAGCTCGATATTGGGCAGAAGATCGGCCGGATCGGCTACAGTATTGCGCCGGGCTGGTGGGGAAAGGGTTTTGGAACTGCCGTCGTGGGAGCTATGGTTGATAAAATCTTTAGTGAATCAGACTGCCAGAGGATTGAAGCGGAATGCTCCATTCATAATCCAGCATCCCGCAGAGTGCTGGAGAAGAATGGCTTCATTCGGGAAGGTACCAAGCGGGGCTATCTTGAGATTCACGGCGAACGAGTGGATCACTACAGTTTTGGGCTGTTGAAGGAAAATTGGGAGAAACAAAGATGAATTACGAATTTAAAGGTAAGCGAGCGATCGTTACTGGAGCGTCCAGCGGTATCGGCAAAGGGATCGCCTTGCGGTTCGCCAAGATGGGGGTTAAGGTAATACTGGCAGCCCGGCGGCAATTGGAGCTTGAGGAGGTAGCAGCAGAGGTACGATCCCATGGCGGGACGGCTATTGTTGCACCCTGTGATGTGACCAATCCGGAAGATGTGGCTCGCGTGGTGCAGACGGCTGTGGATGAGCTGGGAGGAGTGGACATTATGGTGAACTGCGCCGGAATCGCCGGACCTATGACCTTCGAGGATACACCGCCGGAACGGTTCCGTCAGCACATGGATGTGAACTACTTCGGCGCCGTGGAGTTTGTTCGGAATGTGCTCCCACTTATGAAAGAGCAGGGGAGCGGATATATCGTCAATATCTCCTCTATCACCGGATTGAAAGGCCTGCCTACTTACACCTCTTATGGCGCCAGCAAGTTCGCCATCACCGGTTTCTCCGATTCACTGAGGCATGAGGTGAAGAAGTACGGCATTAAGGTGTCTGTGGTAGCACCTCCGGGAGTCCATACGCCTATGGTGGATGACGATCTGGAGAGCCATCCCGACTGGTTTCACAAGTTCAAGGTGATAGAGGTGGATCAGGTATTGAACAAGATGATCAGCGGAATGCGCAAAGGGCGTTTCCTGATTCTGGTATCCGCTGATTCCAAATTGATGTATGCCATGTTGCGCTTCTTCCCCCGGGCTTTTACCGCATTATTCATGTGGCTATACAAAATGGAAAAGTGAATTTTGCCAATCGGTTGATATCAGGTCCCCCGCTATTGCTGGACGGCGCCATGGGGACAGAGCTGGAGCGGCGCGGGGTGAATGTTTCATTGCCTCTCTGGTCCGCGGCTGCTCTGGAGGATCATCCCGAAATTGTTCAGGCTATTCACAGTGACCATGTTTCTGCCGGCGCCATGGTCATTACGACTGCCACCTTCCGCACACTCCCCCGCACTTTTGCGAAAACAGCTGACAATCTCCGGGAAGCCACTGACCGGGCGCGGACTGCCGCCTTGACTGCTGTTGACTTGGCAAAGAAAGCCGCCGGCAGCGAAGTTCTGGTGGCAGGTTCTATAGCTCCACTGGAGGATTGCTACACGCCCGAACTGTTCCCGGGAGTTGAGAAGGGTGTAGCGGAATTCAGACAGTTGGCGGAGTGGCTTATAGAAGGCGGCGTGGATCTTTTCCTGATCGAAGCTATGTCGCGGATTGATGAAGCGTCAGCCGCATTGGAGGCAACGGACGATCTTGGACTTCCGCGGTGGGTCAGTTATATGGTATCAGATGCCGAGCATCTGCTCTCAGGTGCCAGGTTGGAAAGTGCGGTGCGAGAGGTTGAGAAGGGCGGCGCGGATGCTGTGCTGATTAACTGCTCAGATCCATTTGTCTCGGTGGTAGCACTGGATACGATGCGGCTCTGCACAGATTTGCCCCTGGGACTTTATCCCAACCTGGGTCATTCCGACCCGGAACCTTCCGGCGAGTTCAGCGATATCTACTCGAGAAAAGAATTTATACAGACTATGACCCGCGCTATCCAGAGAGGGGCTCGAATAGTAGGGGGCTGCTGCGGATCTTCACCTGGACATATAGCCGCACTGGCAAAAAACATTTCAGGCTTGTAATTTTAGGTGTGGGTGCTTATTTTATTTGTATGGTACAATTATGGAAGTAGGTGAGCTTTTAACAGATCTGACTTTGACCTTAAGTGCGTTGCGTCGCCGCTTTGTTTCCCATACAGGTTTGACCGTCTCCCAGAGCTTTGTTCTTTCCATCGTTCCCGGTGAAGGTGTTGATATGTCCACCTTGGCGCTGAGGCTCGGTTTGGATAACAGTACTGTCACCCGGCTGGTAGAAACCTTGGAAAAGAAAGACTATCTGGAGCGAAGGAGAGAAGAGCAAGATAGACGTGTGGTATCTGTCTATTTAACAGAGCGGGGTGAAGATATAGTAGCACTTTTAGAATTATCAGAAGACAAACTTGGAGAGATTGTGTTAGAGAGTATTCCTGAGGAGAAAAGAGAACAGCTGAAAGAGACTCTGGAAGAATTGCTATGGAATCTCTCAAGAGAACAGATGATTGGCGGTAAATAATTGTATAATACAAATAATATGATTCCGCAGCTCCATTCCTGGTACGAAAAACAAAAGCGTCCTTTGCCGTGGAGGAAAACGACAGATCCGTACAAAATCTGGCTTTCAGAGGTGATGCTGCAGCAGACTCAGGTCAAAACTGTCATACCTTACTATACTAGATGGTTAGATGAGCTGCCGACATTGAAGGCTGTTGCTGATACTACACTGGAGAAGACACTTAAATTATGGGAAGGTCTGGGATATTACGCTCGTTGCCGGAATTTCTATAAAGCGTGTCAGATTGTTGAGAAGGAATTTAGCGGTCACATTCCTGAATCAAAGAAACTATTCTTGAAGCTCCCTGGAGTTGGTGAGTATACTGCGGCTGCAGTGCTGTCCATTGCTTTTGGCAAACAGTATCCCGTGTTGGATGGTAATGTCTATCGCGTTATGGCTCGACTTCTTGCTTTTAACGGAAACCGCAGGGAAGGGAACAGAGTTTTTCTTAATACCCTTGAAGAGTGGATTGAAAAGACCGACCCTGGTGATTTTAATCAGGCATTTATGGAGTTAGGGAGCCAAGTCTGCAAGAAATTCGATCCTCTTTGCGAACGTTGTCCGCTGATAAGCGGTTGCGCTGCGTATTCCAGTGGGACTCAAGAGCAATTCCCCATCCGCCACTACCGACCTCCTCGACCACACAAAATAGTAGTAGTAGGTATTATCTGGAACGGAGAACGATTTCTCATCCAGAAGCGACTGCCAAAGGGACATCTGGGAGGTTTGTGGGAGTTCCCTGGTGGGAAAGTTGAGGAGGGGGAAGAGTTATCCATAGCTTTGCGCCGAGAAATTGCTGAAGAGACAGGTTTAAAAATAAAACTTGGACGAACTATTGGAAAAATTGAACACACTTACAGTCATTTTTCCATTTCTCTTCACGCCTTTCACTGTCACTTAAATGGATCGTCGACTCCTTTAGAAGTGGAAGATCGACGCTGGATCGCTCCTGAACAAATAGCGGACTTTCCATTTCCAAAAGCAAATCATAAACTGTTTAATCTGTTAAATGAACAAGGGTGGCGGCAATGACAGAAATCTGGGTAGGTCTTATATTTATTGTGATTGTTATCCTTACCGGTATGGCAGTGAAATTAGTCCGTACCGTAGAAATTCATGGTGATGAAGCAGGTGTACATATAAGGGACAGAAACATTTTTCATGCACTGATTTCACTGATCTTGATCCCTCTCTCTTTTTTGGCTTTTTTCATCGTTTCTTTCATTCTGATGATCTTACTGCTTCTGCTAAGGCCTCATGTTTTGATCCCCATTGTGAATATGTGTTGCAGATTTTTACTTCTCTGTTCAGGAGTAGTATGGAGAATTCACGGCAGGGAAAATGTAGATAAAAACAAGAGTTACGTCTGGATGTTTAATCACCAGTCCATTCTCGATATCTTTGTTATTGGGATGATTGTTCCCCACTACATTGTCGGCGTAGCGGCCGAATACCAGTTCAATTTACCTGTCTGGGGTTATGTGGTGAGGAAGTGGGGAAATATCCCGGTGAGTCGGAAAAATACTCGCGAGGCCATCAAAGCTATCGAACTGGCCAAGAACAAATTGCTAGATGGCGCATCCATCATGATTGCCCCTGAAGGGCAGCGTACAGTTGATGGTAAATTGTGCCCTTTCAAGAAAGGAGCTTTTCACTTAGCCATGGGAGCAGACGGGACAATTCTACCTGTTGGAATTCGGGGACTTTTTGATGTGAAGAGAAAGACCGATTGGCGCTTCAAGCCCGGCTGGATTGATGTTACTATCGGCCGACCGATCCCAGCTTCAGAGTACAAAGGAATGACTGTGGAGGAACTCCGAGATTACGTTCGAGAGAGGATGCTGAAACTGGTAGGTGAAGTGTAATGGAGTTGCAAGAGATGATCTGCGTAGTAACCGGGGCAGGAGGCGGGACAGGACCTGCCATCGTGGATATTTTGTTCGAGAAATCCAAGTCTGTCGTCGCCGTACTCCGCGGTAATGAGGATTCATGGCAAGAAACCGGAGAGCACTTTCTTTTCAAAGCGGATATGTCGGATGCGGTAACTGTTTCCAAGCTGGCGGAGGAAGTTTGCCGTCGTTTGGGGACTTTTCACGTTTGGGTGAATGTAGTGGGCGGATTTTCCATGGGCCCGACTGTAGAAGAGGCACCTGCTAAGGAGTGGGAGAAGATGTGGCAGCTTAATTTTATGACTGCCCTGAACGGTTGTAAGGCAGCTCTCCCTGTTATGAAAGAACAGAAGTTTGGCAGAATTATAAACTTTGGTTCTTTGGCAGGGTTAAATGGGATGGTACAAGCCGGACCTTACGCAGCAAGTAAAGCTGCCGTCATAAACCTTTCCAAAAGTGTGGCTCTGGAATATGCTGATTATCATATTACTTCAAACGTGATTGTACCGGATATTATCGATACACCGGCAAATCGAACCGCTATGCCGGAAGCGGATTTCCTGCAATGGACTTCCCCGGAGGAAATCGCAAAAACTGTGGTCAAAATCATTGAATCCGAGCAAACGAATGAGATTGTTCGAGTCTGATAACTTTGCCCAGACAAACAACCGTCCCTAAGCTCTCCTCTGGAGAAAAAACGGTGAATCCCGCAAACAATATGATGAAAGACAGTTATCTATTGGACCCTAAGATAACTTTTCTCAACCACGGTTCTTTTGGTGCCTGTCCGAAACCAGTGTTTGAAGAGTATCAGAATTGGCAGCGGAAATTGGAAGAACAGCCGGTAAAATTCATGATGGAAGATGTATATCATCAACTGAAAATCGCTCGGGATATTTTGGGAACATTTGTCGGTTGCGACGGCGATGATTTGATCTTTGTGCCGAATTCTACTACGGCAGTAAACACGGTTATTCGCAGTCTTAATCTATCGGCTGGGGATCAAATCCTCTCTACTGATCATGAGTACGGTTCGCTGGTGCGGGCGTGGGAGTGGCTTACCAGGAACGAACAGGTTGAGTTCATCCAGCGAGAGTTCCCCCTTCCCATGACTAACCATGATGAATTTGTGGAACATTTCTGGGAGGGTGTTACAGACAAGACCAGAGTTATTTTCTTCAGCCAGATCACCAGTTCTACGGGGTTAATTTTCCCGGTTGCGGGTATTTGTAAGAAAGCCCGTGAAGCCGGAATCCTCACGATTATTGACGGGGCTCATGTCCCGGGGCACATCCCTTTGAATATCAGAGAGATGGATCCTGACATCTATACAGGTGCATGTCACAAATGGCTGTCGGCTCCCAAGGGTACAACGTTCCTTTACGTGAGGAAAGACTTTCAGGAGTCCATAAAGCCCCTGATCATCAGCTGGGGAGCGATTATAGATCCTTCCCCTTCACCGTTCATTCACGAGAATCAGTATCAGGGGACGAGGGATCCCAGTCCTTTCCTGGCTGTACCGGCAGCCATTCGGTTCCAGGGGGAAAACGATTGGGAGTTGGTCAAATTACGCTGTTGCAGATTGACACGCGAGACCCGAGACCGTGTGTACGATATCATCCATACAGCACCTATTTGTCCTAACTCTGAAGAGTGGCTTGGGCAGATGGCAAGTGTCGAGATAGAAGTAGATGATCCTGAAAAACTAAAAAACAGTTTATTGGAGGATTATGCCATAGAAATCCCCGTTATTGCCTGGAAAGAAAAATCTCTTCTCCGCTTCTCGTTCAATGTCTACAATGAACAGAGGGATGCTGATAAATTGATCAATGCTTTGAGGGAGCTGTTTTGAGTCGCCGTCTTATATTGTTCGATATTGACGGTACGCTTCTTTTCCCCGGCACGCTGGCACGGAAGCTTTTGGATCGGGCCATAGAAGATGATGTTGGTGAATCACCGCAACTATCGGTAGAGGATGTGGCCGGGTACACAGATCCAGTTATCGTTCGAAACGCTCTTCACCGGTTGGAGATAACGGTTGATCACGCCCCGAACAGGGTGGATGCTATATTAGAAAATTACTTGATTTTTCTGCGGAAGGAGTTTCCAAAATGCACGGAGCCGTTTCTTTACGATGATGCGGTGGAACTGGTTGATTGTTGCCGCAAAAAAGGGTGGGGAGTGGCTTTGTTGTCAGGGAATATTAGAGAAGGAGCTCGAGTTAAACTTGAGCGGTTCGGCGTCTGGGACGATTTTGCCTTTGGTGTCTTCGGCGATGATGCAGCCAGCCGCAGTGACCTCCTCTGGATAGTGCCAGAGGTGGCGTGGGATGCTCTGGGTGAAGCTTATACTCATACTCGTATTATAATTGTTGGAGATACGCCAAATGACGCTCGGATTGCCAGGGAGAACGGCAGCAGATCCCTCATCGTCTGCAGGAGGCCGGAATGGCAAAGCAAAATAGAAGCTGAGCAGCCTACATGGCTGGTGGATTCATTGGAAGAAACAGAAAAGATCCTTGAATGGATGGAGGAAGAATAATGTATAATGTTTATTTCCTTACACACTTTGCGTTGATGCTCTTATGGGTAGTGCCGGCGTTTTATTTGAATTATAGGCTTTTGAAGAAGTATCCGAATGCTGCGCCAGAAGAAAAGCTAACCATGTTGAAGAGTGTCCAATCTATTTCAGATAAGACCGAATTGCCTGCATCATCCTTCATTCCCTTGGTAGGTGTGCTTATGATTCTTAATAACACTTCTTTTCTTCAGATTGGAATAATCCATTTCAAGACATTATTGGCTCTCATTGCCATTGGACTCTACCATATGTCCAGAGGTAGATTAAAACGCATAATAACATCTATGGAGGGAAGTGGTGCTGTAGTCGGTCAAGGCCGTCAACTAATTCTGTTGCGTGTAATTACTTTAGTGCTTTTAGCAGCTATTGTTTTACTAATCTTTACTTTGAATGGATACTTTAGAACGGTGTTTGTGGTGGGTTCCTGGATTAGTTAGGGAAAGCGTGATGGAAAGTTCTGTTCACTCCATCTGAGAATGACTTTACCAAAGGAGGAAGATAGATTTACTTTAAGAGGTTTTCCAGGAACTTCACTTGTTCCCACAGCGGATATCTTTGTTGCCTCGATATAAAGAGGGAAATCGCTTATTATAGCTTCATCAGGTGCAACCTCGGGATTGTTAACTTCTACTCGGAAGTCAGCGGGGAACTCTTCGGGGAGTTCCAGAAAAATGTTTCCCGCGTTCGTAGTGGCATCTATGGTATGCCCAGATACTGAACCGTCCCAGCTTTTCTGTATTAATATATCCCCTGATACTGTTTCAAAGTTGAAACATCCAGCCAACTGTTGTCCTATAATCCCGCCGTTTTTCGTCCAGCCTAGAATATCACCGTTGATAGTTCTGAGGGAGAGATCTCCATTACTTGAAAAAAGATCGAGATTTCCTTCTAAGTTTTCTACTAGAATGTCTCCCTTTAAAGTTTTTAGTTGCGTTTCACCATTTACATTTCCGACAGTTATATCGCCGTCACGGGTATGAACTGAGATAGTACGTCCGTAAACATTATCAATGGTTATAGTCCCCTCGCCGCCCGTTATAAGAACATCACCCTCAACCGATTTAATATCTATCTTTCCGCTATCGCTGCTTACATCTAAGTCTCCTTTAATGGCTTCAGCTTTGATGTTTCCTGCAGTTGTACTGAATGTTGTATTGCCTGATATGTTATTGCAATAGAGATCTCCTGCTAGAGTAGAAGCAATAGTACGGCTGCTTATTTTTGAGAGAGAAATATCACCTAGTTTTGTCATGATTAAGAGTGCGCCAGAAAAACCATCTACTGAAATGGTTCCTGAAGTGAGATCCGCCATAATTTCAAAATTAGGCGGAAGAATGATTCGATAGTTTGATTCTAATATTTCGTGAGGCAGATTTTGGCCAGTTAGATGAACTTCGTTCCCAGAAGATTCCAGCACCGCTTTCGCGTCAAGATAAAGGCTAAGTGCGTTTTCTTCAGTTACGGCATTGATGGCCATAGTCTCTTGGATAAAAATCTGTTTTTGATTATCACTATTAAGAACTAGATCACCATTGATTTTTTCAAGCGTAAGGTGTTCCAAACCGACTGAATTGATAGAGTAGGACGAAGTGATCCGGAATCGATTGTACGCCTCGCGGGTAATCTCCTGAGCAGAAATCCCTACGTAAAGAGATAACAATCCACCTACGAGGATTGAGGTTTTAGTGGGTATTATTCGGCTTTTATAGCTGATTATGTTGATCTTTAGAGGCCCGCTTCTCCCACGGTTTTTTTGACAGCTTGAAGTGTGGAATTCATTTTATCTTGTTCTTCAACTGATAATTCGAGTTCAAGAATCTTTTCCACACCACCGGCTCCAATGACTGCCGGTACACCGATGAAGTAGCCATTGATGCCATATTCACCTTCACATAAGGCAGCAGATGGGATAACGCGCTTTTTGTCTTTCAAAAAGCCCTCAGCCATCTCCATGATAGCAGCAGCTGGGCTGAAGAATGCACTTCCCTTTCCGTAAAGCTTCACCAGTTCTGTCCCGGCCTCTTGAACCCGCTTAATAATGGCATCAATCTTGTCTTTTGACAGCAATTCTGATAGAGGTACTCCTCCAACAGAAGCAAGCCTTGTTAAAGGTACCATTGTGGGACCGTGACCGCCCATTACAATGCACGAGACGTCCTGAACGGACAACCCGGTCTCCATGGCGATAAAAGCCCGGAATCGAGCTGTATCAAGGGCACCGGCCATTCCAACTACGCGGTTCTTAGGAAAACCGCTAACCTTATGAAAAGCGTACACTATAGCGTCGAGTGGATTGGAAACAACGATGACAAATGCGTTAGGTGCATACTCCTTCACATTGTTTGCCACATGAGTGATAATCTTTAGGTTTATCTCTAATAGATCATCCCGTGTCATTCCAGGTTTTCGCGGTACACCGGCAGTGATAATCACTACGTCAGCTCCCGCAATTTCGGAGTAATCACTTGTACCTTGGAGCTTTGTGTCGTATCCGTCATGGGGAGCAGCTTCAGTAATGTCCAGCGCTTTTCCCTTTACCATTCCCTCTACTTCAGGGATATCCACAATTACCACGTCACCAAGCTCTTTCTGTGTTGCGATAAGGGCCAGAATGCCGCCTATCTGACCACCGCCAATAAGTGCTATCTTTTTTCTGCTCACACTATTCCTCCTGTGGAATCTGATTATCTGTTTATAAGTACACACATGATGGATTTCTAGAATGAAACTTTACTATGTTACAAATTTAAGGGATAAAGCTATGATTTGGAAGTGGCAACAAAGGGTGGAAACAAAAATCCCCGTGTCAAAATACGGGGATTAGATTTAGTTTTACTATTATTCAAGTAAGAGATCAGATATTCAATATTAATCGGGCAGGATACTGACAATCTTACGGTTGCGACCTTTTCGGCCGAATTTCACAACACCGTCAGCTTTAGCAAATAGTGTGTCATCTCCTCCAATACCTACATTAATACCTGGGTGGATTTTAGTTCCTCTCTGACGAATAATAATAGAACCTGCCGTTATAAATTGACCATCATAAGATTTAACACCCAGTCGCTTAGAGCGGCTGTCTCGGCCGTTTTTGGTGCTACCCATTCCTTTTTTATGTGCCACGGTATTATTCTCCTGCTTCTTCAGCTAGTACTTCTTTTGAGGATGGTACTGAAGCTGATATTTTGTCTATCTTGATTAAGGAAAAATCCTGACGATGGGTGTTTTTTACGCGATAACCTTTTCTCCGTTTCTTTTTAAAGACTACTACTTTTTTCCCTCTGCCATGACGAAGGATTGTTGCATCAACTTGTACTCCATTAACAGTAGGTGTGCCAACATGAACTTTCTTGCCGTCATCATAAAGCAAGATGTCGTTATAACTGACGGAATTACCCTCTTCAGTTGACTGGCGCGGAACTTCCAGTTCAAGTCCGAGCTCTACTCGAAGCTGTTTACCTGATATATCTACTATTGCAAACATTATTATCGTATTCCTTGTGCATTTAAGCTAAGAAATTTACTGTTAGTAATATCTTCAGTCAAGCGATACTTGATCTGTCACATCGTCGCCTGATTTTTTAGAAATAAAGCGGAACTCGTCGGGTCCCATCCCTTCGTCTGCTTCGATTCCAATGTGTACGAAATTTTTCCACATGAAATTCCTCATCACCTTTTTCTTTGAATTTTTTAGGTACTGTTCCAATGCAGGATGTACAATCAGTTTCAGTCTTAGATCACGGTTATTCTTGCGGTAAGTTCGAAGCCAGTTATCAACTCTGCTGATGACAGTATCTTTGGATGCTACTCGACCGATTCCATGACAAGTAGGACATTCATCGCTTAGTGTGTGTAGGAGAGAGAGGCGAATACGTTGCCGCGTCATTTCCAGGAGGCCAAAGTCACTAATGGGTGATACTGCCACTTTGGCTCGATCCTTTCTCAGTTCGCGTCGAAGTTCATGAAAAATACGCTTTTTATTCCCGCCCCGCTGCAAATCAATAAAATCAATTACTATTAAACCGCCTATATCTCTAAGTCGAAGTTGCCGGGCAGTTTCCCGAGCGGCTTCCAAGTTGATTTTGAGAGAATTATCTTCGTGAGCACGCTTGCCAACAAAACGTCCACTGTTAACATCTATTACTACCATTGCCTCAGTGTGTTCTATGATAAGATAAGCTCCACTTTTTAACCAGACTCTACGCCGCAAAGATTTCTCGATTTCTTTTTCAATACCTTCTTTGTTGAACAGAGGAGATTTTCCTTTATGAAGCTCCAGGCGCGAGACCATTGAAGGTGAGATGTTTTGAAGATGATGCTGAAGACGGCGGTAAAGTTTGCGGGAATCAAATACCACTTTATCCACATCTGACGTTAATAAATCCCGGATTACTGTAGAGATTGTTTCTAAATCTTCGTGGACCAAAGCCGGTGATGGGAGATTATCAGCTTTAGATTGCAGAGCTTTCCAGTTTTTGAGGAGAGAGTCTAGATCTTTTTTCAGTAGGCGATCACTTTTACCTTCAGCCTCTGTACGTGCAATAACTCCTACGTTTTTTGGAATTAGATTCCGAATAGATTGTCTCAATCTTCTCTTTTCGTATTTATCCCATATTTTTTTCGAGATTCCCACGAAATCCGCCTCTGGAACAAGTACCACAAGATGCCCTGGTATGGCTAAATTGGTAGTCACTCGTGGACCTTTTCCCGAAAAAGGTTCTTTGATAACCTGCACCAAAATATCCTGGCCTGTTCGAAGTTCTACTTGAATTTCCTTGAGATCTGCGCCTTTTCTTCTTTTACCCTCATCTTCTTCCTCAGAAGTTGAAGCATCTCTAAGAAGTTCTGGGTTGCTTATCTCTGAAAAGGGTAGGAAAGCATTTATATCATATCCAATATCTACAAAAGCAGCCTGCATTCCTGGTATAACATTTTCTACTTTCCCTTTATAAATGTTGCCAACCAAACTTTCTTGATCAGGCTTTTCGATGTAGATTTCCACCAGTTTCCCGTCTTCTTTAATAGCTATTCGACGTTCGCTAGCGGTTTCGCTAACAAATACTTCTTTACCCATAAATTAATGACTCCTTCATATTACATGTTTCATAGGCACAACAATAGTGTTGTGCCTTTTGTGGCACGAGCGCAGTTATCCTAAGAGGATAACTCTACTTCGATAAGCTATGTCTACTCGTTTTTCCACGGCGTTTTTTCTCGGTAACGCCATTCTGACGATTAATGTATGTCAGTCTGTATGGAGGGAACTGAGGGAGGAGTATGGGGAAAAAATCTTCTTTGTTTCTTGTGAATCCGCAGAAATTTCAATTCTTATCGAAAACTATTTCTAAAACCTTCCTTAGAATCCTTCCAAACATAAAACTACATTTAATCTTCCATCTTCCAAAGTTATTTATCAATAACAACTTGAAATAAATAAGTTTCGCTTATACTCTTATTTGACTTAAACTACCCCGTCGTGATTTGAGCCCTCTTGCCGCGACCTAAAATAAAGGTGCTAAAAAGGCTTTCAAGCCGGGATGCACCGGCTTTTTTGCTATGAAGACTATTAAAGAGTTACTAGCTGAACGAATCTTAATAATGGATGGTGCCATGGGGACCATGGTGCAATCTTATGATTTAGATGAATCTGATTTCCGGGGTGATCGCTTTCGAAATCACTCCTTCGATCTGATAGGCAATAATGATATACTAAATCTCACCAAGCCGAACATAGTTGCAGATATTCATCAAGCTTACCTTGAAGCAGGTGCGGATATCATTGAAACCAATACGTTCAATGCCAATAATATTTCTCAGCAAGATTATGGGATGGAAAATGTAGCGTATGAAATCAATCTGGAAGCATCACGGATTGCCCGAAAATGTATCGAAGAGTTTATGGATAAAGACCTCCCTAAGCCTCGGTTTGTAGCTGGAGCTCTAGGACCCACCAACAGAACGGCATCCCTTTCTCCTGATGTCAGCGATCCCGCTTACCGCAATGTAACGTTTGATGATCTCGTTACTGCATACAGCGATCAAGCTCGAGGGCTGTTAGATGGTGGAGTAGATATTCTTCTCATAGAAACGGTGTTTGATACCCTCAACTGTAAGGCTGCAATTTTTGCGGTCCGCCAACTCCTGGAACATCGCAACGAGGATATTCCTGTGATGGTTTCTGGTACGATCACTGACGCCAGCGGGCGGACACTATCTGGTCAGACTGTGGAGGCGTTTTGGCACTCTGTTCGCCATGGAGATCTGCTGGCCGTTGGATTGAACTGTGCCCTGGGCGCTGAGCAGATTCGACCCTATCTTGATGCTCTTTCATCAGCTGCAGACGTATTTTCGTTTGTCTATCCGAATGCGGGATTACCAAATGAGTTCGGCGAATACGATGAAACTCCAGAGAAGTTGGCCTCCAAAATCAATGAATTTGCCGAGAGCGGTCTGGTGAATATGGTAGGTGGATGCTGCGGTACAACACCACAACATATAAAAGCTCTAGTAGAAGCAGTTGAAAATGTACCGCTTCGGGAGGTACCTGTACTGGAATCATACACTCGCCTGAGCGGCTTGGAGCCGGTGACCATCCGGCCGGACAGCAATTTTATCAACGTGGGTGAGCGGACGAATGTAACAGGATCAGCGAAGTTCCAAAAGCTCATTTCGGAAGACAATTATGAAGAAGCAGTGAGCGTAGCTCGACAGCAAATTGAGAATGGTGCCCAGATTATTGACGTCAACATGGACGAAGGCCTACTCGATTCTGAAGCCGCTATGGAGCTTTTTTTACGGCTTGTTGCAACTGAGCCGGATATCACTAAGGTGCCGGTAATGGTGGACTCGTCCAAGTGGTCGGTCATTGAAACAGGGCTCAAAAACCTGCAGGGGAAGGGGATCGTCAATTCTATCTCGCTGAAGGAGGGTGAGGAAGAGTTTGTTCGGCAAGCGAAACTTGTCCGGCGATACGGAGCGGCCGTTATAGTTATGGCTTTCGATGAGAAAGGACAGGCGGCTAGTTACGAGCGGAAGGTGCAAATCTGTAGTCGCGCTTACCGCATTCTCACCGAGGAAGTGGGGTTTCCTCCTGAGGACATCATTTTCGACCCTAACATATTCGCCGTAGCGACCGGCATCCCTGAGCACAATGAGTATGCTAAAGCTTATCTCAAAGCCGCCCAAACTATCAAAGAGACGTTGCCGGGTGTGCATGTGAGCGGAGGTGTGAGCAATCTTTCTTTTTCCTTCCGGGGGAACAACGCAATCCGGGAGGCGATGCATTCCTGTTTCCTTTATCATGCCGTACAGTCTGGAATGGATATGGGGATTGTAAACGCCGGGCAGTTGGCTGTCTATGATGATATTGATCCTAAATTCAGGGAGAGGATTGAAGATGTATTGTTCAACCGCCGGGAGGATGCTACAGAGCGGCTGGTGGAAGCTGCTGAAAGTTATCGAAGTGCAAGGAAGAAAAGGGAGAAAGATCAAGCATGGAGAACTCTGCCAGTTGAGGAACGACTGGAATATGCCCTTGTGGAAGGGATAGCCGATTTCGTGGTGGCTGATGCCGAAGAAGCCCGGCAGAAACTTGAACGACCCATTCAGGTTATTGAGGGTCCACTCATGGACGGGATGAACAGAGTTGGAGACTTGTTCGGTGCAGGTAAGATGTTTTTACCGCAGGTGGTGAAAAGCGCCCGGGTGATGAAGAAAGCGGTGGCTCATCTGGTACCGTTTATCGAAGAAGAGCAGGAGCAAGCCGGATTGTCAGCTTTGGCAAAAGGGAGAATTGTACTCGCCACAGTTAAAGGTGATGTCCATGATATCGGGAAGAACATTGTCGGTGTAGTGCTGGGATGCAACGGATACGATGTGATTGACCTTGGGGTCATGACACCAGTGGATAAGATTCTGAATACCGCTAAGAAAGAGAAGGCAGATATTATCGGACTCTCCGGGCTTATTACTCCCAGCTTGGACCAAATGGTACACGTAGCGAAGGAGATGGAGCGGGAAAGTTTTGATATTCCGCTGCTAATAGGAGGTGCTACCACGAGCCGGAAACATACAGCGGTGAAGATTGAAGAAAACTACTCCGGCCCTATTATTCATGTGATTGATGCATCTCGCGCTGTGGGAGTTGTAGGTTCGCTTTTAAGTGATGAGAAAAGGGACGAATTTGTTGCCGATACTCGTGAAGATTTCAAAAAGATCAGAGAATCCCATGAAGCAAGAATAAAACGTGTTTCGGTTCTTTCTCTGGATGTTGCAAGGGAACGAAAAATAAAAATAGATTGGGATAAATACGAACCGCCATTACCAAAGCTGAAAGGAATTCAGGTGTTTGAAGACTATCCCTTGGATGGGTTGGTGGACTATATTGATTGGTCACCATTTTTCCACGCTTGGGAGTTAAAAGGAAAATTCCCTCGTATTCTGGATAATCCAAAATACGGAGGTGAAGCCAAAAAGCTTTTTGATGATGGTAAAGAGTTGCTGCAAAAAATCATTTCTGATAAACAACTTACTGCCAAAGCTGTCATCGGGTTTTACCCTGCTCATGCTGAAGATGAAACAGTATATCTCGAACAGGCAGAATTTCACTTCCCGCGGCAATTGGTGGACAAGGGTAAGAACAAACCAAATTACTGTCTTGCGGACTTTATAGCTCCCCAGAATGATTGGCTGGGGATGTTTGCTGTGACTGCGGGTCATGGACTGCAGAATCTGGTAAGTGAATTCGAAGAACAAAATGACGATTACAATGCCATCTTGGCAAAGGTTTTAGCTGATCGCCTTGCAGAAGCGCTTACCGAGAAAATGCATCAGAGAGTCAGAATAGAATTCTGGGGATATGCAGCAGATGAGGGTTTGGACAATGAGAGATTGATCAAGGAAGAGTACCGAGGAATTCGTCCTGCACCGGGATATGCTGCCTGCCCGGAACATAAGGTTAAAGACACTATCTGGAAATTACTTAATGTTCAGGAAAATACGGGAATCACATTGACGGAAACGAGAGCGATGTATCCGGCGGCTTCTGTCAGCGGATGGTATTTTTCTCATCCTGAGTCACGATATTTTTCTACAGGGAAAAGTCAACTTGAACAATAAGGAAGATATACCCCAATTCTGGGAGGACATCTACCTTGCAGATGACGCCGGCTGGGATATTAGCGGGCCCACGCCGGTGTTTTCAAATCTGGCTGACGACCTGTCTTTCGGTAAAGTCTGTATTATTGGGAGCGGCAAAGGACACGATGCAGTCATGTTTGCCAAGAAGAAGTTCAATGTGACGGCTGTAGATTTTGCACCAAGTGCCGTTGCCTCTGTAAACCACTTTGCTGAAGAGAGTGGTGTTGCTGTTGAAACTCTTCA
>Ga0207963_1000821_pt1 | contig 16546 bp, 13 predicted proteins | sample Knorr_S15_td_NAD_FD_185604 | JGI IMG/M metagenome (GOLD analysis project Ga0207963, IMG submission 185604) | Marine microbial communities from Southern Atlantic Ocean transect - Knorr_S15_td_NADW_ad_2500m_LV_A (SPAdes) (version 2) | ecosystem: Environmental > Aquatic > Marine > Oceanic | place...
TTCGCCTGCGCCAGCGTGATCGCCGCCGTCAGAGTCGTCTTGCCGTGATCTACATGACCGATCGTTCCCACGTTTACGTGTGGCTTCGTTCGCTCAAATGTCGCCTTGCCCATCGCTGTCCTCTTTTTCTCGGTAGGCTGGGGGTGGTTGCTTAGCTCAGTCGGCTCAGCCGTTGGCCGCCATGATCTCTTCGGCCTTCGACTTCGGAACCTCGTCGTAGTGCGCAAACTGCATCGTGTACACGGCCCGCCCCTGGCTCATCGAGCGAAGCGTGGTCGAGTACCCGAACATCTCACCGAGCGGCACCGAAGCGCCGATGACGCGCGCACCCGCACGCTCGGTCATACCGCCAACCTTGCCCCGACGGGCCGATAGGTCGCCGATGATGTCCCCCATATAGTCGGCCGGCGTCACGACCTCGACGTCCATGATCGGCTCCAGCAAGACCGGCTTGGCTTTCTTGATGCCCGCCTTGAGGGCCATCGAGCCGGCAATCTTGAACGCCATCTCGCTCGAGTCGACATCGTGGTACGAGCCGTCAATGAGCTCGACCTTTACATCGATGACCGGATAACCAGCGAGTACGCCCGAGTCGAGTGCGTCGCGTAGCCCCGCCTCGACGGAGCTGATGTACTCTCGAGGAATCGAGCCACCGTGGATCTTGTCCTCGAAGATGAAGCCCGAGCCCGGTGTTCCCGGCTCGATGTTGATGACCACGTGGCCGTACTGACCGCGCCCACCCGTTTGGCGGACAAATCGGCCTTCCACTTTTTCCGCGCGATTGCGGATCGTCTCACGGTACGCGACCTGCGGTCGACCGATGTTGGCCTCGACGCCAAACTCGCGCTTGAGGCGATCGACGATGATCTCGAGGTGCAGTTCGCCCATGCCCGAGATGATGGTCTGGTTCGTCTCCGGATCGGTGAAGACGCGGAAGGTCGGGTCTTCATCAGTGAGCTTGACCAGTCCGTTCGTAAGCTTGTCCTGATCCGCCCTCGTCCTAGGCTCGATCGCCACCGCAATGACCGGCTCCGGGAAGCTCATCGCCTCCAGGATGATCGGGTGGGTCTCGACGCACAGGGTGTCGCCGGTCTTCACCTGCTTGAGGCCGATCGCAGCTGCGATGTCACCCGCGAATACCTCTTCTCGCTCTTCACGCTTGTTGGCGTGCATCTGCAGGATCCGGCCGACGCGCTCTCTCCGACCCTTGCTGGCGTTGTACACGTAGCTGCCGGCGGGTAATGAGCCGGAGTACACCCGGAAGAAAGTCAACTTACCGACGTACGGGTCGGTCGCGATCTTAAACGCCAAAGCCGCGAAGGGAGCGTCGTCACTCGCCTCACGGCTTTCGAAGGTCTCATCATGCTGCGGCAGATGCCCCTGGATGGCTGGCACGTCTACCGGCGACGGCAAATAGTCGATGACGCCGTCGAGCAGCGTCTGTACGCCTTTGTTCTTGAAGGCCGAGCCACAGAAGACAGGAAAGAGCACGCCCTTGATGGTCGCCGCGCGGATCGCGTGACGGAGGTCGTCGTTCGATAGCTCCTCACCCGCCAGGTATTTCTCGATGAGGTCGTCGTCGTGCTCGACCGCGGCCTCGAGCAGCGTGTGACGCAACTCCTCGACCGTGTCGACGAGTCCGTCAGGGACCGGGCCCTCGCTGAACTTCGAGCCCATCTCGTCTTCGTAGATGATCGCCTTCCGCTCGACGATATCGACGACCCCTGTGAAGAGCTCACCCTCACCCAGCGGGTACTGGACCGGATGCGCGTTCGCCCCCAAGCGCTCGTTCATCATGCCGACGACATTCACGAAGTCAGCGCCGACTCGGTCCATCTTGTTGACGAATGCGATGCGGGGAACCGTGTAGCGGTCGGCCTGCCGCCAAACCGTCTCTGACTGGGGCTCCACACCACCCACGGCGCAAAAAACGGCCACTGCACCGTCCAGAACGCGCAGCGACCGTTCCACCTCAGCCGTGAAATCCACGTGGCCGGGCGTGTCGATAATGTTGATTCGGTAATCGGTATCATTGCGTAGCCACTGAGCCGTGGTTGCGGCGGAGGTGATCGTGATCCCCCGCTCCTGCTCCTGCTCCATCCAGTCCATGGTCGCAGCACCATCGTGCACCTCGCCCACGCGATGCACCCGTCCCGTGTAGAACAGAATGCGCTCGGTGGTCGTGGTCTTACCGGCGTCGATATGCGCCATGATGCCGATGTTGCGAAGCTGCGGCAGTGGCGTTTTCCTGGGCATCTATCTAGGTCCTTCTCTGTCTATAATCCGTCGGTCATTGCGTCATGGGGCGCAAAAAAAGGAGCGCGGCTTCTGCCGCTGCGGCCGTAAGGGCCCACAGTCGTCCGCGCTCCTTCGATCGGAGAGGGCCCCGGTTCCCGAAGAACGGGGGCCATCGCGTCCCAAGTTGTCTTTGCACCCCATGGCGGCGGCACGTCCTACTAGTCGATCGCTACCAGCGGTAGTGCGCGAACGCCTTGTTCGCTTCAGCCATCCGGTGCGTGTCGTCCTTCTTCTTGATCGTCGTGCCCTCGCCGCGTGATGCGGCCAAAAGCTCTGCAGCCAACCGCTCGGCCATGCTCTTCTCCGAGCGGTTACGTGCGTATGAAATCAACCATCGCGTCGCCAACGCAGCGCGGCGCTCCGGACGAACCTCGATCGGCACTTGGTACGTAGCGCCACCGACACGGCGGCTCTTTACCTCGAGCGCCGGCTTTGCATTGGTCAATGCCTGCTCGAACACCTGCACCCCCGGCTGACCGGTTCGCTGCTCGAGAATCTCGACCGCATCGTAGAAGATCTTCTCGGCGACCGACTTCTTGCCGTCCAGCATCAAGTTGTTGATGAACTTGGTGACAGTACGCGATTCGAAGTGCGGGTCGGGAGGGGTCTCCCTCTTTTCAGCCCTGGAACGACGGCTCATCGCTTTTATTCTTGCCTTATTTGGGCCGCTTGGCCCCGTACTTGGAGCGTCCCTGGCGACGATCGTTGACCCCTGAAGTATCCAGCGTACCGCGAATAATGTGGTACCGGACCCCCGGAAGGTCCTTCACTCGGCCGCCACGAATGAGCACGATCGAGTGCTCCTGGAGATTGTGTCCCTCACCCCCGATGTAGGCGGTGACCTCGAACCCACTCGTGAGCCGCACACGAGCGACTTTTCGAAGCGCCGAGTTGGGCTTCTTCGGAGTCGTCGTATACACACGTGTGCAGACACCGCGCTTCTGCGGGCTCCGCTGAAGAGCCGGGGCTTTGTTCTTTTTCTGAACAACCTTACGGCCCTTTCTCACGAGCTGATTGATCGTCGGCATTTGCCCTCTGATCGTGAAAAAAAACGCGCCTTCCGGCGCGTCGTAGTTGGCTCTTCGCTGTCGTTGCGAATCGCTGGTCCGACTGTAGCATATAAAGGTAGACGGGGGTCTCAGGGGTGTCAACGGATGCTAGCATCCAACCCAATGCCTGCCCACTCGCGTGCTACGCGAAGAGATCGATCGTGGTGAGTGCGGAGCCCTCAAGCCGCGGCAGTCAGCGCCCGGAGGGAGGGGGCTTGAACCAGGGTGCCTCCGTCAAATTTCGGTCGTGGACTCTGTAGTCCACCAGAGCTTCTGGATCTAGGGCGAAAGAAGCACGGAGTGAGAGGCGGATCGCGAAGAGATAGTCACACGCGACGTGGAAGTCCTCGTGAAACCCGCCAAGACACTCGAACGCGGCACGGTCGACGAGTACCGTCGAAAGCCGCACGAAGTTCTCCTTGAGCAGGCGTTTCGTGATAGTCCCCTCCTTGGGGCGATGACGGCTGAGGTACGCACCGAGCACACGGCCCGCACCATCAATCACGCGACAGTCACTGTATACGAGCGCCGCACCGGTTTCAGACCTCAGGCGCAGCTGGCGCTCGAGCTTGTCGGGCCGCCAGAGATCGTCGGCGTCCGCGAATGCCAGCACGTCACCTTGGGCCCGGCTCGCCGCGAGATTGCGCGCCGGTCCGGGAGCTGTGCCGGTCGGTGCCTCGATCACCCGGATGCGATCGTCGTCGATCGCTGAGACCTCCTGCAGGCTTCCGTCGCTCGAATCCACATTCACGAATAAAAGCTCCAGGGGCGCCTTCTGAGCCAGGACACGCTCGACCGCGTGACGCACGAAGGGCATTCCGTTCCGGCAGGGCATGATCACAGAGACCAGCGGTCTGCCCGGAAGTCGGGGCGTAGTGCTCATTACGCAAAAGTAACCGTGTGCCTCACGACACAATATGAAAAGAGGGGCGCCCCCGGCAGGAAGGCGCCCCCCAAACACGTTGGCCCGCTAGGCCGTCTAGTCCGACTCCTCGCCTACCCCTAGCCCGGCCACCAGCTCTCCGGGCTCGCCCAACGGGATGATCTCTTCGTCGTAGAACGACTGTTCGACCATGAACTCGACCGACTGGTAGCGGTGCGCCCCCGTCCCGGCTGGGATCAGGTGACCAATGATGATGTTCTCCTTGAGACCAGTGAGCTTGTCGAGCGCGCCGCGTACTGCGGCATCGGTGAGCACCCTGGTGGTCTCCTGGAACGAGGCCGCCGAGATGAAGGACTCTGTCGTGAGGCTCGCTTTCGTGATGCCCAGCAGAAGCGGCTCGGAACGGGCTGGTTTCGTGCCCTCCTCGATAGCCTTCTGGTTCACGGCACGGAACTCCACGCGGTCGACGTTCTCGCCCTCCAGAAGTTGAGTCTCGCCAGCATCGGTGACCCGCACTTTCTGGAGCATCTGACGAACGATGACGCCAATGTGCTTGTCGTTGATCTTGACGCCCTGGAGTCGGTAGACCTCCTGGATCTCGTTCAGCAAGTATTCCTGCACCGCGCGCGGCCCCTTGATGCGCAGGATGTCGTGTGGGTTGATCGGGCCCTCGCTCAGACGGTCCCCGGCGCGGACTCGGTCGCCCTCGTGCACGCGCATGTGCTTTCCGACCTGAACCGGATAGGTCCTGAGCTCGCCAATTTCCGGCGTGACGTGGACCTCACGCTTGCCGCGCTTGATGTCGCCGAAGCTGACCTCACCGTCGATCTCGGTGATGACTGCTGGATCCTTCGGTCGCCTGGCCTCGAACAGCTCGGCGACCCGGGGCAGACCACCGGTGATGTCGCGCGTCTTATAAACCTCGCGACTGATCTTTGCGACCGTGTCGCCCGGCTTGATCGCGTCTCCATCGTGCACGGTGAGTTGCGCACCGACCGGGATGATGAACTCGCGAAGCTTCTCCCGCTTCTTTGTATTCTTCCGGATCTGAATCGTCGGGTGGAGTTTCTTCTCTCGATCCTCGATGATCGTCTTCTGGCGCCGACCGGTAGACTCGTCCAACTCCTCGCGCATCGTCTGCTCGTCGACGATGTCGACGAACTCGATCACGCCGGCCGAGTCTGCGACGATGGGCTCCGAGTACGGATCCCAACTGAACAGGAGGTCTCCGGCTTCGATCTCCTCCTCCTCCGCCACGGCCAGCGTCGCGCCGTAGGGCACCGAGAGGCGACTACGGACAGAGCCGTCTTGCGTCTTGAGAAGGATTTGCCCTTCCCGCGAAGTAATGATCCGCTCACCGTCTTGTGTCACGACCGTGGTCACGCGCTCGAGGCCTACGATGCCCTTGATCTTCGACTTGCGCTGCGTCTGCGCCGCGATGCGAGACGCTGTACCACCGATATGGAACGTGCGCAGCGTGAGCTGCGTGCCCGGCTCACCGATCGATTGTGCAGCGAGAATGCCCACCGCCTCACCCGTGTCGACCATCTTCATCGTCGCAAGGTTGCGGCCATAGCACATCTTGCACGTACCGCGCTTCGCCTCACAGGTGAGCACAGAACGAATCTTCACCATCTGGAGACCCGCATCCTCGATGGCATCTGCCTTGTCCTCGAGAATGAGCACGCCCGCCTTGACCAAGAGGTCTCCGTCGATCGGGTCGTAGACGTCCTCGAGCGCCACGTTGCCGACGATGCGGTCCGCGAGCGACTCGATGATGTCCTCGCCTTCCTTCAGCGCCGTCATGTCGAGCCCTAGAATCGTTCCGCAGTCGTCGGTCATCACCGTCACGTCCTGCGCAACGTCGACCAGGCGGCGCGTGAGATAGCCCGCATCGGCAGTCTTGAGCGCTGTGTCGGCCAGACCCTTGCGGGCACCGTGCGTGGAGATGAAGTACTCCACCACCGACAGCCCTTCTCGGAAGTTCGACTTGATCGGGCTCTCGATGATCTCGCCGATACCGCCTGTGAGCTTCTTCTGCGGTTTGGCCATCAGCCCCCGCATCCCGGCGAGTTGACGCATCTGGTCCCGGTTACCGCGGGCGCCGGAGGTCATCATCATGTACACCGGGTTGAAGCCACCCTTGGAGCGCTCGAGGCGGCGGACCATGGCGTCAGCCACGTCGTTGTTCGCGTGGGTCCAGGTATCGATCACCTTGTTGTAGCGCTCGCCGTTCGAGATGAAGCCGCTGGCGTACGCCTTCTGGAACCGAGCTACCTGCTCGTCGGCCTCTTTGAGAATCTCCGCTTTCTCGTGGGGCACTTCCAAGTCGTCGATTCCAACGCTGATGCCGCCCATGGTGGCGTAGCGGAACCCGAAGTCTTTGAGGTCGTCCAAGAAAGCCGGAGTCTCGGCGAGACCGATCTTGTCGAAGCAGTCGAAGACCAGGTCACCCAGCTCCTTCTTCCCGAACGTGCGGTTCATAAAGCCGAGTTGGTCGGGGATGATGGAATTGAAGAGCACTCGGCCCGCAGCCGTGCGCACCCAGTATCCGTTTTCCTCGCCGTACTGCTCTCCGACCCAGTAGTACACTGGGCTCTGGAACGTCAACCTCTCCTGGACGAGCGCCATCTCGATCTCGCCATACGAGGACACGTGAGGCGCGCCCTCATAGATCTCGTCCAACTTGGCGTCCGCGGCTTCGCGTCGTGCCTTGGGCCCTTTCGAGTCGTTCACCACTTTCTCCAGATCCGTGATCTCGAGACCCGGATTGGTCAGGTAGTGCGCGCCGATGACCATGTCCTGCGTCGGTGCCGCAACGGGACGGCCGTTGGACGGCAGTAGGATGTTGTTGGACGCCAGCATGAGGACGCGAGCCTCGAGCTGGGCTTCAAACGACAGCGGCAAGTGTACCGCCATCTGGTCTCCGTCGAAGTCCGCGTTGAATGCCGCGCACACCAGCGGGTGGATACGAATCGCCTTGCCCTCGACGAGCACCGGCTCGAAAGCCTGGATGCCCAGTCGGTGAAGGGTCGGCGCACGGTTCAACAGAACCGGGTGATCCTTGATGATGTCCTCGAGGACTTCGTAAACCTGCGGGTCGGCGCGCTCCACGATCTTCTTGGCGCGCTTGACCGTCTCGGCCTCGCCGCGCTTCTCGAGCTCGTGGATGATGAACGGCTTGAACAGCTCGACCGCCATCGCCTTGGGCAAGCCACACTGATGCAGCTTGAGCTCCGGCCCGACTACGATGACCGAGCGGCCCGAGTAGTCCACGCGCTTGCCCAACAGGTTCTGCCTGAAGCGACCCTGCTTGCCTTTCAACATGTCGCTGAGCGACTTGAGCGGACGCTTGCCGCGGCCACGGATCGCCTTCGATCGGCGTCCGTTGTCGAAAAGTGCGTCGACAGCCTCCTGCAGCATGCGCTTCTCATTGCGGAGGATGACCTCCGGCGCGCGCATAGCGATGAGCTTCTTGAGCCGGTTGTTCCTGTTGATGACCCGCCGGTACAAGTCGTTCAAGTCCGACGTCGCGAAACGACCGCCGTCGAGCGGAACGAGCGGACGAAGATCGGGCGGAATGACCGGAACCACGTCCATGATCATCCATTCTGGACGGTTCCGTGTATCGGCGGTGTCGCCGGAATTACGCAACGCGTCCACGACCTTGAGCCGCTTGAGCTTCTTCTTCTTCCGGTGCTGGGACGTTTCGTGCACGATCTCGTAGCGCAGCCACTGGGCCAGGCGGTCGAGCCCGCGTCCATCGGCATTCCGGTCCTTGATTTTCTTGTCCGGGGTGTCCAGCAGCTTGAGTAGAGTCCGCGCCGCCTCGGCACCAATCTCGGCCTTGAACTGTTCGTCGTTCTCGTCTCGCGCTTTCACCCGCAGATCGTAGTACTCGTCTTCGTCAAGCAGGTCCTGGAACTCCACCTCCTGCTTTCCGGGATGCGTAACCACGTAAGCCGCGTAGTAGATGACCTTCTCTAGGTCGCGCAGCGTCATGCCGAGCAGGTAGCCGAGCTGACTCGGCAGCGTCTTGAAGAACCAGATGTGCGCCACGGGCACCGCGAGCTCGATATGCCCCATGCGCTCGCGTCGCACCTTGGAGAGCGTCACTTCGACGCCACAGCGGTCGCAAACGTGACCGCGGAAGCGGATGCGCTTGAACTTACCGCAGTGGCACTCCCAGTCCTTCACCGGCCCGAAAATTCGCTCGCAGAACAGACCATCACGTTCCGGCTTGAACGAGCGGTAGTTGATCGTCTCGGGCTTCACGACCTCGCCGAACGACCAACCGCGAATCTCCTCGGGCGAAGCGAGCTTGACCCGAATGAACTCGAAGTCAGATCCGCTCTGATCGCGGGCCCTTGGGAAATCGATCATTTACTCTTCCTCCCCGAGCGTTACGCTCAGGCCGAGAGCCTGAAGTTCTTTTACGAGCACGTTGAACGACTCCGGTATTCCGGGCTTGGGCATGTTGTCGCCTTTCACGATGGCTTCGTAGACCTTCGAGCGACCCTGCACGTCGTCCGACTTGACGGTGAGAATCTCCTGCAGCGTGTGCGCCGCGCCGTACGCCTCGAGCGCCCACACCTCCATCTCGCCGAAGCGCTGCCCGCCGAACTGTGCCTTACCGGCGAGCGGCTGCTGTGTGACCAGCGAATACGGCCCGATCGAGCGCGCGTGGATCTTGTCATCCACGAGGTGACTGAGCTTGAGCATGTACACCGAGCCAACGGTCACCGGGAAGTCGAAGCGGCGACCGTCGCGGCCATCTCGCAGGCGAATCTTTCCGTTGGGGTAGATCTCCGCGTGCTCCATGAGCTCGACGACCGCGTCGTCGAGACCCGACTTGATCGTCGAGCGGCCCTTGAGCTTCTGAATCGCAGGGAACATCGTCGCCATCTTTTCGTCCGACCGCGCCGAGATCTCTTTCGCAGCGGCGACCAGGAATCCACTGAGGTCGTCGACGAACTTCTGCTGCTTCTTACTCAGCTGGAGCGACAGATATGCGTCTAGCGATTGGCCGATACCGTGGGTGTGCCCCACCGCGTGCGTGCCGTTCCCATTCCCGTTCCCATCATCGCTGCCGGCCATGACGACGGGCAGCAGGTTGGCCACGGCCACCAGCTGTTCGATTCCGTCTCCCGTTACCGGGGGTTGGGCCTCGAGGTGCAGCGCATCCGTGACCCACTTCAGTCCGGCAAGCTTGAGCAGCGCGCCGACTTCATTCTCGGTGGCTCCTTGGAATACCGGAGTCTTGGACTCGAAGCCCAACACCTTGCCGGCCCAGCCAAGGTGGGTCTCCAGAATCTGCCCGACGTTCATGCGTGATGGCACACCGAGCGGATTGAGAACGATCTCGACCGGAGTCCCGTCGGGGAGAAACGGCATCTCCTCTTCCGGCACGATCCTGGCGATGATGCCTTTGTTCCCGTGGCGTCCGGCCATTTTGTCGCCGACGGAGATCTTCCTTTTCTCTCCGACATAGACCTTTACCAGCTGGACCACGCCCGGCGGAAGCTCGTCCGGCTGGAACACCTTGTCGATCTGCTCCTCGGTCTTCTCCTTGACCCGTTGGATGCGGCCTTGGGCCTCATCCACGAGGCGTCGGACCTTCTCGCTGGCTTCCTTGTTCTGAAGCTTGAACGTCGTGAGGTCGACCTTCTTGAAGTTGATCTCTTCGATGCTCTCCTTGGTGAACTTCGCGCCCTCTTTCAAGAGCGGCTCGACCGTGCCCTTTTTCAACATCAAGCTCACGGTCTGCCGATTCAGAATGGTGCGTAGCTCATCATCACGCGCATCGGAAATCCTCTGGATCTCCTCACGCTCTAGCGTGCGCAAATCACCGATCTTGGAGCCGTGCTCCTTCTCAAGAAGCGGATCGTCGATCCGGCGAGAGAACATCTTCACATCGATGATCGTGCCCGTCATGCCCGGGGGCACGCGCAGCGACGAATCCTTCACGTCCTTCGCTTTTTCACCGAAGATCGCAGTGAGTAGCTTCTCCTCGGGAGACAGCTCGGTCTCACCCTTCGGCGTGATCTTGCCGCACAAGATGTCGCCGGCCTTGACCCGTGCCCCGATGCGCACGATGCCGCGCTCATCGAGATCCACCAGGCTCTCTTCGGCCACGTTCGGGAGCTCTCGCGTGATCTCTTCCATTCCGCGCTTGGTGTCCCGGACGTGGAGCTCCAGCTCTTGAATGTGGATCGAGGTGAAGACGTCGTCCTTCACCAGCTTTTCGCTGATGACGATCGCGTCCTCGAAATTCGATCCATACCAGGGCATGAACGCCACGAGCACATTGCGACCCAGAGCGAGCTCGCCCGCATCTGTGCTGGGACCGTCAGCAATGATGTCGCCAGTCTTTACGACCTCCCCGATCGAGACCAGCGGACGCTGGTTGATCGCCGTGTCCTGGTTGGTGCGCCAGAACTTCTTGAGGCGATACCGGTCGAACCGCGCAAGCTTGGCCAGCGGTTGGTCCGCCTGGCCCGGCTTGATGGAACCCGTGTCGACCAGGATTTCGTCGGCGGTGACATGTGCGACGGTGCCGCCCCGGCGTGCCGTGATCACGGCCCCGGAATCCGATGCCACTTTCGCTTCGAGACCCGTGCCCACGAGCGGCGCATCCGTATAGAGGAGCGGTACAGCCTGGCGCTGCATGTTCGAGCCCATCAGCGCCCGGTTCGCGTCGTCGTGCTCCAGGAACGGAATCAGCGCCGCAGCTACGGAAACCAACTGGTCGGGCGCAACATCCATGAAGTCGATGTCTTCAGGCCGGAGCAGCGGGAAATCACCTTTCGCGCGGCAGAGCACAAACTCCTTCAAGTAGTTGCCCTTGTCGTCGAGCAGCGCGTTGGCCTGGGCGATTCGGGCGTCTTCCTCTTCGTTGGCAGAAAGCCACTCGATCGTGCTCGTGACCTTGCCCTTCTTCACCACCCGGTACGGCGTCTCGACGAAGCCGAGGTCGTTGATGCGCGAGTACGTGGTGAGCGACGTTATGAGCCCGATATTCGGGCCCTCTGGCGTCTCGATCGGGCACATGCGCCCGTAGTGGGAATAGTGCACGTCACGGACTTCGAAGCCCGCGCGCTCACGCGTCAGACCGCCCGGACCGAGCGCAGACAGCCGACGCTTGTGCGTCATCTCGGCGAGAGGGTTGGTCTGGTCCATGAACTGGCTGAGCTGCGACGAGCCAAAGAAGGCCTGAATCACGGCGGAAACGGTCCTCGCGTTGACCAGGTCGTCGATATTCACCTTCTCCGGGTCGGTATTGGTCGACATGCGCTCCTTCACCAGGCGCGCCATGCGACTCAGACCAACGGAGAACTGGTTGGCGATGAGCTCGCCGACCGTCCGTACTCGGCGGTTGCCGAGGTGATCGATGTCATCTGTGTAGCCGCGTCCCTCGTTGAGCTCGATGAGGTGGCGCACGATGGAGATGAAATCGTCTTTGGTGAGCACCGTCTGCGTGCGGGGAATGTCCACACCCAGGCGCTGGTTGATCTTGTAGCGGCCAACCCGGCCGAGGTCGTAGCGCTTCGGGCTGAAGAACACCCTTTCCAGCGCGGCACGTGCTGTATCGACGTTGGGCGCGTCGCCCGGTCGCAGCAACGAATAGATCGCGTACAGCGCATCTTCTTCGCTCTCGGTGGGGTCTTTCTTGATCGTGTTCTTGATCATGGGGCTGTCGCCCCGAGGCGTCACCCGATCCGTCGTGTAGATCTTGAGCTTCTTCGTGCCCAGACGTTCCAGGATCTCCATCACCTCTTCAGCAATCTCCTCGCCATTCTCGATGAGGATCTCGCCGGTCTCCGGATCGACGAACTCCTCGGCGATGGACTTGCCTTCGAGCTCCTCGAGGGTGGTAGCGTTCTTCCCCGTGAGCTTGACCTGCGTCACGTCGTAGAAGAGCTGGAAGATCTCCGCATCGGTTCCGTAGCCGAGCGCCCTCAGGAGGGCCGTCGCCGGGAACTTTTTCTTTTTGTCGATGTGGACGTAGCAGATGTCGTTGATGTCGAGTGTGAACTCGACCCAAGATCCACGGAACGGAATGATCCTTGAGCTATAGAGTTTCGTGCCATTCGGATGGATGCTCTCCTCGAACACCACACCGGGAGACCGATGCAGCTGGCTCACCACCACGCGCTCGGCGCCGTTCACGATGAACGTGCCCAGCTCGGTCAGGAGCGGCAGGTCACCGAGGTAGACCTCCTTCTCGATGATGTCCACCGGCTTACGGTCCGCCGGGGGCGGCCCCTTCTTCTTCCGCTTGCGCCGCTTCTTGCGCTCCTCTTCGTCCTCCTCCGGCTGTTCCCAGACGATGAGGCGCAGCGTGGCCTTCAACGGCGCCGCACACGTCATGTCGCGCTCGATGCACTCCTCGACGGAGTACTTCGGCTCGCCCAGCGCGGCGCTTACGAACTCGAGCGTGAAGTAGTCGTTCACGTCCGAGATCGGGAAGATCTCAGAAAAGACACGGTCGAGCCCAAAATCCCACTGCTCGTCGGGATTGCTATCGGGATCGACCAACTGCTCGAACGAGCGGAGTTGAACATCCAACAGGTTCGGCATCGGCATGACACGACCGAGCTTGGCGAAATCCAGGATCGGGCGGTTGTCTTTGCGCAGTTCCAACGTACGTCCCCCTTAACGGCTCACCCTGACGACGGGTGAGCAGCGTTCCGTTTGATTACGGGACAAGCGCGTGAATTCTCGGTCTCCGGACACACCCCCACACTGAGGTGTCCCCGACGAGGACCCACGCTGGCCCATGTTGTCGCGCGCCGGCTGGCGACCCACGCAGCTGCGCGGGTGCAGGCCAGGGTCGCGTTCGCTTCCCCGAGGGCAAGCTGCAAACCCAGCGCCGCCTATTTGAGCACGATTGCGGCGCCGACGTCCTCGAGCCTGGATTTCATCTCCTCGGCCTCCTGCTTGGTCGCAGCTTCCTTGATCGTGCCCGGAGCCCCATCTACGAGCTCCTTCGCCTCCTTGAGGCCCAGGCCGGTGAGCTCGCGCACAACCTTGATGACCTGGATCTTCTTTTCGCCAAAGCTCTCGAGAACGACATCGAACTCATCTTGCTCTTCGGCTTCAGCCCCACCGCCCTCCGGCAGCGCGACCGGAGCCGCCACCGCCGTGACGTTGAACTTGTCCTTGAAGGCGTCAACGAACTCGGACAGCTCGAGAACGGTCATGTTGCCGATGGTGTCGAGCAGCTCTTCGTGATTCGTCGCCATGGTTCCTGCTTCCTCCTGATTCACCCGGCTATCTGCCGGAGATTGGGTTGACCCTGTTTCTTCAGCCTGCCTTCTCTCGCTCTTCTCTGAGGGCATCGATCAGTCCGGCCGTTTCCTGAATCTTGGCCTCGAGCGCACTCGCGAGAGCAGCCATCGGGGCTTCCAACGCACCTGCCAGCATCGAGTAGAGAACGTCTCGCGACGGCAGCTTCGCGATCGCATCCACTTGCTCTGCCTGCAAGACCTTGTTGTCCATGATGCCGAGCTTGAACACCGGCTTCTTGTTGTGGTCCTTCGCGAAGTCGCTGAGCGCCTTGGCAGGCGCCACCGCGTCCTCGTATCCGAACACCATCCCCGTCGGCCCCTCGAGACTCTCCGAGATGTCTGGGAGATCCGTCTCCGCGAAGGCCAGCTTGGCGAGCCGGTTCTTCACAACGAGGTACTCGGCGCCCGACGCTCTTATGGAGCGACGCAAGGCCGTCATGGCTTTGACGTCGAGTCCCGTGAAGTCGGTTAGGTAAACCACCGGCGCCCTGTTGATGCGGTCGCGGAGATCCGAGACGAAGCTCTCTTTCGTCGTGCGGTCCATCAGGCCCGCCTGCGGTAGAGGTTCGGATCGATGGACACGCCCGGGCCCATGGTGCTGGAGACCGTCACGCTCTTGAGGTACGTGCCCTTTGCCGCAGAAGGCCTCGAGCGCACGATCTGGTCCATGAAGGCACCCAAGTTGTCCTGTAGCTGATCTTCCGAGAACGACACTTTCCCGATCGGTGCGTGCACGTTCCCGGTCTTGTCGACCCTGAACTCGATCTTACCCTCCTTGATCTCGGTCACCGCACGGCCCACGTCGAACGTCACGGTGCCGGCTTTGGGCGTCGGCATCAGCCCGCGAGGACCAAGCACCCGGCCCAGCGGGCCGACCTTACCCATGAGGTCCGGTGTCGCAACGCAGACATCGAAATCCAGCCATCCACCTTGAATTTTCTCGAGATACTCGACGCCGACATAGTCCGCGCCCGCCTCCGTCGCCTCAGTCTCTTTCTCACCTTGGGCGATGACGAGGACGCGCACCTCCTTGCCCGTCCCGTGGGGGAGAACGACGGTGCCGCGCACCAGCTGGTCTGCCTGGCGAGGATCGACTCCGAGTCGGGTCGCGACCTCGACAGTTTCGTCGAATTTCGCGAACGCGAGCTCCTTGACGAGCTTGACCGCCTCGTCGGGAGCGAACTTGACACTTACCGGGACGCCGGAGCGTGCGGCAGCGTAACGTTTGCCTGTTGTAGCCATTTCTTATGAGCCGTTTGTGAACTCTCCCACCGCTGACGGCTCTCAGTCGGTGGTCTGAGCGGGGTCCGTGCCAGCTACCCCTCTACTTCCACACCCATCGACCTGGCGGTACCGGCGATCATCTGCACGGCGGCGTCCATGTCGTTGGCATTGAGGTCTTCCATCTTGGTCGTTGCGATCTCTTCGAGCTGCGCCCGTGAGATCTTCCCGACCTTCTCGCGATTGGGCTCACCAGAACCCTTCGGCAGTCCGATCGCGCGCAAGATCAACACCGACGCTGGAGGCGTCTTAGTGATGAACGAGAAAGAACGGTCCGCGTAAACGGTGATCTCCACAGGAGTGGTGATACCCTGCTTGTCCTGAGTCCTGATGTTGAACTGCTTGCAAAACTCCATGATGTTGACACCGTGCTGGCCCAACGCGGGCCCGACCGGCGGCGCCGGGTTGGCCTGGCCACCCGGTACATGGAGCTTGATGAAGCCAATGACTTTTCTGGCCATCGTTTAGTAACCCTTCAGATCCGTGTAATCGAGTTCGACGGAGGTCGGTCGACCGAACAGCGATATCTCGACCTTGACCTTCCCTTTGTCGGCGTAGACCTCCTGAACCGTTCCACTGAAGTCCGTGAACGGCCCTTGCGTGACTTCGACGACCTGATCCACGTGGAAGAGGATCTCCTCGCGGTCTTGAGCCTCGGCCTTGACCTCAACGCCGAGAATCTTGTTGATCTCTTCTTCGCGCAGCGGCTGCGGTGAACGCCCCTGCCCTACGAATTTGATCACGCCCTGAATGTTGTTGATCACGTACTGGGTTCGTTGGTTCAGAACCATTTCGACCAGCACGTAGCCGGGGTACAGGCGCTTGGTCACGGTCACACGCTTTCCACCGCGAATCTCGGTGACTTCCTGCGTCGGGACCAAGGCCTCGCGGATCTCCTGCGCGTCCCCCTCGCCGGGCTCATCCTCGATCCGGCGCTCAACGAGCCGCTGGACCTTGTTCTCGTGCCCGGAATAGGTCTGGATCGCGTACCAGCGCGTGTCCGCCGCCGTCTCAGTCATCAGGCTCCAAAGATCCCCATGATCGACTCCACGACCCAACCGGAGAATTTGTCCATCATCCAAATGATGAGCGATACCACGATCGTGAACGCCACGACAACGATCGTCGCACTCCTAAGCTGATCCGCGTCGGGCCACGTCACCTTCTGGAGCTCGATCCAACACTCCTCCACGAAGGTCTTCGTCTCGCCGATTTTCTGGAGAACAGCCATGGCTACTTCGTTTCCTTGTGCTGCGTGTGCGTCCGGCAACGCGGACAGTACTTGCGGTGTTCTACGCGCTCGGGATGGAGACGCTTGTTCTTCGTCTTGTTGTAGTTCCTTTCCTTACAGTCCTGACAGGCAAGGATCACTTTGTCGCGCATTGTCTTTCTCTTGCTCTCGTGAAGAGGGACCGTAGTGCCGTCCCCCGCTCTTGCTCAGCCGTTCGGCCGCTGGTTTGTCCCGTCTTCCTATTTACTCCGCCTGCCTCTCTCTGCTGCTACGCGCAGCAGAGCGTCGCATGAGCGGGGGACGTCACCACGGTCCCCACGACCGTTTGCTCTGACATGCTCTCTCTTCTTACACAGTGGCGGCGCCACCTTGCTGCGTCTTCATACAAACCTGTGTTCCCTGCCTGCCTGCCCTCTGTCCCAGATCCGCCGCATTGCGGTGGATCCGGAGCTCCTACACAACCGTGCCGGTGGTCCTACCCGTGTCCGGCCGTTGCTTCTATGTCCGGGATTCG
>Ga0207963_1000847_pt1 | contig 16327 bp, 16 predicted proteins | sample Knorr_S15_td_NAD_FD_185604 | JGI IMG/M metagenome (GOLD analysis project Ga0207963, IMG submission 185604) | Marine microbial communities from Southern Atlantic Ocean transect - Knorr_S15_td_NADW_ad_2500m_LV_A (SPAdes) (version 2) | ecosystem: Environmental > Aquatic > Marine > Oceanic | place...
AGCCCTTGTAGTATAGCCCGGTCTAGAATTCGGCCCTGTCACGGCTGAGACGCGTGTTCAAATCCCGCCGAGGGCGCCATTATTTTATCAATGAAAAAACTTCATCAATAATTTCCTTGTTCGCAGCTGCAACAAAAGATAATCGTGTTTCATAACTTAGATCTGAATCCAGAGGCTGTAAGTTTTCATCTAACATTAATCCGCCAGCCTCTTTTATCAGAAGATATCCAGCTGCCATATCCTGAATTCTAATTTTACCTCGTAAATCAATGAAAACATCTATTGAACCTCTTGCAAGAAAAGCCATCTCAAGTGCATTTGCCCCAAAATGTCTGACATGATGATGCTTTTCAAAAATGGGAGCAAGCTTTTGAAGTAATTCTGGAGATGAGCCAGAACTGTTAATTCCAATAACCTTGTAAATTGGCTTTTCATCGTGGACAAAAATTGATTTGTCATTTAGGAAGGCACCTTTTCCTTTTGATGCCCAATAAACATCTCCAGTTGAAAGATTGGTAACTGCCGCATCCGTAATAGAACTTAGTTTTTCATTTGTTGCAAACGCAAGCGAGCAACAAAAAAACGGTACTCCTCTTACGGCATTTGCACTTCCATCTATCGCGTCCATTATAACAAAGCCTTTGGGGTTTGGTGATAGTTCTACTCTACCACATTCCTCACCAAGCACTACACAATCAAAATTTATTTTCTTTAGATAATCAAGTACCGTCTTTTCTGCAATAATATCTATATTTTGGGAAATATCCCCGCCTGCGCCTCTTCCAAAATTTCCAGATGTTGCTTCTTTGGTACCAGCTAGATGTTTGACATTTTCATAAACAAGTTTTGAAGCAGTGCGAAGAATTTCGATTGTATTCATAGAGAATTTCAAATAGAACATAATTTAAGTGAAAATTTTTTTGAAGGCATAAATAGGAATTTGGAAACATTATTCCGTGAGTGGCAAAGATGAATCCGTTACCAGTAAGAACTCCCTAATGGGGACAAAATCTGGCAAGAAGATTATCAAACAGGCATTATTCAAGTCTAAGGGATACAAACAGTTTAACCAATACAAAGAGGAATACGAAACAAACTTTCCCATATTTGCCAAGCGATTCGCAAATGACCTGCTGCAACAAATCAAAGCTGATTCATCGCCTAACGTTACGCAGCAGAAATTTGGAGAGGAAGTGGGCTCAACTGAAATCATTTTAGACTCGTCACAAATTGATCCAATCAAGTCAAAACTAGAAAACATTGAAGTTCTAAATGATAGAGTTTTGAGAATTCTCAATTCCAATTTTGTTAAGATGACTTTTCCTGTATTCAATGCATTATTCGATGCTTCAACAGAATACTATCAGGATAACAAAGATCCAAAACTTCGAGAAAATATTGTTGATGGGCACATTATTGCAATAGATCTCAGTGAGCCGATGGACAGAATTATTGACAAGGACGAAGACCTGGATTATCTTGATGATTACAAATTGATGAATCCATATATCCTAAAGTTAGCTCGCGATAAAATCGCAAAAGGTGGAGACGAAGTTTTAAATCAATTTGAATCTGGATTTAAAGATGCTAGAATTGGTCAATACCTTGATGTCAAATTAAAACAAAATCCTACTGCAATTTCAGAGAAAGAACTTGATGAAAGCTACAAAAAATATCGTTCTGTAATGGGTACAGCTGGCTGTAACATGGCGCTTTCTAGACAGCCTCTTGGGGAAATATTTCGAATAGGAATGGGCAAGGCATCAGAATCAGTTGGATGTGGTAATGAAATTGAAGACTCGATACGAGACAAAGCTGTGAAAATTCCGTCATGGCCACTGTATTATAGCTTGTTAGAAAATGATGTTCGAAAAGGTTTTGATTTGACTATGGAAAGGAGTAAATCTTATCTTAGTGAAGCTAGAAAAGCGCTTGATGATTTACCGGAAAACTTTTCCCATAAGAAATTTTTAGAATTTTTATTTTTAACAGTAGAGCATTATAACGAGTTTTGGTTTAATAGATTACAAAAGATGAATATCTGGTCAGAGCTCAAATCTAATCTTCCAAAGTGATTTTTATGATGTGGTCAGAAAAATATCGTCCTAAAAATATTGTTGACCTAGTTGGTAATGAGGAAGCAAGATATGATTTTGTTGAATGGTTTACTAAATGGAAAAAGGGAACGAAACCTATCTTGCTAGTTGGACCACCGGGTGTTGGAAAAACTACACTAGCAAAGCTAGCAGCAAAACAGTTTGGATATGATATGATTGAGCTTAATGCAAGTGATGTGCGTAATAAAGGCAGAATTCAGGAAATCCTCCAACCAATCCTGGGCAGTGAATCTTTACTAGGCCATCCAATGATTTTCATAGATGAAGTTGACGGAATACATGGGAGAGCAGACTATGGAGGAGCTGAAACCCTTATCAAAATTCTGAAGGAACCAACTGTACCTATTTTACTTGCTGCAAATTCTGATATTTCTACTAAAATGAAAAGTATCAAAAAAGTAGTAAAAACAATACGTCTAAGACCACTGTCACCACGAATGATGCAACTTTATCTAAATACTATACTAAAAAAAGAGGCAGCATCACTTGGATCTGAATCTCTGAATAAAATAGTAATGGAGGCAAGAGGAGACTTGCGTTCTATGATTAACAGTGTACAAGCAACTGTAACAGGATTTGAACCACCAACTGAAAAATCTTTTGAGAGATTAAACATAGAAGAAGGAATAAACGCATTTTTCAAAGCAAAATCCATTGATGAAGCTAGGATAGTACTTTATTCTATGCATATTGACCCTCGTGATAAGATAAACGCATTCTACTCTAGTATCATAACAAGTGACATTGATAAAAAAAATCTTGTACACATGTTGCAAACTATATCCAAAGCCGATATGTTATATGGAAAAATAATGAAGACGCAAAACTGGAGATTGTTAAGATATCTTGATTCTATTTTATTAGGACTTTATAGTACTGACGTTACAATTCGTTATTCACAGTATAATCTTTCTTGGCCTCTACTAAACAGAATTAGATGGGATGGAAGGAAGATTAAACTCCTAACCAGTATGGCATCCAAAAATTTACATATTTCCGTAAGCACTTTTGCAACATTCATTTTTAAGACTATGTTATTCTGTATGAAAAATAATAAATTGAATTTTGAATTAAATGAGGAATTTGATGATATTATAGAAAAAGAGATGAGCCTGATAAAATGAGTTGGATAAAAATTACTATGAAATATGATGGAACCTGTGTTGTATGTAACAAAAAGATCAGAGTGAAAGAAATTGGTTTTTGGTTAAAAGGCGAAAGTAAAGTCAAGCACGAAAAGTGTGCCGAAGAAAATAAGGAACTGAAATGTGTTATATGTGGCGGAGCAGCAGGATGTATTGACTGCGAATTTTCTGAAGTATGTGATCGTGAAACTGTTTCCCAATTATGTATTTGCAAAAAATGTGAAAAAATGCACGATTTATTTGACGTATACAGGAAATCAGTTTCTAAAAAACTCCCTATGCTAAATCTTAAAATTTAAGCAAATTTAGATGATTTTCATGCCTGAAGAGGATAATAAAGAAGCAAAGGAAGAAGTACAACCATCATCACTTTCCGAAGCACAAGCAGAAGCTGCGGCAGCACATGCAGAATATGAAGCAGCAAAAGAAGCGGCAGAACAGGCAAAGCCTGATGATGGTACATTAAGACCAATAACAATTTCAGATGCAGTTGCAGCCTCAGAAGCAGCCGCAGAAGCGGAGGTAGCATATAAAGCAGCAGAAGGAAAACTAAAGGCGGCAAGAGTGGCATCAGAGGCAGCATGGAAAGCAGAATATGAATCTGCAAAAGAACTAGTAGTAGAAGTAAAAACGGGCGATTCGTTTTCTAACAAGCGTAAGCAGGATCGGATATTTAGAAGAGAAATGGGGGAGCCAGAATTTTTCTTATTTGATAAGAGGGTTACGATGAAATCTGTACTTTCATCAGAGGAACAGGAAGAGATTTCAAGAAAAGTTCAGATTCCAACAGATCAAACTCCTAAATATGATCCAAAACATATACTCAGTCCTGAATTTGCAGGCGACTCTAATTATGAAGCTGGTATATCAGATCTGCTAGATGAGGCAAAACAGAAACTGGATCGTCTTCTAAATGATTCTGAAGCAAATCCGCAAGAAATTGAACTTACTAAAAATAGCCTTAGGAAATTAGAATGTTTATTGGAAAACTTTGAATTGGGAATGAACGTGTTTAGAACTGCAAAAGGTGGCAGGTCCACACTTAGAGAATAATTGTGATACTATGAGTGAAAATAATTTTCAAATCATGAATACAAGGGTTACTTTCAACAACGTACCAATTCATAAATTAGCAAATTTTTCATTCAAAGATATTCCAGCTGCATGTAAATCTTTTATGGAAATTTCAAGTGTTTCACAATGTGTAATAGTTCAAACTTCTAGTAGGATTGAAGTATTTACTGTAGGCAATGTTCAACAAGGTGAAATTCCAGATGCAAGGAGAATTGAGGGAAAAAATCTTGATATAAATAAAATCCTAAAAACTTGGGCATCATTAGTAGAACTAAATCAATTTGATCTAGACCATTGGGACCAAACTCTTGAGATTTACAAGAATACTGATGTTTATGAACGTCTGTTAAGACTAGCGTCTGGTTTGGAGTCGTTTATTGTAGGAAAAGAAGAAATCATTGAGGAATTACAAGAATCAATTTTGATTGCAAGACAAGCCAAAACATCTGGAAAAATTTTGGATAAATTATTTGATAGTTGTATCAGAATTGCAACTAATATTAGAGATTCTAGTGGAATTGGGAAAGATATAGTAACGATTGGTGACAAGGCGGTTAAACTTACAGAAGAATATGTAGGAGATGTTGGAAAGAAGCATATTTTGCTAATAGGCACTGGAGAAACAGCAGGCTTGGTTGCTAAATCTCTTAGTAAAAAAGGCTATCAATTTGATGTTACTAGCATCACAATTGAACGAGCTACTGGTTTTTCTGAAAAAATGGGTGGAAAACCAATAGAATTTGGTGGTGTCTTCTCTGGATTTGATAAATTTGACATAATCTTTGTTGCAACCACAGCTGATGCTTTCTTGATTACTTTTGACAAGATAAAAAGAGTGATGGAAAAGAAAAAGAAAGGCACATTGATTTTTGATTTATCAGAACCCAGAACAGTTGATGAAACAATAGCCTCTATGAAGGGAATTAAATTTGTAAATCCCTCACAAATTTCTGAGATGATAGATGATAGTACGAAAACTAGAAAGAACGCGGTTTCAGCTGCGGAAAAAATGATCGGCAAAGAAATTCCAATTTTAGAGGCTACTATGAAGCAATTTGATGACAAGTCTGTAATTAAGGCTTGATTTTAGGGAAAAAAATTATCGTACAAACATACTAAATTTTACTAATTTCATAGTAGTTTTTAGCACTGCTTGAAATTATACATGCTTGAATTAATAGAAATAAAAATGAGCATGTATTTGCGTAATTATGCATTCTGAGAAAATTGATAAATTTTTGAAGAATAAGAAAATAGCAAACCAATCAGGCGGGCAGGATCGAATTGCTAAGCAGCATGAAAAAGGAAAACTAACTGCAAGGGAGAGGATTTTTCTTCTGCTCGATGAGGGAAGTTTTGTCGAGATTGATGCATTAACCACACATCATTACCATGAGTATGATATGCAGAAAAAGAAATTCTATGGTGATGGTGTGGTTGGAGGATATGGAACAATAAACGGAAGACAAAGCTATGTGTTTGCTTATGATTTTACAATTTTAGGCGGCACCCTAAGCAAGATGGGTGCAAAAAAAATTACAAAATTGATGGATCATGCAGTGCGCAATGGATGTCCAATTATTGGAATAATGGATTCAGGTGGAGCAAGAATTCAGGAAGGAATACAAAGCCTTGATGGATTCGGTGATATTTTTTATCATAACCAATTAGCATCAGGCGTTATTCCACAAATCACTGCAAGTATTGGACCATCTGCTGGTGGTGCAGTATACTCTCCAGCAATGACTGATTTTGTTATAATGGTAGACAAAATAGGAACCATGTTTGTTACAGGACCTGATGTTGTAAAGACAGTTCTTGGCGAAGAAGTTTCATTTGACGAATTGGGTGGGGCAATGACACACGGTACTAAAAGTGGAGTAGCACACTTTGTTGTAAAAAATGAGTATGAATGCATGGATCGTATTAAGACACTATTATCATATATTCCACAAAACAATACTGAAGAAACTTCAATTGTACTAAATGATGATGATCCGAATCGTTTAGATCACAATATAATTAACATTGTACCTGAAGACTCGATAAAACCTTATGATATGAAAGAAATCATTTATTCAATAATAGATAATCATAACTTTTTTGAGATACATGAATTATTTGCGCAAAACATTATAGTTGGATTTGCTAGAATGCACGGAAAAACTATTGGCATAGTTGCAAACCAGCCACTATTTCTTGCTGGTGCACTTGATATTGATTCTTCAAACAAGGCTGCGCGTTTTATCAGATTTTGTGATTGTTATAACATACCTATTGTTACCTTGGTTGATACCCCTGGTTATATGCCTGGTACAAACCAGGAACATAACGGAATAATTCGACATGGCAGCAAACTCTTGTATGCTTACTCTGAGGCAACCGTTCCAAAAATTACAATTGTCATTGGGAAAGCATATGGTGGCGCTTACATTGCAATGGGCAGCAAGAATCTGAGAACAGACATTAACTATGCTTGGCCAACAGCCCAAATTGCAGTTCTTGGTTCAGAAGGTGCTGTGAAAATTATGAATAGAAAGGATCTAGCAAAATCTGAAGACCCAGAATCACTAAAGAAACAATTGATAGATGAATTCACTGAAAAATTTGCTAATCCATATGTTGCCGCATCAAATGGAACAGTTGATACCATTATTGATCCTGCCGAAACCAGACCCATGATTATAAAGGCTCTTGAAATGCTTTCAAATAAGCGAGATAGGCAACTGCCTCGAAAACACGGCAATATCAATCTGTGATAAAAATGATAGAGAAAGTACTAATTGCTAATCGTGGTGAAATAGCACTGCGTGTTATTAAGACATGTAAGGCACTTGGAATAAAGACAGTAGCTGTATATTCTGACGAGGACATCAACTCTCTTCATGTAAAAAAGGCTACAGAATCATATCATATAGGCGAGGCCGCTCCTGCTAAAAGCTATCTTAATCAAGAAAAAATCCTTGAAGTCATGTTATCTTCTGGTACTGATGCTGTACATCCTGGTTATGGTTTCCTTTCAGAAAATGATGACTTTGCACGATTATGTGAAAAGAACAAAATCAACTTTATCGGACCTTCTGCAGATTCAATGAATCTTTGTGGAGATAAGATGCGTTGTAAAGCAGCAATGCTCAAAGCAAAAGTTCCAACTGTTCCTGGAAGCCCAGATTTAGTAAAAGATGCTGATGAGGCAGAAAAAATTGCAAATGAAATTGGCTATCCTGTAATGCTAAAATCTGTTTATGGTGGAGGGGGTCGTGGAATTAGAATTGTAAATACTGATCAAGAATTACAAGATGGATATGAAACAGTTACAGCAGAGTCAATTGCAGCAGTAGGAAAATCTGCAATCATTGTTGAAAAATTCCTAGAAAAAACAAGACACATTGAATATCAAATGTGTAGAGATCATCATGGTAATGCAGTACATCTCTTTGAGAGAGAATGCTCAATTCAAAGACGAAATCAAAAACTAATTGAACAAACCCCATCTCCTGTAGTCGATGAAGCCAAAAGAGAAGAAATCGGTGAATTAGTTGTAAATGCGGCAAACGCAGTTGATTATACTAATCTTGGAACTGCAGAATTTCTCAGGGCGGATAATGGAGAATTTTATTTCATAGAAATTAATGCAAGATTGCAGGTAGAACACCCAATCTCTGAAATGGTATCTGGATTAGACTTTGTTAAACTTCAACTAGATATTGCAAATGGAGAACCATTACCATTCAAACAAAGTGATCTTAAGATGAATGGGTATGCTATTGAATGTAGAATTAATGCAGAAGATACATTCTTAGATTTTGCGCCATCAACGGGTCCTGTTCCAGACGTTACAATTCCTTCAGGACCAAGTGTTAGATGTGACACATACTTGTATCCTGGATGTACTGTATCTCCATTCTATGATTCTTTGATGGCAAAACTCTGTACTTGGGGACAAACATTTGAGGAATCAAGATTAAGAATGCTTAATGCATTAAATGACTTTTACATTCAAGGTGTTGAAACATCAATTCCACTTTACAAAACAATTTTGAAAACAGATGAATACAAAAATGGTCAGTTATCAACTGACTTTTTGAAAAGATTTGGGATTATAGATAGACTAAAGGAAGATCTAAAAAACCAAAGAAAAGATAAACAACTTGCAGCAATTGCCGCAGCTGTAATGCATTCAACATTTTACCAAAGCAGAGTAAAATCATCAACTGTTACAAACCCACGATGGAAAAGCCGAATGGATAGATAAGAAATGGAATTCAAACTTGAAGATATAGAAGAAACTTTCAATGGAGAGATTGTTAATAAGATTTCAAATAATGAATATCTAATTAAAATTCAAGATAAAGAACATCACATCCAAATTCTTGATATTAATTCTCGCGGAATGGAATTTGTGTTGGATAATCACTATCACAACGTAAACTATCTTGAAAATCAAACTGGAGAAATGAAAATCGTTCTAGATGGCGTATCACTAACAATTAACAAGAATTCCAAATTGGATGAGATTGTTTACAAGAGTTCAGGTGGAGCTGATGTTAGTTCTGTACAGATCAATCTGAGAAGCCAAATTCCTGGGAGAGTAGTTTCCATAGAGGTTAAAAATGGCGACAAAGTCAAAAAAGGTGACGTTGTATGTGTTTTAGAATCAATGAAGATGCAAGTATCTGTAAAATCACACAAAGATGGTGAAGTAAAAAATTTAAAAATTAAGGAAGGGGTATCTGTTAATAAGAATGATATTTTGGCTGAGATTGAATAAAACTAATTTCCCTTTTTGAGGAAATCCATAATTTCCTGATAATTTGGTTCTTTTAATGGATCTTCTGAAATCCATTTGTATACTATAATGCCATTCTCATCAATGATGAAGACAGAGCGTTTTGCAAAATTATAGTCCTTTAGATGTAAAAGATCAGGTACTAAAATATCATAATCTCTTATTGTTTTACTATTGTAATCACCAAGTAGTGGAAAGTTAAAGTTGTGTTTCTCAGCAAAAGCCTTGTTTGCGAATGGACCATCATTGCTGATTGCAACAACTTGTGCACCTAGGTTAGAAATATCATTCCAAGAATCTCTAAATGTACAAAGTTCTGCCTCACATACTGGAGAACTTGCGGCAACGATAAACGACAAAACTACCTTTTTACCTCTAAACTCACCCAGCGTCCTCATCTTCATATCAGGATCTGTGAGTTCGAAATCTGGAGCAGAATCTCCAATATTCAGTACCATCAATCAGATCCTAAAATGTACTATATCAATCATCTGGAATCGTATTGAGTGTTTTCGATCGTTTAAAATCTAAATAGATTTTTATATTCTTCAACGAGACTCAAGCTGTTTTGGTAGGAGAAACCGTTGCGGGATATAGTAATGTACTGTTTATGTTTGGGTTTGCTATAGTTGCTCTAGCACCGGCACTCGTTATATCTAGAATGATTTCTCCTCGTACCAAAAGCAATCCAGTCAAATTCCTGCCTATGGAATGTGGTCAGGTTCCCTCAGGTGCAGGACGAACTCACTTTATGATGCAATATTACCCATACGTCCTAATGTTTGTCATATTCGATGTTATGGCCATCTTTTTGTATGCATGGGGAAGTACACTAATTGATCTACCAAAAACTGCGACTCTTCCAATAATTGCATTCTTGGGAATAATGTTTACTGCAATGGCATTTGCACTTTATCAAACAAAGAGGAAGAACATATGGTAGACGATATTGTAATATCAAAAAAATCTGAAGGATTAACCGTAATAAATAAAATCAATGCTAATAATGCAAATGTCTTTGTTGGAAAGTTAGGTGACTTGCTTTTCAAAGCTGTTGACAAGCCGCTAGGAATGGCTATCAATTGGGGACGATTATGGTCTTTGTGGCCTGTTCATATTGAAACTGCATGCTGTAGTATAGAGTTTGGGGCTGCATCAGGTCCAAGATATGATGTGGAACGGTTTGGTATTATAGAGGCTTTTGGAAGTTTAAGACAATGTGACCTTGTCGTCGTACAGGGTACAATTACCAGAAAGATGGCACCACGGCTTCGTCTAGTATATGATCAGATGCCTGAACCAAAATATGTTATTGCAATGGGTGCATGTGCTATCACTGGCGGATTATATTTTGATTCATATAATGTATTACCTGGAATAGATGGAATATTACCAGTAGATGTTTATGTACCAGGTTGTCCCCCAAGACCTGAAACCTTGATACAGGGTTGTATGTTGCTTCAAGAGAAAATCAAACGGATGAAACCAAGGTAGTGCTAGTATGAGTTCTGCCGATAGTACTGAGATTGAGAAGTCAGAGGATTCATCACCTGTTTATGAATTTGAAAAATCCTTATCCGATTCGATTTCAAAAAAATTTTCAAATGTAGAGATTGCGTATGTAAAACAAAACAGAATACGTGTAAATGTAAAAAAAGAAGAAATTATTGATGTTGCATCTTTTATTCGTGATGAACTTCATTTTGATCATGCTGAATCAGTAAGTGGAGTTGATTATCCAAAAGACAAACAAATTGAGGTGGTGTATCACCTAGGCTCTTACACTGATCCGTTACTTAGCAAACAAATACTTGCTTTAGCTACTCGTACACAACGAGAGGATAATCCACATCCGGGGAATGACAGTTCAAAATTGCCTAGCCTTTGTGATGTTTTTCCAAGTGTTTCATTCCATGAAAGAGAGTGTTTTGAAATGTTGGGAGTTTATTTTGATGGCAATCCAGATAATAGACGGCTGCTATTACCGGAAGATTGGGCAGACATACCACCGCTGAGAAAAGACTTTGCAATTAAGGGTAGATAGAAAATGAGTCAAAAACTTCCTCCAGGACTTCAACTAGAAAAAGTTGATGATCGTATAATGACCCTTAATGTTGGTCCTCAACATCCTGGCTCTGGCCATATGCGAATTATCTTAAAAATTGATGGTGATTACATTGTTCACTGTGATCCGGATCCTGGCTATGTACATAGGGGAGAAGAAAAGATGGCAGAATATCGAAATTATATAACAAATATTCCTCACCTAGAAAGACCAGTTATTCACGATTCATGCAACATTCTCTACCCATATTGTCTTGGTGTCGAAGAATTACTTGGATTAGAGGTTCCAGAACGAGCCAAGTATCTCAGGGTAATCGCTGCTGAGCTCAACCGGTGTGTGTATACAGAATATTGGCTTGGCATATATGGTATTTTTCTTGGTCATTCTACAATGTTCATGTGGCCTGTTGGGGATCGTGAATTATTGATAGACCTATTAGATAAGATGACAGGGGCGCGTGTTACTCATGCGTATTTTGTTCCTGGTGGAGTAAGAAATGATGTTCCTCCCAACTTTGAAGATGTTTGTTTGAGACAAGTAAACTATTTTGAGAAAAGGCTCAAAGAATATGCTGATGTTTTTTATGATAATCCAATTCTAATTTCAAGAACTAAGGATACAGGTGTTTTATCACGTGAAGATGCAATTAAACTTGGTACAACCGGGTCTGTTTTACGTGCAAGTGGCGTGGACTTTGACATTAGAAAGAAGGAACCATATGATGTTTACGAAGAATTAGATTTTCAGACTAACGTTCTAAAAGAAGGCGACTCTTATGCTCGTTCTAAAATTCCTTGGCTTGACATGCTTGAAAGTTGTAGGATAATTAGGGATGCACTTCAAAAGATGCCAAAGTCCGGTTCTGTCAGAATAAAACTAAAGCCAAAGCCCAAAGGTGGAGATACTGAGGTTTATCATAGAGTTGAATCAGGGAGGGGGTCACTTGGAATGTATATTGTTTCAAATAATAAACCAGAGCCGTACCGACTAAAGATTAGTGTTCCTTCATTTAGAAACTTGATTGCTATGCCACATCTTCTTAAAGGTGAACTTCTTGGAAACCTTCCACCTGTTTACTGGAGTTTAAACTACTGGCCAGTGGAGGCTGATAGGTAAATGTCAGTAATTGCACCCAAGTTTAGGCTTGGTTACCTAATCAAAGGAATTACAGACAATATCTTTTGGATAATCATACTTGTTACACTGATTGCTATTCCAGTTATTCAGATAGTTCTGATTTACATAGATTTTCCTATAATTGACGGAGAAATTTGGAATCCATTTAGAGTCTTGGATGCGATGACGCATCCTGAAAGGGCGTTACCACTTGTAAAATCTTTCATGCAAACTGATCTTTTCAAAGTTGTGGCATTTCCTGGGTTTGGATTTGCAGCCCTGATTGCAGCCGCAGTTATATTTGTAGAAAGAAAGATGTTAGCAAAACTACAGCTAAGAGTAGGACCATTTTACTGTGGAAAAGTTGAAGGTATCCTACAACTAATGGCTGATGGCTTAAAATTAATTTCCAAGGAGATAATAATTCCAGCAAAAGCTGACAAACCACTTTTCTGGGCAGCCCCTGTTCTGTTTGCTGCAACCGCGGCTGCATTTGTTGCCCTGATACCTGTTGCACCTGGTTGGGTTGTAGCTGACATTGATTTGGGCTTGTTAGCAGTATTTGCTGTAATAGGATTTTTCCCAATAATCACCATTTTAGCAGGATGGTCTTCTAATAGCAAATTCCCGTTCATTGGTGGCATTAGAGCACTTTTCCAAATGGTTTCATTTGAAATTCCATTAATTCTCTCACTTTTGGGAATTGTAATGTTGACAGGAACCCTTAATTTGGTTGAAATTGTTGAGAGTCAAGTCAATTTCCCATGGATTATTTTCATGCCAATTGGGGCAATTGTATTTTTCATTTGCATCCTTGCAGAACTTGAACGGATTCCATTTGACCTGCCTGAAGCAGAAAGTGAAATTGTTGCAGGTTGGCTTACTGAATTTTCTGGAATGATGTATGGTCTTGTTCAGCTAGGCTCTTATCTCAAACTTTACGCCTTTGCAGCACTTTTTGTTGTGTTGTTCCTTGGTGGATGGAATGGTCCTTGGGTTTATCCAATTGAACCAATGGCAGAGATTATCACAGATGGTATTGTTCTGATGCCTGATGCTCTTGTTATAAAAGATATTCCAGGCTTGCCATTGTTCTCACAGGAGATGATAAACGGAACCATTTGGTTTGTTCTTAAAACAGTTGGAGTAATCTTCTTCATACTTCTACCAAGGGGAGTTTTTCCACGAGTTAGAATTGATTTACTGTTAAAAATTGGCTGGTACAAACTGATCGTATTAGCTTTTGTTAACATCTTCATTGCCTTAGCCTTGGTATATGGTGGCATTATAGGACCCGGAGGTATACTGTAATGGGAACTGCAACAGGAATAATTAGGGCACTTAATTCTGGAATTAAGCACATTGCAACTAAACGGTTTACATTTAGATATCCTGAACAAAAACTCAAATTTGTAGGAGACGGTTATCAGTATGATCCTAGTAGTGGAGTGGGAATAGCGGGCTACAAAGGACGTCACATACTTTTCCATGATAAATGTACAGGATGCCAGCTTTGTGCAATTGCCTGTGAAGATATTGCAGAAGCAATAGCTATGCCAAAAGTAGAGGAACAATGGAAACATAACAAGAAAGCCATAATGCCACAGATAGATTACGGCAAGTGTGTTTTTTGTGGGCTTTGTGTTGATGCGTGTCCTTTCTATGCCTTGTATATGACAAATGATTATGAATTGTCTTCGTTTACCAAAGAGGCTCTTATCTACACTCCTGCACAGCTTCAAGTAAAGCCACAAGTTGACCAGGACGTCGAAATTCAGATTGATGAAAAGGGTGCTAAACATGGTTGATGCGCTGTTTCTTGGAATTGCAGTTTTGACAATAGTATCTGCAATAGCAGCACTTGAGATGCGTTCGCTAGTTTACAGTGGTATAGCTTTGATGGGTGCACTAGGCGGCATCGCAGGCTTCTTTTTTCTGTTGGACTCCCCATTTGTGGCACTTTTCCAGATTGCAATCTATGTTGGTTCCATTGCCGTACTCATTTTGTTCACTATTATGCTGGTAAAAAGGGAATTAATTTTTCATAAGAAAGAGGATCATAGACGTAGGTATGCTGGAATAGGTCTTATGTTAGTTATAATGATCGGATTAGGTGCTGTCATATTTGATTCAGGCATATCTTCCATAACTACTGATGAGCCTCCTGTGGATTACAGAGAGATCGGGGAAGATTTCTTGACATATTATTGGCCGGCACTTATTGCTATGGCGCTTGTATTGGCTGGTTCAATCACCGGTGCTATGGTCTTAGCACGAAGAGATGATGGAGTAGAAGATGAGCAACGAACTGATTGATTTTGTAATTGTTTCTGTAGCCCTTTTGGCAATCGGCATTTATGGTTTATCGGTAAAACGAAACTTCATTCGAATGTTATTTGCAATAGAAATTATCATAAATGCAGGTAACTTGAACTTAGTTGCATTTGCCAGATACTTACCACATAGTGGAGGACAAACTTTAGCACTATTTTCTATTGCTATAGCAGCTGCAGAAGTTGCAGTTGGACTTGCACTTATTATTGTAGCATACAGGATGTACAAGAACATCGATGTAGCTGACTTTAGGAGCTTGAAGGGATAATGGAATATGTATTATTGCAGGCAGTTTTCCTGCCCTTGTTATTATCACCCTTAGCTTACATTATTGGTAGAAGGGTTGGTCATACTGCTGCAACCTGGTTTACATTTGGACTATTGCTTTACTGTACTGTTCTTATAATTTCTGCGTCTATTGGTGAAACATACGAAGAACATTATCCTTGGACTAGTATGTTTGGAGAATTTGGATTATTGCTTGACGGCCTAGCAGCTCCGTTTGCAATAATGATCTATGTTTTGTGTACAATACTTGCGTTATACTCTAAACCATACATGCAACACAAGTTTCATGAATTTTTTAAACAGCAGGCACCAAAAACAGTCTATCAAAGTGATGGAACAGTATTAGAGGCACAGTCTTTACAAAAATTTGTAAACAAGCAGTCTGGTGTTTACTATGCGTTATTCCTAGTTTTTTCAATGGGAATGGTTGGCACAGTACTTGCAACGAACCTGATTGAGTTTTACATATTCTTCGAAGTTATGCTAATCCCAGCATTCCTTTTGATAGGCTTCTGGGGTGATCATCCAAGGCGCAGAATTGCACTGATGTTCTTTTTCTGGACACATGTTGGAGCAGTTATCTTACTTCTAGGACTTTTGGCTATAGGTATTAGTGTTGGTAGCTTTGATTTTGCTGATATTAACGAGGCTGATATTCCATCTGATATTGTAACAGCTGCGGCAGTTGCAATAATAATTGGTTTAGGCGTGAAACTTGCAGCGTTTGGATTTCATATTTGGCTGCCATATGCTCATGGGTCTGCACCAACTCCCATCAGTGCTTTACTTTCCCCTGCAATGATCGGAATTGGGGCGTATGCTCTCTTTAGATTAATTGTTGAATTTTTACCACAAACATATGCTGACCTGTCCATTTACATCACCATATGGGGTGTTGTAACAATGTTCTACGGTGGCGCAATGGCATTAATGCAAGATGATATCAAACGTGTCTTTGCATATTCCAGTATAAGCCAAATGGGCTATCTTCTGTTTGGAATTGGTTCTATCTCTACACTTGGTCTAGCAGGTGCAGAAATGATGTATATTTCTCACGCACTTGGTAAAGGTTTGCTCTTCATGTCAGCCGGAATCCTGATTGTTCAAGTAGGTACACGGAGCCTATCAAAACTTGGCGGACTTGGAAGTAAGTTACCAATCACTGCAGTCTGTGCTGTTATTGGGGCTCTTACAATTATGGGCGTACCACCAACTAGTGGCTTTATGGGTGAATGGATGTTGTTCTATGGTGTTCTAGAAACAGCACTAGAACAAGGAGATGATGTTAGATCCTTAATGTTTGCACTTGGATTGATAGCCACTGTTCTTACAATGTCATACATTCTTTGGATGTTAAAGAGAGTCTTTTTTGGAAAACTCCCTGAAAATTTCTCCAAGG
>Ga0207963_1000849_pt1 | contig 16294 bp, 12 predicted proteins | sample Knorr_S15_td_NAD_FD_185604 | JGI IMG/M metagenome (GOLD analysis project Ga0207963, IMG submission 185604) | Marine microbial communities from Southern Atlantic Ocean transect - Knorr_S15_td_NADW_ad_2500m_LV_A (SPAdes) (version 2) | ecosystem: Environmental > Aquatic > Marine > Oceanic | place...
GAGAAGCAGCGTCACGATCGCGTAGAGCCCGACGATTAGGGACTTCTTCGCGTGCAGCTTCTCCTCGAGGGCAAGGCTCACGATGAGCGCCACGAGGATTCCTGTGAAGAATAGCGTGATGCCTACGGAGACCTCAGGCACAATGTGATCGGCGGCCTGCGGGACGAAGATGGCGAGCATTGGCGATGCGATCACAAGAGCAGCAACGGGACGGAGCGTACCTCGATCGCGAGCGGGTACGCGAGCCCGTGCATGGCGAGTTGGTCCTCGTCCTTCGTATGCATGACGAGTAGGTCGGCCTCGTGCTCCTCGACGAGTCGGCTGTACTCGGTCAGGTGGTGTCCGTGGGTGACCACCGACTCGACAGAGATCGGCAACTCGGCGCGGATGATCTCCTCCGAGCAGCTCTCCATGAAGTCTCGCGCATCGCGCTCGAGACGGTCCTGGATCGTGACCCGGGCGTTGTCGGTATCGATACTCGGGATCTTACCGACCGCCTCAATGAAGCGTTCGAGCGCAGCGTCGTCCTCCACGTTCGAAAGCACAAGGCGACCGTCTTCGTCCGTGAAGCGCGCGGCCCAGTTCACGAGCATGTGGTCACCCACCAGGTGATCCGTCATCGCCATCACTACCTTCGTCCCCCGCACGGCGCCTTCTGGTTGCACGTCCGGGTGCGGCAGAACGATGATGGGAGTAGTCGTGACCTGTGAGAGCACGTCGATATATTCGCCCAGCGTGTAGGGCCACTGCCAGGAATCGCTGTGTAGGTGGCGGTACGTGCAGATCAGACCCGGACGCTCCGTCTCTACGATGTCGAGCAACGCGGGCACCGAGGGGTATTCGCCTCCGTGCAGGACGCGCCAGCGGATGTTCTCTCCCCGTTCGAGCACGCCGAATTGCGAGCGCACACGTTCACCGAACGCAGCAGCGGCATGCTCGTTTCGGTCGCTGACGACGAGCACGGACTCCACTTGCACAGCCGAATACTCAAAGCGGGTTTTGGTGGCAGCACGGAAAACCGACTCGAATTGGTCGACCTTGCCGGCGGCGGTGCCATGATAGCTATGGTCCGGGGACGTCATGCCAGCACGCCGTTACCTGTTACTGACGACCCCGTCCGGCTGCCTGTAGCGCTCGAACCACTCGAGCCTTCGCGATCCGATTTGACGGAGTGCTGTCCGCGATGCCGCGGAACGAGTCCTGTACGCGGACCAACTGGGTCGGGACCTTCCGGATCTGGAGCGCCTGGTAGAACTGCTCGGACTCGGCCATCGGCGTATTTGTACGCGGTATTGTCCGTCTTCATCGCTTTAATCCTTTTGTTTACGCTTTGTCATCAAGATAAATGAGGTGTTTAACTGACCTATATCCCAAAGGCTGACAGAGGATTATCTATGAGTGAAGAGGACGGGGGAAAGGTATCGGAGAATCATACAGGGGCTGGTATAGCACTTGGTGTTGCTTTCGGAGTTGCTGTGGGTGCGGCTCGTAGTGACGCTTCTAGATAACCGGATTCTTATCCCGACAGCGCAACCCCCAGTACCCCCGGTCTCACTCTCGGTAACTGCCCCTCCAAGTACAGCTACCAACACTGTTTTGCGCGTCCTGTTTGCTTCATGGAGGCTCAGTCGTTATTCGGACTCTGCGGACCCGAAGATGCTCGGACTACCCCCTGAGATTGAAGAGCTTCGTGTACTTGATCACCAGCTGACGCTGGCGGGGCCCCGATCGGAAGCCTAGCGGATCGATGTCACCCAGGAACTCCGTGTCGTTGTAGACGATGAAGAGCCCGGTGCCGGCGGTGTCGAGCCAACTTAGCCGGATGTTGCTCCCGAGGTTCTTCGAATCGTCATTATACTGGAGGTTCGCCTGGAGGTATATCCGGGGCGTGAAGGAGTACGAGCCAGTGAGCCTGACAAGCGAGGTCGTGAAGCTCCCTTCATCCAGCTCCACGTCGAAGTAGTTCATACTAACTGAGGTCGTGAGCCGATCACGAAAGCGATAGGAAATGCTCCCGTACGGTGAGGACCGGGTGCCGGAGTAGAAGCCACCAAAAGTCACTCCTGCCGAAACCGACAGCGGCGCACTCCGGTTCGTGTTTGCCGTGAACAGGAGCTCCTGGTTGTCGTACGTGCCGGCTGGGATGATGATAGGCCCGCGCCCGCCGTCGGGAAGGTCGCCCTCGTCCCGGATCTGGAATGGGGCGTCGAGCCCTTCGCCCGTGAAGTTCCAGCCCGGAAGATGAATCTCGGCGCCGTTCTCAAAGGCGAAGTGGTTGTCGATGTGGACGTAGTATGACTCGTTGAAGCCTCCGAGTGACCAGAAAGAGTTTCCCGAAATGTGCGGGCGAAACTCTCGGAACCAATCGACCCCTTCCGTGCGGAGGTGATACAGGACTCGGCCGCTGATGTAGCGGTACGCGCTGCGATTCACGAAGCCGACCTCGGGGTTGAACTCGCTGCCGATCTGGCGATAGCCTCCCGAGATTTCCCAGTCGCGGGTGACAAAGTTCCCGGTGCCGGCGTAGCCGTACTCCCCGTTGTTGAACCCCTCACGAAGATCAGGTGTCCCGGACGGGAGGGGCGTGGTGGTCAGGCCGGCCCAGCCACTGAAGGTCAGGTCTTGGCCGATCCCGAGTCGGCCGTCGAGTCCGTACGTCAGGTTGTAGTCACTCGGCGAATTCGTATTCAATCGTGACACGAAGATCCCGCCGATCCGGGACCGGTTCTCCCATTCTCGGAATGCTCGTACGACACCGAAATTGTTGTTGGGAGCGACCCGCAGGGTACCGCCGTTCACCGTGCTGGGCACGCTGAGCCCCCCCGTCTGAATGTTGAGCAGGCCGAGTTGCATATCTCCGACCTTACCCGTCATCCTCGCCCCTGCATGGATGGGAACCTCCTGCCCACTGGAAAGGCCAATCCGACGGCTGAAGAAGAGCTCAGCTGATCGTCCCGAGCCCACTGAAAACGTCCCTGCGTTCTCAAGAAAAAAGGCACGCTTCTCAGGAAAGAAGAGCGAGAAGCGTGTCAGGTTGACCTGCTGGTCATCAACTTCGGCCTGCGCGAAGTCGGTGTTGACCGTTAGGTCGAGTGTCAGGCTCTGATTCAGACCGACCTTGGCATCGATGCCAACTTTCGATCCAAATTCCGCGTCTGGTGAGGTGACGGTGTAATCCTTGAAGCTGTTGCTCAGCACATAGGGGTTGATTGTGGCTATCCGCGTGGCCGGTGCCGCAAGGTCCAGCGTCCCCGCGAGTGAGACGCGGTAGAGGTTGAACTGTCGAGGGATCGGCGCCCAGACCGCTTCTTCGCTGTTGCGTCGGATACGTCGCTCGAAGTTTAATCCCCATGTTTGGTCGCCCCCTCTCCCGTAGCGCAGCGTCGTGAAGGGGATGCGCATCTCAGCGTACCAGCCACGTGAGTCCGTGCTGGTCGCAACCTCCCAGCTTCCGTCCCAGTTGAGGTTGAAGCCGCCGCCCGAGCCCCTTTGTTGTCGCCCACTACCACCACCTGGTCGCCCACCACCACCACCACCACCACCTTGGCCCTCGTTCGCGACCTGGCCGTCGTACTCGATCCCCGCAGGCGTTGTCCCGAATACGAAGCCATTCTGGCGATCGAGGTAGGTATCGAGCACAAGGACGAACGCATCGGATTCGTTGAGCGAGGCGTCTCTGAGCGTTTGGCCGAAAACGAGCGAAGTTGGGTCGCTGTCGAAGAGCCACGCGCCTATGTAGAGCGCCTCCCCGTCGTAGGCGACTCGAACCTCAGTGCGCTCCGAGACCGGTCGTCCCTCGGTCGGCTCTCTCTGGATGAAGCCCGTGAGGACCTGACCCTCTGCCCATACGTCGTCGTCGAGCCGGCCATCGATGACAGGTGCACTGGTAATCGCGGACGCGCTCGCGGCCGGAGGCTGCTGAGCCTGGACGTCCACGCAGACGATGAGGGCGTAGCCTAGGGCGATGTAGAAAATGCGGTGCATGAATCCTCGTGTGCGTTGTCGTGTCGGGCGCCAAGGCTGACGTGCGGAAATGCCGTGTCCAACTTCCTGGAGATCCCCTCGATCACGTTTTCCTTACCGTGAAAAAGCGCACCTAGTGCTTCTGCGTGCAAGTTACTGAAGGGAGACTCGTAGAGCGCCGATGGCTACAGGGAAAACGCGGTCCCGAGTTGGAGGTTCGTGACCCCGAACACGTCGAGGAACGTCGGGCGAAAGACTCGGTCCAGGACGAAGGGCAGGAGGAAGACTGCCTCACCCGCGGCGATAAGGGCCACTAGGATCAACCCACGGCGCAGGCTGGACGTCTCGGATGCGGTTTGCTTCATTAACGGTTAGTCGTTTTAGTGTCCAGAGACCGACAAGTGCAGAGTATATGCACTTGTGAAAAGCGATCACTCAGCCGGGGGTTTCAATGCGCAGTCTGCCGTTCACCATCACTATACTCTTAGCCCTCTTCGTCAGCATAGGCACAGCACAGCCGCTGAGTGGCCAGGCTCCGGCTCGCGACGGCTTCTTCATCGGATTCGGGGTGGGGGGGGGTTCCATAGGCTTCGAAGGTGATAGCGAGCGTGAGGTTGGGGCGGCGGCCTATTTCAAGATCGGTGGAGCGCTCAGCGATAAGATCCTTATTGGGGCGGAGGGTGCGGGGTGGTCAAAAGAGATGGGAGAAGAAGGAGTAAGCGGAACAGTCACTTCTTCAAATTTGAATGTGGTTGTCTACGTGTACCCAGATCCAGCTGGGGGCTTCTTTCTCAAGGGAGGACCAGGATTCGCGATGTTGAGTGCCGAAGCCAAGTTTGGCGATATTACCTTTTCCGAAAGTGACAACGGATTCGGCTTCACGCTGGGTGCGGGCTACGACATAGGTTTTGGTGGCCGATTCAGCCTGACACCGCATGCGGATTTTGACTACGGAGGGTTTGAAGACAGTAGCATCAACCTCATCCGTTTCGGACTCGGCTTCAACTGGTACTGACCGCCGCCCCGGTGAAGCCGTGATCGCGGTAATGAGGCTCTAGCTGACTGGTCGATTCGATCCCGTTCGTGTACGATGCGACTACAGGGACTCAAGCAAGAATCCCATTACACTTAGCGCGGGGCAGTCATGAAGAAAGGTATCCTCACCCTCCTGTTGGTATGTGTGGCATGTGCGCCCCAAGAGACCAACGTCGAGGTCGCGGCCTGGGAAGCGCAGGCTCAGAGTGTCACGATCATCCGTGACGACTGGGGCGTCCCACATATATATGGTGAAACCGACGCGAATGCCGTCTTCGGCATGATCTACGCACAGGCAGAGGATGATTTCAACCGGATTGAGGTGAACTTCCTCAACTCTCAGGGTCGACTCGCAGAAGCTGAGGGAGAGGAGGAGATCTGGCGTGATCTGCGGATGAAGCTCTTCATCGACCCCGCGGACATGCAGACCCAGTATGAGGCGAGCCCGCAGTGGCTTAAGGACCTAATGGATGCTTGGGCCAGCGGTCTCAACTATTACCTCTACACTCATCCTGAGGTGGAGCCGAGAGTGCTCACCCGGTTTGAGCCGTGGATGGCGCTCACGTTCAGCGAAGGGAGTATCGGCGGAGATATCGAACGCGTGAACCTTGGTCGCCTTGAGGCGTTCTATGGCCAACCGAGCAATGCGCAGGCGGCTCTCGATCGTGAGCCCTTCGCTGCGACCCTCGCCATGGTGCCTTCTGCCCTCAACGAACCGGATCTGGATGAGGAACCTACCGGGTCGAACGGCATTGCCATCGCGCCTGCTAACACATCGGCTGGTAATGCTTTACTTCTCATCAATCCGCACACCTCGTTCTTCTTCCGCGAAGAGCTCCACATGGTTAGCGAGCAGGGACTCGACGCCTACGGCGCCGTGACGTGGGGCCAACTTTTCGTGTACCAGGGATTCAATGAGAACGCCGGTTGGATGCACACATCGAGTGGTGTCGACAACATTGACGAATTCCTTGAGACAGTCGTGGAGCGAGACGGAGCGCTCTACTACCGTTATGGGGATGAGGAGCGTCCTGTGACTGTCCGGCAAGTCACCGTCCCATACAAGACGGACACCGGAATGGCGGAGCGGGAGTTTACGGTCTACCGGACGCATCATGGGCCCATCGTCCGGGAGGTCGATGGCGCGTGGGTGAGCGTTGCTCTGATGGAAGAGCCAATGAATGCGCTCATCCAGTCATACATGCGGACTAAGGCACAGAACTATAACGAGTACATCGAGGTGATGCGCACCCACACGAATTCGTCCAATAACACAGTCTTTGCGGACTCAGAGGGCAACATAGCCTATCTCCACTCCAACTTCATTCCAGTTCGCGACGCTCGCTTCAACTATCTGCAGCCGGTTGACGGAAGTGACCCGGCGACTGACTGGCAAGGCGTGCACACCATTGAGGAAACACCGAACGCTGTGAACCCTTCGATCGGATGGCTCCAGAACACGAACAATTGGCCGTTCTCCGCCGCGGGGCCGGACAGCCCCAGGCGTGAGGAATTTCCGGTCTACGTGCAGCGCAGCGGTGAGAACGCTCGCGGCCTTCACGCGGTACGTGTCCTCGAAGGCAAGACCGACTTCACGCTACAGTCGCTCATCGATGCGGCGTTCGATAGCTATCTAACCGGCTTCGAGGAACTGATCCCCGCCCTCGTAAGGGCCTATGATCAAGCTGACGCGTCCAATCCTCTCAAGGCGGAGCTCGCTGATCAGGTCGGCATTCTCCGAAATTGGGATCTTCGTTGGTCAGTCGAGTCAATCCCTACCTCGCTTGCCATATTTTTCGGCGAGGAAACGCGTCGCCTGGGTTCTACAGAGCGTGCGACACCCCAGGAGTTGCTACAGGCGCTCAATGCAGCTTCGGCCAGGCTCGAGTCTGACTTTGGGAGCTGGCGTACGCCTTGGGGTGACATCAATCGCTTTCAGCGCCTCACAGGAGATATCGTGCAGCCCTTCGACGATGCCGGGCCCAGCACACCGGTCGGCTTCCCCTCTAGTCGGTGGGGATCGTTGGCCTCGTTCGGCGCGCGAGCCTATCCACAGACAAAGAAGTGGTACGGCACGAGTGGTAATAGCTTCGTGGCGGTAGTCGAGTTCGGAGACCGGGTGCGGGCCCGCGCGGTCACCGCTGGTGGATTGGACAGTGACCCGTCTTCAGCACACTTCAATGACCAAGCAGAGTTGTACGCCACCGGCGACCTGCGGGAGGTTTACTACTATCGGGCAGATGTCGAGGGCCACATGGAGAGGGAGTATCACCCGGGGAACTGACCGGCACTCCTAACGCCCAATTGGAGAACCGACTAGCGGCGCTCCGCCTCCAGTTTCCCGTCCACGAATACGAACGATGGCACGACACGGTAGTCGAACGGGTGGCCCTCTAGGACGATGAAATCAGCGTCCTTTCCTACCTCGATGCTGCCGACCTGACTTTCGATATTAAGCATCTCGGCTGCGTTCAGGGTTGCCATCCGTAACGCTTCGACCTCTGTCACGCCGTTCCTGAACGCCCAGGCGGAATTCAGGATCGGTTCACCACCCAAACGGCCAATCGGTGACGCCCGGCGCGACGCACCGGGACCAAAGAAGGCCACCTTGACGCCTGCCCGGCTCAGAATTGCCGGGCCCTCGATACTCCAGCCCTCTCCCCCTCCACGGATGTCGGAAGCGTAGCTGCCGGAGTTGCCGAGAATGACTCCTACATCGGCTGCAGCAAGCTCATCAGCCAGTTTGTAGGCCTCCACTCCTCCGGTGATGACGAGACGTAAGTCATAGTCCTGGGCGATGCTCATCGCTTCCTGGATCTCCGCTACACGATCAGCGTGGATGAGCGCGGGTACCTCCCGGCTTAGCAGAGGGAGGAGGGCCTCGTGGCGCTGGTCGTACTCACGGGTGAGGCCCCCTTCTGAGTACTCCGATGCCGCGTCCAACACTCCTCGGATGATCATTGAGGCGCTATCCAGCGTGATGGAGCCGCTCGATGCATCCGCCCAGTAGCGGGCCGTTCCGGAAGTCAGCGACATGACCATGCTGCTCGGCTCTCGCCTCACCATCTCTTCGAAGTTCAGGCCCGGCGTCTTGATCAGGACACCACTACCTCCGATCAGATTCAGAGTCCCTGGGGTCACGTTGATCGCAGTCACCCCGATCGTGGTATTCACCCGGTAAGAAGGAAACCACGGGTCCACAGCGTAGAGCGCGTTCATCTCAGGCACGATCGGCTCAGTGATTTCGTCGTTCTGGACTTGCCACTTGAGATCGCCGATCCAGTCATTTGCGAACGCACGAGCGATGATGGTTCCGGGCATGACGACCCGCCCACCCAATTCCATCACGGGCATCCCCGCAGGGGCTGTCCCGCCCGCTTCCACCCGCGTGAACCTGCCTGCCTCGACTACTATTGTGGCGTCCTCTATGGCACCATCGCTGACGGTAAAGACGTGGGCGCCTGTGATGGCAAAGGATTCATCATTCGGCCTGATTCCATTCCTAAGAGGACCGAACGGACCCACTTTCCGCGGCCGGCTTCTCTGTTGAACTTCACCTCGCTCGTACTCCAGCTGGCCATCAATGAACACCCGCTCGACCCGGTCTGCGGTTAAATCCAGGAAGTGTCCATCCAGTAGAACGAGATCAGCGTCTTTTCCTATCTCGATGCTGCCGACCCGGTCCTCGAGCATCATCGCTTTGGCTCCATTGATCGTCATGACCTCGAGTGCTTGCTGGTCAGTCAGGCCGTGCCGTGCCAGGAATGCGCCGTACTCCCGGAAGTCTTTGAAGTGTTGGTTGGACATATCAGTTTGGATGCTAGCGGTGATGCCAGCATCCAGAAGCTCCTCGAGCAGGTTTATAGGCTCGGGATCGTTGTAGTACTGAACGATCATCATCGGGCCGATGACAGGGATGATGCGGGTCCCGGCGAGGAGATCGATTAGCGGGAACACCTCTTCCGCATGCGCGAGCGCTAGGTGGTCAATGAAGCCGTACTTCCTCGCAAGCCGCAGGACCATCATGATCTCACTCGGATAGTGCGAGTGAGCGTGGACCATGACTTCGCCACGAATGACGGGTACGAGTGCCTCGAGCCGTTCATTGATCTCAGGAGGCTCGTCGGTTTGCCCCTCTGCGTGGGCATCCTGCTGGGCCATGTAGAGCTCGGCCCGTCGAAAGTAGTCATCCGCGGTCGCATACCAACCCATAACCGTCTGTGGCGTCTCGCTTGGCCGCAGGTTGATTAGTGGGCGTACCGCCATCTTCAGATCCACGTAGGGCTTGAGAATCATGTCAGGTCCGGGCGTGCTTTTCATCTTCAGGGCTACGGACTGGCCGCTTGAAATGATTCCGCTGCCGGAGCGAGCGATCACGGATGTCACGCCTCCAGAGAGGGCGACTTGGATCATCGGGTCCTCGAGATCCAAGTTCTCGACTGCCCTCCATTCGGGTGTGAAGGGTCCAGGAATCCGTGAGCGACTAGACCTATCCAGCGCCAGGTGTGCGTGAGCATCGATCATCCCGGGAATAACCACTTCCGCCCAGTATTCCTGAGCGTCGGCAGGGGCGTCGACGGACGCACCTATCTGCTCGATGAGTCCATCACGGACAAGAATCTCGCCGTCCCTGATAACGCCGTTTGTGACAGTGTGGATCTCGCCGGCTCGGATCAAGATAGTCGGGGATTGTCCGGTCGCCGGACTGGGAACGAAGGCGGCTACAAACCCCAGAAGCAGTAGGGCGATCCACGGGGTCCATCTGGTCCTACTGTCTCCAGATACCGATGGTAGCAGCACTGTTGTTGGTCGGATATAGCACATGTTTCTAAAATGAGTCCTAGTTCTTGAACTGCGCCAGCGGAGTTACCCTCGCTGGTGTACCCTCCCTTTTTCACTGCATCTTAGGGTAGTGATGACAGAAGACACCAAGCACGTCCTTTATAAAGTCGTGGTAACGGTTCAGATAGCCGCGCTGGGGATCGCTACAATACTCGTCGCTTTGTCATTCAGTTTGTGAAGAAACTTAGGCTTGGATATGGCCTGTTGCTCACTTCGTTCTTGCTGAGCTTATTGGGTTACCTGAGTTGGTCACAGGGACTTATTACATTTCTTCCGGGTCTTCTTCTGATTTACGTTCACAAGAAGTAGGTTCTCAGAATTAGGCGTCATCTGGGAAGAACTCAACCAACCTTTGGTTGAAGTCCCGTTCAATTTCTTCCCTTAGGAGAGGACCACGACTATGTCCGGTGAATCCGATCTCAGTGGGGAGCAGCTACTTTTACCGGGCAGGCTTGGTGATCCCACTAGAGTCTTGAAGACGGAGCCACGGGCTGATCCTCGAATGGTCGCGGCTATGGCGGAACTCGGCTTCGACGTGGCACCGGAGCCTATACCTGTGACAGCTGAGTCGCCGATCGAGGAAATACGCGAACTCATCGCGATGATTGAGCCAAGCTACAACGATGCCTTCAAGATGTGGTTCGCTGATTTGCTGCCTATCGATAATGTGGAAAGGCACACTGAAGTGATAACGGGAGCGGACGGTAACGACATCAAGCTATACATCCACCGGCCCAGGAACGCTTCCGGATCTCCATCATGCGTTTATCATGTTCACGGAGGAGGTATGGTCCTTCTAGCAGCTACCGACACCCCCTACGTTCGCTGGCGCGATGAGCTGGCCGCTGCGGGCATGGTGGTCGTAGGTGTGGAGTTTCGGAATGGCGCAGGAAAGCTCGGAAACCACCCATTCCCTGCAGGCCTAAACGACTGCATGAGCGGACTGCAATGGACGTTCGACAACAAAGCCGAGCTCGGGATATCAAAGATTGTTGTCTCCGGCGAATCGGGGGGTGGCAACCTATCCCTCGCCATGACCATTCGAGCCAAGAAGGATAGCAAGCTCGACCAGATCGATGGGACGTATGCGCTTTGCCCCTACATCTCCAATGCATGGACCCACAAGATTCCGGAGCTTCCATCGCTCTATGAAAATGATGATTACTTCCTGAACTGCAGCGCGATGGGGGCGATGGCGGTTGCATACGATCCAGACCGCGAGAACGATCATAACCCCCTTTGCTGGCCATACCACGCCAACCGTGAAGAACTGACAGGGCTGCCACCGCATGTGATATCGGTCAATGAACTGGACCCGCTCCGGGATGAGGGTCTGGCATACTTCCGGATGCTCAGCGCCGCCGGTGTGCCTGTGTATAGTCGGACCGTCAATGGCACAGCTCACGCAGCGGACGTGATCTTCCCAGTAGCGCTACCAGATGTGTACGCGGCTACGCTCCGCGACCTCAAGGGCTTCGCGAACTCGCTCTGACCGGATGGCGGTGACTCAGGTTGTCAGGTGGCAGGCGCTAAAGTGATCGGGGCCTATCTGCTTTAACTCCGGGGTTTCAGTGGCGCAGATGGCCTCCGCACGGGGGCATCGGCTCCGGAAGACACACCCCGAGGGAGGGTTGATAGCGCTGGGGATGTCCCCACTCAGGACTGTCCGCTTCTGTCGATGTCCCGGCTCCGGCACAGGAACGGCTGAGAGGAGGGCCTCGGTGTAGGGATGATTGGGGTCGTTGTATAGGGTCCTGGAGGGAGCGATCTCCATGATTTTTCCGAGGTACATCACGGCCACCCGGTCGCAGATGTGTTCCACGACCGCCAGGTCATGGGCAATGAAGAGCATGGTCAGGTCGAGCTGGTCCTTGAGATCGCTCAGGAGGTTGATGACCTGGGCCTGGATGGAGACGTCGAGGGCCGACACCGGCTCATCCGCAACCAGGAAATCGGGGTTCACCGCCAAGGCCCGAGCGATCCCGACCCTCTGGCGCTGTCCCCCGGAGAACTCGTGAGGGAATCGGTCCAGTTGATCCGGGGAGAGCCCCACCTGCTCAATGAGCTCGACCGTACGTTCACTTCTACTCTCCGGCGTGCCGATGCGGTGGAGCGCCAGGGCATGTCCGATCACCGTCCGGACCTTCTCCCGGGGATTCAGGCTGGCGTAGGGATCCTGGAAGATGATCTGCATCCGCTTCCGGAAGCGTCGCATCTCTTTCTTAGGTAGCTCTAGAATATTGGTACCGTCGAAAATCACCTTTCCGGCGGTGGCCTCCTCGAGACGGAGGACCAGCCGTCCTATCGTGGTCTTCCCGGAGCCGCTCTCGCCCACAAGCCCGAGAACCTCTCCACGGCGCACAGTAAAAGAGACGCCATTCACGGCCTGGATGTAATTGACCACCCGGTTCAGCGCTCCCCCCCGGATGGGGAACTGCTTCACGAGACTCTCCACGCGGAGCAGGTGGTCCGTCACGAGGCAGTCTCCGTAGCCAAATCCAGTTCCTGCCAGCGCAGGCAGCGCACTTCGTGCCCGTCAGAAATCGACTCTAGCTGTGGCTGCGTCTCCACGCACTCAGGATGGGCGTGGGGGCAACGGGTGGAAAACCGGCACCCCGATGGTAGCTCCGACATTGAGGGAACCTGCCCTGGAATGGTTCGGAGGCGCCGTCCTCCTCCCGAGCTGCCGAGGCGGGGAATCGACTCGATAAGTCCGGCCGTATAGGGCATTCTGGGGTGACCGAAGATTTCCGCCACAGGGCCGGTCTCCACCACTTGCCCGGCGTACATCACCACCACCCTCCGAGCCATCTGGGCGACGACGCCCAGGTCATGAGTAATGAAGATGATGGCCATCCCAAGTGCGTCCTGGAGCTCCTCCATGAGATCAAGGATCTGGGCCTGGATCGTAACGTCGAGGGCAGTCGTGGGTTCGTCGGCAATGAGGAGGTTCGGATGACACGCCAGCGCCATTGCGATCATGGCGCGCTGGCGCATGCCTCCAGACATCTCGTGAGGATAGTTGTCGACGCTCCGGTCCGGGTCTGAGATGCCAACGGTTTCGAGCATTGATATGGCGCGCTCCCGAGCCTCCGGACTAGAGAGTCCTTCATGTTGGATCAGTACTTCGGCGATCTGCGTGCCCACGGTGTGAACCGGATTCAGACTGGTCATGGGCTCCTGAAAGATCATTCCAATTTCTTTGCCCCTAACGGTTCGCATCTCCTCCTCAGGCAGTTGGGTGAGATCCCGTGTCCCGAGGTGGATTGATCCCCGGGTGATCTTGCCGACCCTGGCTGGAAGGAGGCGCATGATAGAGAGTGCAGTTACTGATTTCCCCGATCCGCTCTCCCCCACGATAGCGAGTGTCTCCCCAGGGGCCACGGAAAATCCCACCCCGTCCACCGCGACTAATGGGGCACGTCCACCAAGGGTGAAACTGGTTTGGAGGTCACGTACCTCCAGCAGCGGTGGGGTGCTCAAATACCCATTCCTTCGGGGACGGATCGCTTGAAGCTCACTTCACTTCTGACCCAGTTCGTCGAGGGCCTGTGCCACACCATCAAGGTGGGTCAGGTGCATCGACGCGTAGTTGGGCGCTAAGACCACCCCATGCCCACCGGCCCGGTAGGTTGCCAGGACTGAGCGGTATACGATATCCCGCGAGCACTTAGCGGTCTCGGGCAGGGTCCGTGGGGCGTCCACCCCGATACCCATGTACACCTTCGCCTTTCCATCGACGCCCCGCAGGGCATCTGCGCACTGTCCATGGACGTAGGTGTCCGGATCCATTCCGGTAGCCACCAGTTCATCGAACGGCGCTTCGTTTAGGCCCAGGATACGGAACAGCGCACGGGTGGCTTCATCGGGCTCGAAGTCCCGCAGGATCGTTGTACGAAAGAACGAGAGTTCTCGGGACCAGACTTCACCCGCCTGATGCTGGTAGGTAATGGGTTTCACGAAGTCGGCGTAGAGGGTCTGTTCGGCCCACGGCCACTGAGCGCGCCGGATCGGGTTGAAGTGATTTCGGTTCCACACGTTCAGTCCAAACGGAAGTTCCGGCTTGCACCACTTCACCAACCCGTAGAGCTCCCGATCCAGGTCCTTGTTCCTCTCGAGCCAGAACTTCTCCCATATGAGGGCTTCGGGGTTGTCCAAGAGCACACGAAGGAAGGTGATGAGTGGACCATCAGGGAACTGTTTACCGGCCGCCGCCTCCTGCATGAAATCGTATAGGCGGAGAAGAGCCTGCCGGCACCCCTCCACGTTGATTCCCCGTTCCACAGCTTCCTCGCGTGCCGGTTCGGAAAAATCGCCTGGGGCGCCTCCTCGAATCAGCGTGTCGAGGGGCGAGTTCCGCTCATTACACCACATGACCCCGTCTATGGGGTGATTCCGTACCTGGTCCTCGATCATCGAGTGTATCCAGCGCCGGTAACCCGGATTCGAGGTCGAGGGGTCACCACCCAGGCGACCGAAGAGGTCGACCTCCATGGCTTGCGCCAGGGTCGGGATCTCCACAGTTCCGGACGAACCATGCCCAGCGTACTTGAAAAAAGGCTCCATCAACTCGACGTAGACCTTCATCCCTCGCTCGTGTGCCGCGGGGACCACCATCTTGAGGATGTCGCGCCCACTGAACTCAGGATCACGGCTCCGGTAGTCCGCCATGAACGTGTCGGTGTAGTACCGGGGGTCCGGGTCGAAGTAGGCACCTCCGCGCATTCGGTAGGGTTCCGGGACTCCGTGATCGGGCCACCCGTCGAGCTCGTGGCTAATCGAACGACCCGACTTGAGTCCCAGCCAACTCACCGTACCCAGCATCAAGACGTTGATCCCCACCCGGTTCTTAAGGGTGTCCAGGACCGTATCCACTCCTTCGTCCACGAAGCTGATGGGGCTGATTTGGATGCCGACGAAGCGTTCCCTGGATTCTGGCGTGGTCATGTCACGGATCGGGTGCGGGAGGTGAAGGAGGCGATGCGTTCCATCGCCTCCTGGATCAATGGTAAGGGTTGGAGATAGCTGATCCGGATGTAGTCGGTGCTGGTGTCCCCAAACATGGTGCCGGGGAAGAGCATCACGCCTGTTTCCTGGAGGAGTCGCTCGCAGAACAGTGGGGATGGGAGACCCGATGACGAGACGTTCGTGTAGATGTAGAAGGCACCCCCGGGGTGACCGTAGCTGAAGCCGGCCTCGGTCAGGGCTGGCATGAGCCAGGCCCGACGTTCGGCGTACTCCTCGATCATCGCGTCGACAGGTTCCTGTGGGCCGGTGAGAGCGGCCAATGCTGCGTGCTGGCTGATGGTGCACGTGTTGATGGAGAGAGTGTGCCGAGGTTCGGTCAACATCGACACCAGTTCCGCGGGGGCAGCGAGGTACCCGACCCGCCAACCTGTCATGGAGTAGGTCTTGGAGAAGCCATTGAGGGTGACAGTCCGCTCCCGTAGCCCCGGCAGCGTTGCGATGGAGAGATGCTCGTTCGGTGCGTAGATCATCCTTCCGTAGATCTCGTCGGCTACGATGATGAGGTCGTGTTCGATGGCCAGTTCGGCAATGGCCCGTATAGCTTCCGGAGGTGTCACGGCCCCAGTGGGATTGTTAGGGGAGACCAGGACGAACATCCGGGTGCGGGGGGTGATGCGTTTCTCGATCTCCGCCACGTCTAGGGCGAAGTCGTCCCGTTCGAAAGTGGGGACCGGGATGGGCGTGCCTCCACAGAGGCGAACCGCCGTGTCGTAGGTGGTGAAGCGAGGGCTCGTGATGAGGACCTCGTCGCCGGGGGAACAGAGCCCCAACATGGTGAGCATGATGGCTTCCTGGGCTCCGGCCGTCACCACGACCTCGTTGGCCCCATAGTCAAGTCCATATCGGGCGCCGAGATTGTCCGCGATGGCCTCTCGAAGCGCCGGGATCCCGGTGGGTCCGGTGTAGTGGTGGTGATTCGCGTCGAGGGCCGCTTTTGCTGCCTCTACAATGTGCGCCGGCGTGTGGAAGTCCGGGTCTCCCCGACCCAGAGCGATGACGTCGGTCAGGCCAGCGGCGATGCCGAGCATCCGGGTGCGGAAGGCCCCGTCCTCCTCGACGATGCGCGGGGCCAAGCGGGAGGCCAGGAGGCTCAACCGTGCATCCTCCGCCCGCCCACGAAGGTCGTCGTCACCTGCTCCAGAGCGCCCAGGTCCTCGTCGGGACGGCCGTCTATCACGATGAGGTCGGCGGCCTTGCCCACCTCCAGCGTGCCTACGACGTCCTCCATCCTCGAGACCCGGGCCGCCCGGATGGTGATCGACGCGAGGGCGTCCATATTGTTCGTGCACACCCCGGTCTTCACCATGAAGGCGAGCTCGGGTGCGATCACGTCGTGCTCAACCGCCGGGCTGCCTGCGTCGGTCCCGAAGACGATCGGGACTCCCGCGCGGGCGGCCCTCACCAGCCCCTCGTAGCGTTCCGGGTT
>Ga0207963_1000852_pt1 | contig 16283 bp, 18 predicted proteins | sample Knorr_S15_td_NAD_FD_185604 | JGI IMG/M metagenome (GOLD analysis project Ga0207963, IMG submission 185604) | Marine microbial communities from Southern Atlantic Ocean transect - Knorr_S15_td_NADW_ad_2500m_LV_A (SPAdes) (version 2) | ecosystem: Environmental > Aquatic > Marine > Oceanic | place...
CGAGCACGCGTGCGCTGCCACTCGAGGAGCTACTCGTGCGCGCTGGGGCTGATACCTCCCAGACGTCGTTGCACCCGTCCGAGCGGCGCGCGAACGTGGCAGGCGCGTTCTCGCTGGCCGCGGGGGCGTCGGCCGTGCTGGAAGGCGCGCACGTCCTCCTTATCGACGACGTGCTCACCACAGGAGCGACCGGGTGTGAAGCCGCAGAGACGCTACTCATGTCAGGGGCTGCGCGGGTCACCCTGATCGCCTACGCGAGGGCCCTTCCAAGCGATCGGTTCGCGGCCGTTTAGGGGTTACCTTCTAGCCTGCCTCAGCAATCGACTTAGTAGGAGCCACTCCCTCATGCCAATCCGGGTAGCCATCAACGGATTCGGTCGCATCGGCCGCAATGTCCTACGCAGCGCGAAGCAGGCCGGCGGCGAGGACATCGACTTCGTCGCGGTGAACGATCTCACCGACGCGGCGACGCTCGCTCACCTGCTCAAATACGACTCGGTGCACGGGCACTACCCTGGCAGCGTCGACGTCGCCGACGGCGGCTTGGTGGTCGACGGCGACGAGATCGCAGTCTTCAGCGAGCGCGACCCCGCTCAGCTCCCTTGGGCGGACCTCGGCATCGACATCGTCATCGAGTCGACCGGTCATTTCAGTGACCGTGATGGAGCGGCCAAACATCTTACGGCGGGTGCGAAGAAGGTGATCATCTCCGCTCCCGGAAAGAACGAGGACATCACCATCGTGCTCGGTGTCAACCACGATCAGTACGACTCCGAGACTCACGATGTGATCTCCAACGCGAGTTGCACGACCAACTGTCTCGCGCCCGTGGTGAAGGTACTCGTGGAGAGCTTCGGCTTCCGTCACGGCTTGATGACGACCATCCACGCGTATACCAACGACCAGAGTATCCTGGATCTCCCGCACAGCGACCTCAGGCGCGCTCGTGCGGCCGGCATTTCGATGATCCCGACCACCACTGGTGCGGCCAAGGCGACCGGGCTCGTACTGCCAGCGGTCGCGGGTCGCATCGACGGCATGGCACTGCGTGTACCGACCTCGGATGTGTCCATCGTCGATGTCGTCGTCGAAGTGGAGCAGGACACCACTGCCGAAGAGGTCAACGCGGCCTTCCGGGACGCCGCGAGTGGTGCCCTGCAAGGCATCTTGGACGTTTCAGACGAGCCGCTCGTCTCCATCGACTACCGCGGCAACCCGTTCAGCTCGATCGTCGACTCGCTCTCCACTTCGGTCATGTCCGGCCGGATGGTGAAAGTCCTCTCATGGTACGACAACGAGTGGGGTTACTCGAATCGCGTCGTGGATCTTGTGCGCTACGTCGGCGAGCGCCTGCCGGCGACGGCCGACGTCTAGAAGGAGTGATCGAGCCACTAAACGGTGACGGTGGGGGCACGCGCGTCGCGCGTGTGTAAGGTCCGTGGCTGAATCCCCGTATACGAGGGCGATGCAGACACTACGACGTTCCGGAGGTTGGAGCCGGCGTGGTCGCTCAGCGCGACCTGGATCGGCGCGAGGACCCGGATCAGGACTGGGACTGAGCCGCTGAAGAAGACGCTCGCCGACATCGACCGAGCGACCTTGCGCGGTCGCACGGTGCTGGTCCGCACGGATCTCAACGTGCGCATAGAGTCCGGGCGTGTCCTGGACGTACAGCGTATCGAGGCCTCGATGCCGACGCTCACTACGCTTCACGAGGCGGGGGCTCGCACGGTCGTCCTGTCGCACATGGGTCGGCCGCAAGGCCGCCCGAGTCCAGACCTCTCGCTCGCGTCAGTGGCTGCGTACCTGGGCGATCGGCTGGGGAGACCTGTGCTGTTCGTGCGAGACGCGGTTGGCCAGGGCGGAGAGAACGCCATCTTCGCGTTAGGCGACGGAGAGATCGCGTTGCTCGAGAACACCCGCTTTCACCCCGGCGAGACGGTGAACGACCCGGAACTCGCGGCCACCTGGTCTGGACTGACCGACCTGTTTGTGAACGACGCGTTCGGGGCCGCGCATCGGGCACATGCCTCCACCGTGGGTTTGGCGAGGGCGGTAACAGCGCGAGGCGGCGACGCGGTCGCGGGACTCCTGATGGCGCGTGAGCTCGAGTTTCTGGGGGAGGCGCTGGAGAGTCCTGAGCGACCTTTCGTCGCGATTCTCGGTGGAGCGAAGATCTCGGGGAAAATCGATGTGGTCGAGGCGCTGCTGCCGCGTGTGGATCGCCTGCTCATCGGGGGAGCCATGGCGAACACGTTCTTTCGGGCCATGCAGTTGGCCACCGGCGAATCGCTCGTCGAGGAGAATCGCATCGACATGGCCGGCGAGTTGATCGAAGCAGCCGGCGACAAACTCACGCTGCCCGTCGACTGCGTCGTGGCGCGCGACATCTCCCCAGACGCGCAGACGCGAGTGGTTGCTCGGGCCGAGGTCGGGGACATGGATCGAATCGTGGACATCGGTCCCGAGACCCGAGCTCTGTACCGGAGCATCGTCTCCAGCGCGCGCACGGTCGTCTGGAATGGACCCATGGGGGTATTCGAGATTCCCGCGTTCGCCGCGGGCACGGTGGAGGTGGCGCGCGCCGTAGCCGACGCATGTGACGCAGGAGCGCTCGGCGTCCTGGGCGGGGGGCAGACCGCGTCGGCGGCGGCGCAGGCCGGCGTCGTCGAGCGACTGAGCCACGTATCCACGGGTGGCGGCGCTTCGCTCGCGTTGCTGGCGGGCGCGGCGCTACCCGGGGTCGAGTCACTGAGCGATAGGGAGTACGACGGATGGCTGTGATTGCTGGCAACTGGAAGATGCACATGGGTGCAGCCCAGACGCGTGCCTTTTTTGCCGAACTCGACCTCGACGAGAGCGCCAGCAAGAACGAATTGCTGATCTTTCCGCCTGTGAGTTCGTTGGGGGTGGCCGCTGCATGCCCCGATCGCGATTCCCGTATTCAGCTGGGCGTGCAAAACATCCATTGGCAGGATGGGGGCGCGTTCACCGGTGAGACCTCCGCCGCCATGGCAGCCGAAGCCGGGGCGAGTCACGTGCTGATCGGACACTCGGAGCGGCGGCACGTCTTTGGCGAAACGAACGAAGAGGTAGCGTTGAAGATCGCGGCCTGCTGTAGCCATGGCCTGGTCCCGGTGGTCTGTGTGGGGGAGACTCTCGCGCAGCGGCAGGAGGGTCGCGTCGACGAGGTCATCCTCGGGCAGTTAGATGCGGCGCTGCAGGCCCTCGAGGGCAACGACGGACGCTTCCTGCTCGCGTACGAACCGGTCTGGGCCATCGGCACGGGGGAAACCGCAACGCCTGACGACGCGGCCAATGCCCACAGCACGCTTCGTACGCGACTCGAGGCTGCTCTAGGCCTCGCAGCTGCCGTGCGCAGGCCAATCCTCTACGGAGGCTCCGTGAAGCCGAGCAACGCAGCGGATCTTCTCGGTGCCGCCAACGTAGACGGTGTATTGGTTGGCGGCGCGAGCTTGGATCCCCGTTCCTTCGCCGAGATTGCCGCAGCAGGGGGTCGTTGACACCCCTCTGGACCTCATCGACGTTTAACGTCTCACTTTGAAGGGATTCGTAGCCTAGATGTACGGATTATTGCTCGCCCTCCTCGTATTGGACGGCATCTTCATGACGGTCATCATCCTCCTCCAGTCTGGAAAAGGTGGGGGGCTCGCCGCCGTAGGCGGGGGCGCCGCCATGACCGAAGGCATCCTCGGCGGCCGCCAGGCCAACATCGTGCTGACACGCGCCACTTGGACTTCCGGCACCATCTTCATGGTTCTGGCCCTGGTTTTGTCGATCATGTCCTCACGCTCCCGGCAGCCTTCTTCGATCATCCAGGTCGACGCTCCCGTGGCTGCGACGCCGGCACCGGTCCTACCCGGCCTGGTCGGGGAGCCAGCGCAAGGCACGGGAGACGCGGACGCCGCAGACCCGGGCAACTCGGGGAACTGACCCGTTCGCAGCCCCTGACTCGGTGAGCTGTGGCTGAAAACCTCTCTCCAGAGCTCGACCGCGACCAGCTACTCGAGCTGTATCGCGCCCTGTGCCTGACGCGGGCAGCCGAGGAACGCTTGGAGCTCCTGCAAAAGCAGGGGCACATGACCGGCGGCCTGTACCGCTCCCTCGGCCAGGAGGCGGGTGCCGTCGGCGCGGCGTTCGCGCTTCGGCGCCGGACGGATGGCACGGGCGACTTCTTGGCTCCCACCGTACGCGCGGTCGGAGCGCTCTTCCTTTTTGGAGGAGATCTGGTCGACTTCTTCCGTCAGTACATGGCGCGCGCCACCGGCCCCACCAAGGGTCGCGAGGCCAACGTACACTGGGTCGACTATCAAAAGGGCTTCGTGGGTCCGGTGTCGCCCCTGGGCACCATGCTCGAGGTCATGGCGGGCATCACGCTCTCCTTCAACCTTCGCGGCGAAGACCGGGTGGGTATGGTCTTCTACGGCGACGGCGCGTCTTCGACGGGTGCGTGGCATGAGGGCTTGAATTTCGCAGCCGTCCAGCGTTGCCCACTCATCCTGATGGTCGAGGCCAACCAGTGGGCGTTCTCGAGCCCGACGGTCAAGAACACGCGTCTGGAGAGCTTCACGGAAAAGGCTCCGGGATACGGCATCGCAGCCGAGTCGGTCGATGGGACCGATGTGCTCGCCGTGTACGAGGCTGTGGCCCGCGCCGCGGCGCGGGCGCGTTCCGGGGAGGGGGCGCAGATGGTGGAGTTGCGCTACTTCCGGCGCCTGGGGCACGCGCAGCACGATTCCCAGGACTATGTGGACCCCGCGCTCATCGCCGAATGGGCAGCCCGCGATCCACTGGAGCTCTTCCACGCACGTATGCTCGATCGCGGATGGGCGCCTGAGGGTGAGCTACTGGCGATTCGCCAAGAGGTCGAGCAGGAGTGCGAGGTCGCAGCCGAGCAAGCGATCGCCGAGCCGATGCCTTTCGGACCCGACGCGGTAGATGACGTATACACCGACGTGTCGATGCCCCACCCCTGGACACGGGCCGAGATATCGGACTCGCGCAGCGCGTGAGGTATCGACTATGAGCCAAGTCGTGCCCGAGCATTTGCAGAAGACCGCGCGGGGTGAGGAGGTTACGCTCCTGGAGGCGATCAGCGAGGGCCTGTATGAGGAGATGGTCAGCGACGATCGCGTCTTCCTCATGGGGGAGGACATCGGCGTGTATGGCGGGGCGTTCAAGGTCACACGAGGTTTCTTGGAGGCGTTCGGCGATCGGCGCGTGATCGACACACCGATTGCCGAGGGTGGCTTCACGGGAGCCGCGGCCGGGGCCGCTCACATGGGTCTCCGTCCGGTGGTCGAGATGCAGTTCATGGACTTCATCTCACCCGCATACGATGTGCTGACCAACTACATCGCGACCTCGTTGTACCGCGGAGCCGGGCCGATGCCCATGGTGATTCGAGGACCGGTAGGCGGCGGGAACCGCGGTGGGCCGTTCCATTCGCAGAACATCGAGATGGCGTTTTTCCACACGCCGGGGCTCAAAATCGTGTATCCGAGCACGGCGTACGATGCGAAGGGACTCATAAAGGCAGCGATTCGTGACGATAATCCAGTCATCTTCGAGGAGCACAAGGGGCTCTACCGGGCTCCGGCGCTGCGCGAGGTTCTTCCGGCCGAGGACTACATCGTGCCGCTAGGTGAGGCTCGCACCGTACTGGAAGGCGAGGACCTGACCATCGTCACGTATGGTGCCATGGTTCACAAATCGGTCGAGGCCGCGCGGACGCTCGAAGGCGACGGGGTCGGAGTCGAGGTCATCGATCTGCGAACGCTGCTCCCGCTCGACGAAGACGCGATCGTTGAAAGTGTGAAGCGAACAGGGAGGCTGCTCGTCGTGCACGAGGACACGCGGACCGGAGGCATCGCGGGCGAGATCGCGATACGAGTCAGTGAGAGGGCGTTCGAGTGGCTGGACGCTCCGATGCTGCGTGTCACGGCCATCGATGCGCCCGTCCCGTATTCGGGCTCGCTCGAGGACTACTTTCTCCCTCAAGTGGACGATGTAGTGAAGGCCGCGCGCTATCTCGCTGCCTACTGATTTTTTGAAGAGAAGCAAGGACCGAAGGGTGACGCCGAGGGTAACCGAGGCGTCGCTACCCAGACACGACAGAGTGGAGTGATCGAGCGTGGCTCGCATTGAAGTCCCGATGCCCCAGATGGGTGAGTCGATTGCCGAGGGCACGGTCTCGAAGTGGCTCAAGCAGCTTGGCGAGACCGTCGAGCGCGATGAGCCCATTTTGGAGATATCGACCGACAAGGTCGATGCGGAGATCCCGTCGCCCGCGTCGGGGACGCTGGTTGAGATCTCGGTTGCAGAGGGCGAGACCGTCGAAGTCGGCACAATCGTGGCGTTCATCGATCCCGATGGTGCCGCGCCTGGCGCCGGCGCACCGGCTGCAGCGGCTGTACCTGAAGCCGCTGTGCCTGCAGCGACGACGCCTACCGCCGAAGCTCCGGCACCACCTCCCGTCGCCGCCGTCGCGGCTCCGTCGGCTGGAGGCCAGAGTGCCGAGGAGAGGTTGCGCACCCGCTCTACTCCGGTTGTCCGGAAGATCGCGGACGAGCAGGGTATCGACATAGCGAACGTACCGGGAACGGGGCATGCCGGTCGCGTAACCAAACGCGACATTCTGAACTTCATCGAATCGGGTGCAGGCGCGGTCCCGCCCGCGGCTTCTGCAGCCCCCGCGGCTCCCGCTGCGGTGACACCCGCACCTGCGGCTTCGATTCCAGTCGCGGCGCCGGCCGCTCCGCCATCGGCGCCGGCTGCTGCAACCGCTGTCTCCGATCTCTGGGCTGCGTTCTACGGCGAGGTTCAGCATCCCGAGTACCCGATGCGCGCGGCCGACCAGGTGGAGCCGATGGACAAGATCCGTCGTCTCACCGCCGCGCACATGGTCATGGCCAAGCGGGTCGCACCGCACGTGCACTCGTTCATCGAGATCGACTTCTCGTCTGTCGACCGCATCCGGTCTGCCAACAAGGCGCGCTGGGCAGCGCAGGGCGCCCGCGTCAGTTACACCGCGTTTGTGGCCTGGGCGGTATCGCGAGTGCTGCGCGAGTTTCCCACGGTCAACTCGGCGGTCTCGGGGAACAACGTGATCTACCGTGGCAACGTGAACCTGGGCATGGCGGTCGACCTGAACCCGGGCTTGATCGTACCAGTTGTTCACGACGCGGATCATCTAGGGCTCATCGGCATCGGCAACAAGATCGTCGACGTGGCGACGCGCGCGCGCGACCGAAAGCTCATGCCGGCTGAGATTCAAGGTGCAACGTTCACCATCACGAACCCCGGCGTGCTAGGTACCCTGGTGGGCCTCCCGATCATCCCGAAGGGCACATCCGCCATCCTGGGCACGGGCGCGATCGAAAAGCGCGTCGTGGTGGTCTCGGACGCCGAGACTGGAGCCGATGTGATGGCGATCCGGAAGCGGTCGCTGTTCTCGCTCGCCTACGACCATCGCATCGTGGACGGCGCGGACTCCGCCCGCTTCCTCTCGGCGCTCAAGGACATGCTCCAGAGCTTCCCTGAGGACGCCTGATCGTGGGGCATGAACGAACAGCGTAAGCCACTAGCGCTGCGAGAGCTGGGGCTCGTCCCATATGCTGAAGGACTCGCGCTGCAGGTCGAGTTGGTGAAAAAACGCCGGGCCGACGAGATCCCCGACACGCTTCTACTTCTGGAACATCCGCACGTCGTGACTCTCGGCTCGAGCTCGGACCCCGCGCATGTTCTCATAGACCAGGCCGAGCGAGGCCGCCTAGGCATCGAGCTCTTCGAGACGGGGAGGGGGGGTGACGTGACCTATCACGGACCCGGTCAGCTTGTCGCCTACCCTATTTTGGACCTCAAGCCGGACCGCAAGGACCTGCACCGGTATCTGAGGGACCTGGAGGCCGTGCTGATCGCCGTGGCGGCGTCATTCGACGTGCAGGCCGAGCGCAACGACGGCCTGACCGGCGTTTGGACCAAGATGGGCAAACTCGCCGCGATCGGTGTCAGGGTGTCTTCGGGGTGGATCACGTCTCATGGCGTGGCGCTCAATGTATCGACCGACCTCGAATATTTTGGCACGATCGTCCCTTGTGGGATCCCAGATCGGGCCGTGACATCGCTCGAGCGTGAGCTTGGTCGTGCGGTGGGTATCCCCGAAGCGTCGCAATCCCTGGTCGAGCGCTTCGCCGACGTCTTTTTGTGCGATATTGTTGTAGTATAGACAACAAAAATCGACGCTTCTGGTCGCTCCTGCGACCACCTTTTCTTAAGCGAATTTTATGTTTCGCATAGGCGTTAACCCATTTGTTTCGGGAAAGAATGTTCCCTAATCCATATGTTTACAAATACCCCGAACAAACCTCGAAAAAACATTTGGCGTAGCATTTAAAATGTTATACAACAACCACTTAGGTCGTCATACCTAGAACCACAGATGTTTCTCCATCGGACCCTTGCCATCGTGCTAACGAACCGGTATCTATCCTTCGCAATTCAGATGCGGATCATCGAAAGACGATGGCGTTGGTCATCCCTCAGATGAGTCTGAAGAGTGAGCTGCCAGGCGCGACGGCGCAGAGGTGGTGAGGCAAACCGGAACTTGGGATTTCTGGGGAGCCAGGTGGGGGAGTTCGCTGGCCCCCATCAGAAGCCCCGAAAGCGAAGGGGTGCTCTCGGTCGCGACCGCGCGACAATACGAGGGTGAAAGGAGAGAGGCCTGGCCGCCGACACGAAGGCGGACCCAAGCAGGGCCAGGATCCGACAGCGCAGTAGGGAGCTGAAGGGCGCAGCGTGAAGCGGCCGGAAGAGTCCCTCGAGTTAGAGAGGGCCCGATCGTAGGCAACTACGGTTCGGGCCCTTTCGCTTTTTCAGGGGTAATCTTCGGCGCGAGCCCGCGTTGGGACTACGGACTCGACTCGGCTGCGGCGTAGTTCGCTACGCCTCGCTCGCTCACCTTGCCCGCCTTGGCTCGCATCCAAATCTCACCCCTGAAAACGCGACCCTTGGGAGCAGGGGTGTTCGAAGCTCCCACCCAGGGTTGGCGCTGCCCTCCCGGGTCGGCGCCCCTACTTCTTCCCTCCGAAGCGATCCTTCGGCGCCTGAAACTCCATGTAGTCCAGGTATTTCCCCTTTTCGCGCAGCGCGTCCAGCCACTCCTGGAAGCATGAGTCGATCAGTCCGCCTGAGTTCGAGCGATCCTTGGCAGCGGTGGTCGCGAGCTCGTTGGCGTACTCGTTTTCTGGATGCCCCGCGTGGCCCTTCACCCAGAGGGGGCGCATGTCGTGGCGCTGGAGAAGGGTGTCCAAGCGTTTCCAGAGCTGCAGGTTCTCGATCTTGCCGGACTTTCTCTTCCAGCCCGCTCGTTTCCAGTTCGGCATCCACTCGGAGATTCCCTTCACCAGGTACTGGCTGTCCGAGACGAAGTGCACGATGCAGGGACGCCTGAGCACGCGCAGCCCCTCGATCGCGCTTCCGAGCGCCATACGGTTGTTGGTCGTGTCGGGCTCGGAGATCCAATAGTCTCGTCTCTCCCAAGCCCCGTCCTTCCACACCTCCACCAGGCCGCCGGCCCCACCTGGGTTGGCCCTTTTCTGGAACTGATTTCCCAGACAGGACTCATCGGCGTGGATGTAGATGACTGCGGTGCTCATCTCATACTCATGTAAAGGGTGATCGCGAGGGGCAATCGGCCGTTCAACCTAAGTATGACCCTACGCTGTCGGGAGTCCGGGTTGACCGCATATCCCCGCTAGGTAGCTTTCGCCCGACGACCCGCTGGCGACCGTGAGGCATCCCTGGAAAGCACAGCCTACTTGCTCTTAGAAGACGGTCGCCGCTTCGACGGTGACCTCGTGGGCGCGTCGGATCTCGCGCTGGGTGAGGTAGTCTTCAACACCTGTATGACGGGGTATCAGGAGGTCCTGACGGACCCGTCGTACACGGGCCAGTTGGTCACCATGACCTACCCGCTCATCGGCAACTACGGCGTCAACTCCGAGGACTGTGAATCTCCGGTCCCTCAGGTCGCGGGCTTCATCGTTCGCGAAGCCTCGCGGCTCCACTCCAACTGGCGCGCCGAAGGCGGCCTCGACGCCTATCTGAAGCAGCACGGCATCACGGGAATCGCCGATCTCGACACGCGTGCGCTCACGCGCCACATCCGTTCGCAAGGAGCGATGCGCGGGGCAATCGCTCTCGTGGATACGGCCGAAGAGCAGGTGTTGGAACAGGTGCTGGCGCACCCGCTCATGGAGGGCCTCGAGCTCGCCTGCGGAGTGTCGACGGAGCAGCCATACTCCGTGCCCGCTGTTGGGGAAGAGCGCTTCCACGTCTTGGCTTACGATTTTGGGGTGAAGGCCCATTCCCCGAAGCTGCTCGCCGAACGTGGCTGTCGGGTCACTGTTATTCCGGCGACCACGCCGGTTGAGGAGATCCTCGACGATCCGCCGGACGGCATGTTCGTCTCCAACGGCCCCGGAGACCCGGCGGCGGTTGAGCAGGCTGAGGCCGCGATCCTGGGGCTCGCCAAGGCTGACGTACCGGTCTTTGGAATCTGCCTGGGACATCAGCTCATTTGTCGCGCTTATGGAGCTAGCACGTTCAAGCTCCCGTTTGGACACCACGGTGGGAACCATCCCGTGAAGAACCTCGACAACCAGAAGGTGGAGATTACTTCGCAGAACCACGGTTTTGCCGTGAGCGGTGGCGAAGGCGACCAGATTCCGGGCGCCCCCGACCTGCGGCTGACTCATCTCAATCTCTACGACCTCACGGTCGAGGGTGTCGAGCACCGCGAATACCCTGTGCTCTCGGTGCAGTATCATCCCGAGGCAGCCCCGGGGCCGCACGACAGTCGCTATCTCTTCGACCGCTTCCTCGAGCTCATGGAAGAGCGCCGAGGGTCCTCGGCCTGATCCGGGTCTCGCACCTAAGTCCATACTGTAACAACGATTCCGGCCACCTTGCGGCCGTACCAAGCCGTCGTTACCGTGCCTGCCCCCTAGCGAGGCAACTGCATTCAGAAGCCCCTTGAAGACGATCTTCTGGAGGAAGGATGACGAAGGCGGACCTGGTCGAGCAGGTGGCCGAAGCGATCGGCCCCGGGATCACCAAGAAGGACTGCGCACTCGTCGTGGATGGCTTTCTGAATGCCGTGAAGCTTGCGCTTGCGAACGGCGACAACATCGAGATCCGAGGCTTTGGTACGTTCAAGGTGCGCAAGCGGAAGACACGGGTCGCTCGCAACCCCCGAACGGGGGATCCGGTCGAAGTGCCCTCACGGTCCGTGCCCGTGTTCAAGCCCTCCAAGCATCTCCGTAGCCGCGTCGCCAGGCTGGACGAAGTTTCCGGCTGATTCATGGGCGGGCCGTGCCTCGGTCGGCTCACCCCACCCTCATTTAACGTTTTCGGGCGCGCGCGCGTCTGACGCTTGGTGAGGGACGACGAAGGGTCGGGCGAGGTTCTTTCCGACGAGGAATTGGTCGAGAGGGCGCGCGCCGGCGACGACGCTGCCCTCAGCGAGTTGGTAGAGCGACATCACGCGGCAGCGTACCGCGTGGCGTTCTCGATGCTGCAGGAAGACGATGCAGCGCAGGATGTGGTGCAGGATGCGTTCATCAAGGCGTTTCGAGCGCTGGCGGGGTTTCGGGGCGAGGCGTCGTTTCGGACCTGGATTCTCACGATCGCCGGCAATGAGGCGCGAGGCGCACTGCGCCGAAGGGGACGCCGGAGAGAGACGGCGTTAGAGGATGCGGGGCCGGTTCGGTCGCAGCAGAAGCCGCCGGACATGGAAGCGGTCGATGCGCAGGAGGCCGCGTGGGCACGAAAGATGATGGAGACACTACCGGAGAAGCAGAAGCTCTCCGTTGCACTTAGGATAGAAGAGGGGCTGAGCTTCAAAGAGATCGGCGAGATCATCGGATCCAGCGAAGGTGCTGCCAGGGTCAACTACTTTCATGGGATCCGACGGCTCAGGGAGTTGCTGCAATGAGCAATATGAAGTGCGAAACGGTGCGGGAGTGGGTTCCCGACTACGTGAGTGGGCGACTCGCCCGACTCGACGACACTTCGGTGCGGTCGCACCTGAAGGCCTGCGACGAGTGCAGGGCCGAAGTCGAGCTCGCGCGGCTGATTTTCGAGTCTCGCGTCGATGTGCCGGACGGCCTCGCAAACCGCGTCCGCGACGCCATGCGCTACGACCGCACGTCTGTCAGTCGTCCCTGGTGGGGTATCACCGCGGCTGCAGTGGCGGCTCTCGCCCTAGGTATCGGCTTCTCTTCGGACCGTCCTGAGCAAAGCGAGTCGGCGATTCCGGGCTACGCCTACGAGCTCGACGACGAGAACCTCTGGCTCAGTGACGACGGGCTCATCGCCGGCGCGCCGGCGCTCGATGCTCTGAGCGACGAGGCCTTGCTGCAATTTCTGGATGAGTTGGACGTGGGCGGAGCGGGAGGTTCGGCATGAACATTTTGCGGCTGGCCAGGACCGGGTTCCTGCTTTCGATGTTGCTTTCGCTGTTCGTCGTAGTGCCGCTGGAGGCACAGCGAGGTTCGCAAAGGGGGCGGAGAGGGCAGAGTCAGGGGCCAGAGAGGATGGAGCTGGAACGGCGCGTGCGTGCGCGCATGGCCGAGATGATGCGGGAGCAGCTCGGCCTCAGCGACGAGGAGGACGCCCGCCTCACCGAGATCGTTCAGGGCTTCGAGCAGCAGCGCCGGCAGTTGGGGCGTCAGGAGCGGGCCGTCAGACTCCGCGTGGAGAGCCTCGTGCTCGAGGGTGGGCAGGACTCGGCCGAGGCGGCGGAGCTACTGCAGCGCATGTCCGCGCTGCACATGCAAGAGGCGGAACTGATCCAGGCCGAGCACCAGGCATTGCTCGAGGTGCTCACGCCCATGCAAGTCTTGCGGCTCGTGCACTTGCGAGAGCAACTCGGTCAGCGTATCCAACGGCTGCGAGGTCAGCCGGGACGCGGGGACGGCCGGGGGGGAGGTCGTCGTGGCGGTGCCGGCGATCTGCGACCAGGTGGCGGCGATATCGGGCCGGACGGCGTGGTGCTGGGGCCCTTCGGAGGCGGACGCGCGTTCAGCCGACCGCACGGTTCCGAGTTGCCCCTGCTCGGAGTTTTCCCGGAGGAACGTTGACGTAGCCCGCGGGGTCTCCCAAACTCAGTCAAGTCAGCGCGCCACCCTCCCCTAAGGACTCATGTCCGTTCCCGTCCATACGCTCTTTTTTGCCGCCTACCGTGATCGGCTCGGGCTCTCCGAGTTGACGGTCGAGCTAGCACAGGGCGCTACGGTTGCCGACCTCGTGGCGGAGTTGAGGGGACGGGGCTCTCCGTTCGACATCTTGCCGGAACAGCCCGCGGTGGCGGTCAATCGCACGTATGCGATGCTGGACGAGCCGCTCGGCGCGGGGGACGAGGTCGCGTTCATCCCACCGGTCGCGGGCGGCTGACCGTGATCTTTGCGCGTGTGGCGTCCGAGGTGATCGATCCGGCGGAAGTTCTGGCTCGTGTTGGATCCGACCGAGACGGTGCCACGCTGCTCTTCCTGGGCGTCGTGCGTGATCACGCCGACGACCGACCGGTCTCGGGCATGCGCTACGACGCCTATGAGGAGATGGCAGGTGAGGTCCTGAGCAAGATCGCCGCAGAAGCTGCCGAGCGTCTGGGCACGGACCGCGTCGCGGTCGTGCATCGCTTCGGTGAGTTGGCGATCGGTGAGGTCAGCGTTGCGATCGCAGTCTCTAGCCCGCACCGGGAAGAGGCGTATGAGGCGTCACGGTACGTGATCGAGCAGTTGAAGGAGCGCCTCCCCGTCTGGAAGAAGGAGCACTACGTCGACGGCGTCTCCGAGTGGGTCGAAGGCAACGTACCGCCGGGCACCGCGTCGGGCGCTGAGCCTGCGGCGGTTGGAACAGGGGGTGACGCGTGATCGATCAGTTTGGGCGCACGGTGCGCTACCTACGCGTCTCGGTCACCGACAAGTGTAATCTGCGCTGCGTGTATTGCATGCCGCTCGAGGGACTGGACTGGCTCAAGCGCGAGGAGATCCTCACCTACGAGGAGATTGCGGAGGTCGTTCGCACCATGGCGGGAATGGGGCTCGAGCGCGTTCGCATCACGGGAGGCGAGCCCCTCATCCGCCGCGACCTTTCCGATCTGGTCAAGATGATCGCGGACGTGCCCGAGATCGAGGATCTCTCTCTGTCCACGAACGCGGTGTTGCTCGCCGATCAAGCCGAAGCGCTGAAGCAGGCGGGCGTCCAGCGCCTCAACATCTCCCTGGACTCGCTGCAGGCGGATCGCGTGGACGCGATCTCACGCCGGCCCGGCTCCTATTCGAAGATCATGGAGGGGCTCGATGCCGCTGAAGAGGTCGGCTTCGCGCCCCTCAAGATCAACGTGGTGCTCATCCGTGGTCAGAACGACGACGAGATCGAAGACTTCGCGCGCATCACGCGCGAGCGCCCCTGGCACATCCGCTTCATAGAGCTCATGCCCACTGGGGCCAACCTCGACTTGAGCGCCAACAGCTTCGTGTCGTGCGCCGACGCACTGCGTCGAGTCCGCAAGATCGAACAGCTCGAGCCAGTGGACGGTCCGTTCGGGAACGGCCCCGCCACGTACTATCGATTCCCCGGTGCTCCGGGAACGGTTGGGGTCATCACGCCGATGAGCCACAACTACTGCGACCGGTGCAATCGCATGCGGCTGACTGCCTCCGGGCAGCTACGTCCGTGCCTCTTCGGAGACATCGAGACCAACCTGCGCGACCCACTGCGCGCTGGGCAGGACTTGCGGCCACTCATCGAAGAAACGCTCCGCATCAAGCCGGAGAGGCACTACCTCATCCAGGGTAGCGCCGCAGGGTCCGGCGGACTCGTCGCGCTGTCTCAGACCGGCGGGTAGACCGCGCGCGGCAGGCAGGCGGTTATACTCCAAGTGCGACCTGGCGGCCCGGTCGTTCGATCTCCCATAGACCCCCCCCTCGAAGCGAAATCGTCCCATGAGCGTGAAGAAGATTACAGTCGTCGGTGCCGGACATGTTGGTGCCACTTGCTCGCAGTTGCTCGCCCAACAGGAACTCGCGCGCGAGGTGATCCTGGTCGACATCGCCGAGGGGATTCCGCAGGGCAAGGCGCTTGACCAGTGGGAGAGCGCGCCCATCCTGGGCTGTGACTCGCGCGTCATCGGCACGAACGGTTACGAGGAAGCCGCGGGCTCAGACATCTTCATTGTGACGGCCGGTATCGCGCGCAAGCCCGGCATGAGCAGGGACGATCTTCTGAAGATCAACGCCGGCGTCGTGCGTTCCGTCTGCGGGGAGATCAAGAACGTTGCGCCCGACTCGATCGTGATCGTCGTGACCAACCCGCTCGATGTGATGGCACAGGTCGCGCTCGAGACGACGGGATTCCCACGGGAGCGCGTCATCGGCATGGCCGGCGTGCTCGACACCGCGCGGTACCGCTCCTTCATCGCGCTGGAACTCGACGTCAGCATCGAGGACATCCAGGCGCTCGTGCTCGGCGGCCACGGCGACACTATGGTGCCGCTCGCCAGCTACACTTCGGTCAGTGGGATTCCTCTGACGCAACTGCTCGCCCAGGATCGGATCGACGCGCTGGTCGAAAGGACGCGGAAGGGAGGTGGCGAGATCGTCGCGTTCCTCAAGACCGGGAGCGCGTACTACGCGCCGGCCGCGGCCGCGGTGCAGATGGCGGAGGCGATCGTGAAGGACAAAAAGCGTATCCTGCCATGTGCGGCTTGGCTGCAGGGCGAGTACGGCATGAACGACATGTACCTGGGTGTGCCGTGCATGCTCGGTGAAGGCGGGCTCCAGCGCATTTTCGAGGTGGAGCTCGACGCGGACGAGAAGGCCGCGTTGGCGAGCAGCGCTGAGCACGTGCGCTCGACAGTCGCTGCACTGAAGGCGCTCGAAGCGTAGCGTTGACGCCGGCGTGGTTGTCCCGCAGACTACAGGCATAATGAAGCTGCTCGCGAATCGAAATGTGAATCGAAACCGAAACCCCCTCCCAGGAGGCGGTGACGCGCTCGTATAGCTGAGCAGACAGCGAGCGAGACGGCCGCGATCCCGGACAGGATCGCGACCGTTTTTCGTTGGTGGTTCAGAAGCGAAAGAGAGTAGGCCGATACTCTCAGCGGAATGATGGGGTGTAGCTCAACCGGCAGAGCGCCTGGCTGTTAACCAGGAGGTTGGTGGTTCGAACCCACCCACCCCAGTAGTTGGAAGATTCTG
>Ga0207963_1000855_pt1 | contig 16257 bp, 17 predicted proteins | sample Knorr_S15_td_NAD_FD_185604 | JGI IMG/M metagenome (GOLD analysis project Ga0207963, IMG submission 185604) | Marine microbial communities from Southern Atlantic Ocean transect - Knorr_S15_td_NADW_ad_2500m_LV_A (SPAdes) (version 2) | ecosystem: Environmental > Aquatic > Marine > Oceanic | place...
TTTTAGGCGAAAAAATGGGTTTACAGCGTTTGGCCAGATGGGTATTTCTTCAACGTCACCATTTTTAAAACGAAAATGAAACATTCATATTCTAAGGCGTTTACTCTGATCGAATTACTGGTGGTCATTGCCATCATTGCCATCTTGGCCGCGTTGCTTTTACCCGCGCTGGCCAAGGCCAAGGAAAAGGCACACGGTATCCTGTGCATCAACAACCAGAGGCAGGTCATGCTGTGCTGGCAAATGTATGCCAACGACTACAACGGCGGGATTGTGCCTAACAAGGGCGGCGCTGACGGGGTTCGGGGCGGTGTAAACACCTACACCTGGGTAACCGGTTGGCTGGATTTCAATCCCGGTAACACCGACAACACCAACGTGCTTTTCCTGGTCGACCGGCGGTTCTGCAAACTCGCCCCCTACAACTCAAAATCATACGGCATTTACAAATGTCCAGCAGACAAGAGTGTCATCCGGAGACAAGGCAAGGTGATGCCCCGTGTCCGTAGCCTCTCCTGCAACAACTGGGTAGGGGGTAAGGTTTGGTGGGGCAACCAGGCCCTTGGGTACAAGCTGTTTTTGCAGACATCCCAAATGTCGAATCCTGCCAATATTTGGGTGTTCATTGATGAACGGGAAGACAGTATCAATGACGGTTCATTTGCGGTGGACATGAAGGGCTATCCCGACAAGCCTTCGTGGAACAAGATTGTCGATTACCCGGCTAGTTACCACAATCGCGCCGCGGGCTTGGCGTTCGCCGACGGGCACGCGGAGATCAGGAAGTGGTTGGATAGGAGGACTACGCCCAAGCTTGTCAGGGGCAGGGCGCTTCAATTGAACGTGGAATCTTTAAACAATAAAGACGTGACCTGGCTGCAGTCTCACACCACAGAGAAAAAATTTCAACGCTGACAGGATTGATCCGGTTTGAGGAAGAGAGAGAGCAGATCTTCCCGTAGATCTTCTACCGTGTGAGGGTGGTTGAGTGACCTCCTCCGCAAACACGGCGGCAAGCAGATGGAGTTTGACGGCACGGTGCCGCTCAACGAACGGCCAACGGCTCAGACGGTGGTGATGATTGGCAAGCAGTTCGACATCGAGGGGTCGTACACGTTTGAGGATCTTGGCCGCCGGACGAGGGTGAACCTAGTCTCCGTTGTGACGCCGAAGGGCTTCATGATGAAGCTGATGTTTTTGATGGTCGGCCCGCTGGGGAAACGGGCGGGCTGCAAGGCTCTCGAAAAGGAACTCGCGAGCTTGAGGGAGAAGGTTGAGGGCCGCCCGGCCTAGATTTTGATCCATCCATTTTTTCCGTTTTCTCCCCGGGGATTGAAGGGTAGTCTTCCGGCCATGCGTTTCCGTTTCTTTTTATCAACCGCGGTTTTGGGGGCCTCGATGGTCACGGCGTTGGCTGCGAAGAAGCCGAGCATCGTTTACATCATGTCCGACGAGCTTGCGTACTACGAGCTGTCGCACATGGGGAATCCGTACATCAAGACCCCGAACATCGACCGCTTTGCGGCGGAGGGGATTCGGTTCATGTCGGCGTTGGCGGGGGCGCCGGTCTGTGCGCCGTTGCGTTGCAATTTGATGACCGGCAAGCACGCGGGGCATGCCTCGGTTCGCGCGAACGACGGTGGAACACCGCTGCGTGCCGGCGAACCGACGATCGCCTCGGTGCTCAAGGACGTTGGCTACGCCACGGGCGGCTTCGGCAAGTGGGGATGCGGTGGGCGCGACTCGACCGGCGTGCCGGAGCAGCACGGCTTCGACGTGTTTTACGGCTACTACGACCAGGTGCACGCGCATTCGTTTTTTCCGCCATACCTCATTCGCAACAGCGAGGAGGTGAAGCTGGACGGCAACATCGGCGGCCGCTCGGGCAAAACTTACTCGCATTATCGAATCATGGAGGAAGGGCTGAAGTTCATCCGAACGAACAGGGACAAGCCGTTCTTTTGCTACTTCCCGATCACGCCGCCGCACGGCATGTACGACATCCCGAGGGACGATCCGGCCTGGGAACTCTACAAGGGCGAAAAGTGGATCGCCGACCCGGCCATTGGCCAGGATGTGAAAAACTACGCCGCGATGGTGAGCATGGTGGATTACAATGTTGGACAAGTGCTCGACCTGTTGCGTGAGTTGAAACTCGAGGACGACACGATTGTTTTCTTTACGGGCGACAACGGGGGGCAGGATCGCTTTCGAAGCAGCAAACAACCCCGCGGTTTCTTCGGGCCCAATGTGGATCCGAAAACCGGCGTCGAGTTTCGCGGCGGCAAAGGCAACCTGTACGAGGGCGGGCTGCGCATTCCGTATCTCGTCCGTTGGCCCGGCAAAATCAAGGCCGGGCAGGTCAGCGACCTGATTTTTTATCACCCGGACGTGTTGCCGACCCTCGCTGAACTCACCGGCGCGAAGGCTCCGGGTGACATCGACGGTTTGTCGTTTCTCCCGACATTGATTGGAGTCGGAGAACAGAAAAAACACGAAATGCTTTACTGGGAGTTCGGCAGCCAAACCGCAGTTCGAAAAGGTCAATGGAAAGCCATCAAGGCCAAAAACAACCAGCCATGGGCGTTGTACGACTTGAAAAAAGACATCAGCGAGACGATCGATGTGTCGGCGCGGCACCCCGGTCTGTTGGCCAAAATGAAGGCGTTCGCGGTAGCGGAACATGAGCCGGTTCGCATCGGAAAATATCTTGATGCCAAGCGCACCCGGCACGAGAAGGATCGCTTGGCCAAGTGGGGTGCCACGAAACCGCAACGCAGAACCAAGCGCCCAAGGAAGTAGCAGCGAGACTGATTTCTCGCCGGCTTTTCCCTGTTGCTTGGCCAAGCTGGCTGGTAAGTTTCCGCATCCGAAATTTAGACAATGAAGATCGTTAGATTTCTCAGTGACAAGGATGAGCCGCAGTTTGGGGCTCAACACGAAGACGGCTCGGTGACGCGGATCGAGGGCTGTATTTTCAGCGAACACCACGATACCGGCAACCCGGCCACGGTGAAAAAACTGCTCGCGCCGGTGCAGCCAACAGCCGTTTTGTGTATAGGCCTCAACTACCGCAAACATGCCGAGGAGGGTGGGGCGGACATCCCGGAACATCCGGTGCTGTTCATGAAAATGCCTAGCACCGTGCAAAACCCCGGCGACCCGATTTTGCTGCCAACCAAGCTCAAGAGCGACGCGGTGGACTACGAGTGCGAGTTGGCGGTGGTCATCGGCACGGACTGCAAAAACGTCTCGAAGGCCGACGCGCTCGACCATGTGCTTGGCTATACCTGCGCTAACGACGTCAGTGCGCGCGACTGGCAAAAGGGCGGCGGCGGCGGCCAATGGTGCCGCGGCAAAACGTTTGACACATTCTGTCCGCTTGGCCCGGCGCTGGTGACGGGCGACGAGATTCCCAACCCGAACGCGCTCGGCATCAAGACCATCCTCAACGGCGAGGTGATGCAGGACTGGAACACCGAAGACATGATCTTCGACGTGCCGACGCTGATCGAGTTCCTCAGCGGCAGCACCCGGCTTGCCGCCGGCACGGTGATCCTCACCGGCACGCCGCACGGCGTCGGCTTCGCCCGCACTCCGCCGGTGCTGCTCAAGGACGGCGACGAAATCACGATCGAGATCGAGCGCATCGGCCAACTGACCAACCCAGTGAAAGACGAGTAATGTTCCAGTATATTGCCCAAGCGGACGACAAGCCTTGGCAGCCCGGCCCATACGATGGCGTGGAGTTGAAGGTGTTGCACAAGGACGAGGCGACCGGCGCGGTGACGGTGCTGCGGAAGTTCGCAGCCGGCTCAATCATCCCGGCGCACACGCATCCCCTGGCCAACGAGTGGGCCTACGTTCTTTCCGGTGAGTGGGAGGAGTCTGAAAAAGTGTACACGCAAGGGACTCTGTTTCATGCACCCAAGGGAGAGCGCCACGGCCCGCATAAGGCCAACACCGAGGTGATCAGCCTCACCCACTTCGACGGCCCGCTGACCGTCGAGTGATTGAGCCTCCCAAGTCTCAACCGATTCTTGACGGAGTGGAAACTTGGGGTACATTGTTTCGCAAGTGATCACCGTGAATTGCAGCGCCTGCGGCGGCCAACCGCAGTTTGACGACTCCGAGGCGGGCAAGGAGGCACTGTGCCCGCTGTGCCGCAAACTGCTGGTGATCACCCCGGCCAAGCCGGTCGGCGGGTTGTCAGCGGAGGAGCAGATGGCCCGGTATGAGGATTCGCTCAAGGAGACCGACTGGGGACATCAACCGTGCTGAGCTTCAGTGCCTTGCACTTGTCCAAGCGCCACTGTTTTTTCATGATGAAAGCGAACATCCACTCGCACTTGGCCAAACGTCTGGGCAAGGGCTTTACGCTGATCGAGTTGCTGGTGGTCATCGCGATCATTGCGATCCTGGCCGCGCTGCTGTTGCCGGCCCTGGCCAAGGCCAAGAACAGCGCCCAGGGCGCCGGCTGCCTGAACAACATCCGGCAATTTGCCATTGCCAACGCCCTGTACGCGAACGACCACGACGACCAAAGCGTGCCGTTGATTGAGATCGACAGCAGGACCGGTGGGCGGCACGTCTGGATGGCGAACATGTCTTTCCGCAAACTGATCGGCTACGACAGGAAGGGCAACTCGATGGTGCAGACGCCAACTGATTTCCGCTGCCCGGCCGACACCCAGATCTGGCGGCCATCGAAGTACGCATATGCCAACAATCCGAATCTTTCGGACAAGGCCAACACAGGTACTCTGACCAGCTACAGCTACAATTTCGAAGATTGGTTCCCATCCGACGGTCGGTCGTGGACGATTGCCTTCAATGAACACGCCGGGCATCGGCTCAGCGCGATCCGGGAGCCGTCGGCCAAGCTGATTTTTCACGATGGTCACGACTGGTGGTCGCGCTGGAAGGGGGCCAACTACAAGAGCGGTTGGGACAAGCTCGGCCAGACGGGAAGCGTGCAGGCATACAAGAATGCAGGCACCGGCGGGCCAACCATGTATCGCCACAACGAGGGGGCAATCATCGGCTTTTATGACGGTCACGCAGCACGCATGGCCAAGGAGAAGATTTGGATCGAGAAAAATTTTACCTCCAACCCCAAGCAGCCCGGTATGTGGGTGGCCGTGCTGGAAGTGTGGAACAAGAACCGCTAGGCCAGCAACCACGCGCATCACGCTTGGCCAATCTTGGATTGAGCCACTCGCGCTTCAGCGTGGCCCGTAGTGCAGGGCGTCGTTTCCCAGTTCCAGGCTGTAGTTGTAGTTTGCCCTCTTGATGAATTCTACGTGGGCGTCGACGAACAACACGTTCTCACCCTCGGCCCCGTGGTTGTCGCCCTCGTCCGGGTAATTGTTCATCGCGCCGGGGTAGGAATAATCGGCCTCCTTGATCAGCCAAATCTCGGACGGCCCGGTCACGTGCCCCTTGAGACCGAACCCGCTGTTGGCGTGGACATAATTGCTGACCACGGACTCGGTTTTTAGGATGCCCTGGCAGCCGGTCGGCCCGACATACGGGAACCCTTTCGTGTAGCGCCTGTTCGGTACTCCGTTCCAGTTCATGCATCCAAAAATCTCATAGCTGATTCCCGGTTTCGTTCCCTTGTCGGCGGCGAATCGTTGGAGGTCGGTGTAGATTTCCGTCTGACCGTGGAGCCGCTCGATATAGCGCCGGTCGGTGACGCGGACGGCGAGGTTCCTGCCCCGTTTGTCTTGGGTGCGGATGAAATTTTGAGTGTCGGGACAGGTCACCGACTTGAGGTTGGGCAGGAATGCCGGGAACAGCCAGTTCATGTCATCGTCACAGGCGGCGTTGAATTTGGGGCCGTTCCAGTCCACGCCCGAGAGCACTCCCCGTGGATCATCGTTTGCGTAGGATTGGCTGCCGATCCCCATCTGTTTTTCGTTGTTCATGCAGGAGATCTGCTTGGCCTTCCATTTGGCCCGCGACAACGCCGGCAGCAGCAACGCTGCGAGTATGGCGATGATCGCGATGACCACCAGCAGCTCAATCAGCGTGAATGCCTTTTTCAGGCTGGGCTTCATTTTTTACTCCGACTCGGATGGCTACGGTTGTCCTGTCGGTCTTCAATGGCAAGTAAACTTTTCAATCAACCAAGCGGAAGGTAGGGAGTGCTGTTCCCAGCGCGCGGGGTAACGTCGGCCTCGCCGCGTGCGGTGATTGATCAGTCGCGGACGGCTGGGACAGCCGTTCCCACCTTGGCCAAGCGGTTAGTTCAGGTCGCCGGGCGGGATTTCGTTGAGCGTGTAGTAGCCGACCGGGTGCAGGATCGGCAGACCCTTGGCCGAGCGCACTCCCTTGGCTCGCAACTCGTGGACGTGCCCCTGGATGAGCTTGTCCACGGTCAAGCGCACGGTCTTCGGGCCTTTCACTTCTGCGCCGACAATCTTGGGCGTCGTTTGATCGACGACCGGGCTGCCGTAGTCGGCGCGGTAAATGTAGGTGTAGGCGCTCATGCTGTAGGAGGCGGGATCAGCGGCGGTGATGGCATCGATCTCGTGGGTGAAGGTCAGCTCGAAGCCGTCCGGCTTGGCGCGCATCTCGTGTATCTCGAACGGCATCTTGCCGGTCCACGTGACGCGGTCGAGCGCGAAGCGCCTGCCGCCACGGGCGCCCCAGCCGCGGTCGGTACCACCGACAAAGAGGGTGCCGTTGGGGTGCATATAGGAGCTGATGTTCCCGGAGCCGAAGCCTTTCAAAAACGAGAACGCCGCGCCCTGGTAAACGCCGTTGACCTTCTCGAGAAAGGCGCGGTTGACCACCGAGAAGGTTTGGTCGCAGACGAGCAACTGGTTCTTGAACGGGCCGAATTTGCCGTTGCTGTCGTAGGCAAAACCGGCGGTGGAGTTGCCCAGGATGCCGTGCGGAAACACGATGGCCGAGGGCACCAACTCGGGAATCTTGGGCCGCTCGGCCACCCAGCGGCTGTTGGTCTTGGGCTGGGTGGGGCGCTTGCCCATCGACGCCTTCGCGGCCGCAGTGTCATACCAGCGGAAGCCCCCAGGGTGGCCCTGGAACGAGCCGTGCGAGAGCGGCTTGAGCGAGCTGGAGCCGTTCCACGGGCCTTGGTTGTCGGCATAAAAAACTTCGCCGAGGTGGTTGAGGCCGATGCCGCCGGGGGAGCGGATGCCGCTGGCGGTCGGGATGAGTTCGCCGTCCTTGGTCACGCGCACGCACCAGCCGCGATAGTCGATGTTGCTGTTGAACGAGCCGGTGAGGCAGAGGACGATCCACGTGTCGCCGTTGGCGTCGGGCCGGGTGCCGAAGGCGTACTCGTGGTAGTCGCCGGTGATACCCCAGCCGTCATTGGCGGTCTGGAAAAGGTCGGCGCGTCCGTCGCCATCGACGTCCTTGATTTGGGTCAACTCGCCGCGCTGGGTGCAGTAGAGCCAGCCGTCGTTGAACGAGAGGTTGAGAGGCTCGTGCAGGCCCTCGGCGTACAGGCTCCACTCGATCTTGGCGGGGTCGCCGTATGGGTTGCTGAGCATGTAAATGTCGCCGCGCCGGCTGCAGATGGCGAGCTTGCCGTCGGGCATCATCTCGATGCCGCTGGTCTCCATCACGATGCCGTCGGGAACCGGAAAGGCGTCGATTTTGTAGTAGTCGGACTCGACCGGATCGGCGGCCGCTTGGCCAAGCGCGAGGCCGGCGAGCAGCGTGAGGCGTGTCAGTTGTTTGATCATTTTCAAAAATCTCCGTGGGTGGCGGGTTACAGTTTCCATTCGTACTGCTGCTGGATGCTCGCCTGGCCAACGACGTCGAGCTTGATGAGCAGTTCCTGGCGGCCGCCATTGTCGCGGATGATTGGCTTGGCACCCAAGCCGGGGAAGCTCACGCGCAGCATCGAGCCGCCAATGTTGTAGCCGCCGTTTTCCTCGGTGATGGTTTTGGCGGCGGCGGCGAGGTACCAGACTTCGCCCGTGCCGTTGACGCCGAGCATGCGGATAATCGACGGCAGGGTGCCCTGCCTCGGAACGATGAAGTCGACCACCTTGAGCCGTTCGCCGATCTCGTACATGAACACCGGCCGGCGTTTCTCGACGAGTTGATAGCCACGAAACTGGAGGCCCTTGGCTCGGGTGTCGCGGCTCTCGGCCCTTGGCCAGGCAGCGTCCGCGCTGTCGAGCTGCGCGAACGGCTGGTCGCGGGTGAGGTGGATCAGGTAGTGGCCGGACGGTCGCTGGAAACCCTGGCCGCGGCCGTTCCAGTGCCTCGCCGCGTCCATGAACGCGCCGTGCCACAGCATCGCGATCTGCATCGTGTTGGCGTCGAAGCAGAGGTTCACCTTCTCCGGATATCCGACACCGATGCCGCGCGGGCTGGCACCCTCGATGAAGTTGCGGTAGATGCGCGCCTCGTCGGTGATGGTGATCGGGTTGCCGGTCGGGAAGGCCGGCCCCCTGCGTTGCGGCTTGATGGTCTGCTTGGCCAGTTGCAGTCGTTTGATGCCGGGGCCGGACATGTCGAGCGCGAGTCGCTCCTCGCCGCCTTTCTCAAAATATTCCAGCTTCAACTTGGCGGCTCCCGGCTCGAGGGCGATGCTGCCCTTCTTGGCCCGCATGCCGTGAACGCCGTCGTTGTCCACCACCAACTTGCCGTTTATGTATAGGCGCGTGCCATCGTCGGAGCCCAAGTTGAACGTATAGTCGCCCTTCTTGGCTATCTCGATGTCGCCCTCGAATACGACACCAAAGTTCTCGCCCACGCCGGCCAGGCCGGGATCCGCCGTGCCGCTCTTGGCCGTGCCGGTCTTGAACGGCTTGAGCTTGGAGAAGTCCGGCAGTTTATCCCAACTGCCCTTGTAGGCGGCGTAAGTGAAGTTGTTGATTTTGCCCTTGGCGATAAGTCCGGTGGAATCCTCCGCGCTACCGCCTTCACTTAGCGATCGCACGTATGCGATTAGCGCCGCCATCTCCTCGTCGTTAACGGCGGGCGGCGGCGGCATCGGCGCGGCGGCCTCCTTGGACACCTTGTCCATCGGCTTGCGGACCGACTCGGCGAAGTAAGCCTCGTCGAACGTCACCGTGGCTTCCGGGCCGCCGTAGCCGAGGGTCACGGTGCGTTTTTTACCCCAAAAACCGCCGATGAACTTCGGCGCCTTCATGGCGATGCCGGCCGGCGCGGGCACGCTTTCGTCCACCTGATGGCAGGTGAAACAGATTTTCAACTGAAAGAGCGCCTTGCCAGCGGCGATCAACTTCGCGTCATCCGCAGCTTGGGCAGGCGATAAAACAACCGCCGCCGCCAAGCCGATGACGCACAACGACTGGGTGCGCTTTGTCCTGTGCATGCGTGGCGCGGATGGTACTCGTCCGCGCTTGGCTGTCGAGCAGATCCGCTAAAAAGGCCATCGAGACTCGACGGCCAAGCCGCTTTTTCGTAACCAACCGGGCAGTTCATGTTTCCGGTCGGACTCTATCTGTTGGCGCTCGTCGGTGGCGCGGTGATTTCCGCGGCCTCGCTGCCGCTGTGGAGACGCTGGTGCGAACATGTCGGGCTGCTGGACGAGCCGGGCCACCGGAAAATTCACAAACATCCCGTCCCGCTGGCCGGCGGCTTGGCCGTTGTCACCGGCTTGGCCGTGCCGATCCTAGCCGTCACCGCGTGGGCCTGGCTTGGCCCGTTGCCGGAATCGTTCGACCGCGTCGTCACTTACGGCTTGGCCAAGCGCGGCTGGCAACTCGCCGCCATCCTCGGCGGCGCGGTGGCCATGCTGGCGCTCGGCATCATCGACGACCGGTGCAACCTGTCGGCCAAGTGGAAGCTCGCCGGCCAAGTGCTGATCGCGCTCGCGGTCGCCGCCAGCGGCATCCGCGTGACGATCTTCGTCGAGAGCCCGCTCTTCAGCTACGCCGTCACCGTGCTGTGGATTTTGACCGTCACCAACGCCGTCAATTTTCAGGACAACATGAACGGCCTGTGCGCCGGACTGGGGCTGATCGGCGGCTGGCTTTTCGCGTGGCACGCCGGATTGGAGGGGCAGTACCTCGTCGCGTCGCTGGCATTCCTGTTCACCGGCGCGCTGGTTGGTTTCCTGCCGTTCAACTTCCCGCGCGGCGGCGTGTTCCTCGGCGACGGCGGCAGCCACGTCGTCGGTTTCCTGCTCGCCGTGCTGGCGATCCTCCCCGACTTTTACTCGTCGGCCAGCCCGCAAAAGTGGCTCGTCCTCGCGCCGCTGCTCGTGTTAGCCGTGCCGCTGGCCGACTTGGTCTCGGTGATCTTCATCCGCCGCCGGCTTGGCCAAGCGGTGTGGGTCGGCGACAACAACCACTTCTCCCACCGCCTCGTCCGCCGTGGCCACACAAAGCCTCGCGCCGTTCTCGTCCTGCTGCTCATCGCAGCCGTAATCGGTGCGGCAACATTTTTGAAGTGAGCAGGACTACTCGGCGGCGTACACCTCCACTCGCGGCGGGTGAGCGTAGTCACGCCAGAGGCGCTCGAGCAATGCGGCGTCCGGCTTGCCGTCGGTCACGACGAAGCGGTAGCGCGACACGTATTCCTCGCCCGGCTTGATTTCCCAGTCGCCGGTTTGGGAGGGGGCGAAGTTGAAAAACGGCTCGCTCGGGTGGATTCGCATCGGTTGCGGAAAACGGAAGTTGCCCGGGTGGCACAGCACGCCAATGCCGCCCAACTTGCCGCCGGATCGCCCGCCGACGTGGCACCAGCGCGCGCGGGTCGCGTGGCCCTTAATGCGGTCGCTCTCGCCGTTGGCCGTGAGGTAAAAGCAGTTCTCTTTGCCGTCCCAATCGCCATGGCCACGGAAGCCCAGGCCGCCGTAGCGGTATTGCGGGAACAGGATTTTGCTCCCGCCGGCGCAACGCTGCACCGACTCCAGTCCAAACAAATGATACGCCTTCCCGGTGGCATACACCTGCACGCGCCACGTTTCCGTGAGCGCCACTTTTTTAGGTTTTGCAATGAGGTCGACGAACTGGTGGGAACTCGAAAAACCAGCGTGCACCGGGCCGCTCCATTGGCTGTGCAGGCCGGTGAACTCGACCGTGCCTGTGCCTATGCCCATGTTCCAAAAATCCGGCTTGCGGCCCTCGAAAATCGTGTTCGTCCACGGAAACCAAATGCCGTGATGATGCTTGTGATTGCGCGGGTAGTCATCGGTGATGACGGTGCCGCCCGGCGTCACGACCGGGTGGATGTAGCCGCCCCGGCGATAGATCGGGTCGAGATCGGCGCGTGGCAACTCGCTCTTCTCCGCCTGATAATGCAGCACCGTCCTGTCGCCGATGGTGATTCGCAACTTGCCGTTTTGCTTGGCGAGATGGACGATATTTTTGTGGGTCGGCTTTGCCGCCGGGGCGAGCTTGTAAACAGCCGTCTCGAAGGCGGCGAGTTTGCCGACGATGAACGAGGCCGAGCCGTGCCCCTCCGACTGGATGGCCACTGCTTTGCCGCCGGGATCGGTGAGTTGCCAGTGCGCTTGGCCAGCGTCCGGCAGCGGAAATGTTACCGGTGTGCCGCTGCGCTCGTGCTGCCCGGCATCGACCCGCAGCAAGTGGTTGGCGGCAGCCGCCTGGCCAAGCGGCAAGCCAAGGCCAAGCGCCAAAACAAAACGGAAGGTCATGCGCCTTTTGTGCGCCGGCGAACCGATTAGGTCAAGCGCACAAAAAAACCCCGGCGCTTGGCCGGGGTTTTGAAATACTCGTTGTGATGAATCACTTCACCGTGATGGTGATCTTCTTGGAGATCACCGGCGGGTCGTGGGCCAGATGGATCCAGTCGCCAAGCACGAGTTGGAGCGTGTGCTTGCCGGGCGGCAACTCGAGCGTGACCTCGGTTTGGCCGCCGCCGAAATGCCGGATGTTCTCGCTGGCAACGAGTGGCAAATCGAGGTTGGGCAGCTTGTCCACGTCGATCAACAGGTGATGATGGCCGGTGTTTTCCTTGTCGATGGCGGCTGGGGCGACGCCCATTCCCTTGAGGCCAAACCGGACTGTGAATTTTTTATTCACGGATTTGCCGTCCTTGGGGGAGATGATGTACGCCTTGGCGCCCTTGGGCGACTTGCGCTTCTCGAGTTTGTCGGCGGCCACCGCTGAAGTGAGCAGGCCACCGAGTACCATTGCCGAAATAAAGAACCGGAGTGTCATAACGCGGGGAAAGATCGGAAAGAGGCTCCTGTTTTGCAAGCAGAATCGCCGGAATAATTCCTGGGTTGACTCCGGCCAATACGAGCCGTTTGATGGGTGCGGCTTCGCTGCATGTCCTTCTCCCCATTCCAACGCCGATTCAAGAGCCGCCGGCCGCGCCGCCTCGGCCCGCGCGACCGGATTTTGCGTGAGTGGCGCGGCGTTGATGTGCGGGCGCTGGAGAAGACGCACGGCAGCAAGTCGTACAGCGCCGGTGCCGTGGTGAAGAACGTTCTCGCTGCACTCCAACTCGACCGACGCCGCGCCGAGACAGAGGTGGTGAAAGTGTGGAACCAGACGATTGACCCCACCATCACGAGCCACGCGCAGCCGGTAAACATCCACCACGGCACACTGTTCGTCTCCGTGGACTCGAGCGTGTGGCTGGACGAGATCGTGCGCTATCGCCGCCACGAGATCCTGCAGCGCCTGCAGCACGCCATGGGCAGCGAGATGGTCAAAAAAATCTCGTACCGAATCGGGTAAGGTTCGACCGGAGCCACCGCTTACTTTTTGAGCAGCGCGGTTGCCAGGCCGTCGATGGTGTGGGCTTTGGCCTTGACGGAGGGCTTGAGGCCAAGCTCCTTGAGCGCCTTGGTGGTCTCGGGGCCGATCGATGCAAGCTTGAGGCTTGGGTTTTCCGCGCAGCGCTTGGCCAAGTCGAACCGGGCGTCGAAGTTTTTCACCGCTGAGCTGCTCGCGAACGTGATCCAGTCCGCGCCGTTCTCTTCAAACTCCTGCGCCGCTCCATTGCGATCCGCCGTCTCGGGCTCGGTTCTGTAAAACGCGATGTCGTCGACGATCGCGCCCTTGTCCTCGAGCAGCCGAGGCAACTCGGGGTTCGCCTCCTCGGCGCGGGCGAGCAGCACCGAGATGTTCTCAATGTTCTGAGTGTCTAGCAACGCCTTGGCCGTGGCCGCCGCGGTGTAAACTTCCGGCATGAGATCGATGTGGAGATGATGCTCCCTGAGCTTTTTCGCGGTCGCCGGGCCGACGGCGGCGAAGCGGACGCTGCCAAGAGCGCGCACATCACGGAACGCCTTGAAAAAATAGTCGAAGAAATGCTCCACGCCGTTGGCGCTGGTAAAGATGATCCAGTCGTAACTGCCGATGCCGGTGATGGCCTCGATGATAGGCTCGTTGCTGCTTGGCGGCATGATTTTGATGGTGGGAATCTCGAGCACTTCCGCGCCGAAATCCCTGAGCTGCCCCGACAATTTGCCGGCCTCCCTTCGGTTTCGGGTGACCACCACTCGCTGGCCAAAGAGCGGCCGGTTCTCAAACCAGTTCAGCGTGTCGCGCAGCGTCGACACACTGCCGATGATCGTCACCGCCGGTGCCTTGAAATCGGCCTTGGCCGCCTCGTCGGCGAGTGTGCCCACCGTGGCGGTGATCGTCTGTTGCCGGCTCATCGTGCCCCAGCGAACCATCGCCGCCGGCGTGTCGGCGGGCAGGCCGTTGGCCTCGAGGGCAGCGGCGATTTTGCCGATGCGCTCGACTCCCATCAGGAACACCTTCGTGCCCGGCTCGCGGGCGATGCGTTCCCAGTCCAGCGCGCTTTCGTCCTTGTCGGGATCCTCGTGGCCGGTGATGACGGTGAAGCTCGAGCAATGCTCGCGGTGGGTCAGCGGAATGCCGGCGTAACTCGGCGCGGCGATGATGGACGAGATGCCCGGCACGACCTCGAACGGCACGCCGTCCCGTTTCAGCCCGGCCGCCTCCTCGCCGCCCCGCCCAAAAATGTACGGGTCGCCGCCCTTGAGCCGCACGACCGTCTTGCCGTCCCGGGCTTTCTCGGCGAGCAACCGGTTCAACTCCTCCTGCGGGATGGCTTGGTCGCGGGGACGTTTGCCGCCGAAGATGACCTCGGCCGCCTCCGGCGCGAGCGCCAGCAACTCGCGGTTGACCAGCGCGTCGTAAACCACCACGTCCGCCCGGCGCAACAACTCGGCACCGCGCATCGTGAGCAGCCCGGCATCCCCCGGCCCGGCGCCCACAAGATAAACTTTTCCCGTCAAACCCATGTGACGTCAGCGTTGGTGAAGTTCGGCCAAGCGGCAAGAAATCATTTTTCGAGCGGCACAATCACCTTCAGCGCGCGCGGCCGCAGCGTGATCGTTACCGGCAGCGTGCCGATGAACTCGCCGTCGGCCTGGACGCGCGTCCCGGCCGGGCCGTCGATGGTCAATTCGCTCACGCGGTGATGCACCGCGCCGGGCCAGTCGCCGATTTGGCCCAGCGCCATCGAGGTCACGCCGCGCGACACCGAGCCGGGGTTGACGCGCGGGAACACACACAAGTCGAGCCGGCCGTCGTTGAGCTTCGCGTCCGGAAACAGCACGATCGGCCCGCCGAAAAACCGCCCGTTGCCGACGCACATCCACTCGCCCCGGGCCGAGCCGCCGTCCCATGTGGCGGTCAGCCTCGGCGGCTTGGCCTTGAGCGCAGCGAGGGTGGAAAACAGGTACGCCAGCGGCCCGATTTTTTTCTTCAGCGCAACACTCACGCCGCCGACTGCGTCGCCGTCCAGCCCTGCGCCGGCCATTTGGACGAAGCAACGCTCCGCTTGGCCGTCGGCCGTTTGCACCCTAGCCAAGGGGAGATCGACGGCTCGCGCCCGGCCAAGCCGGATCGTCTCCCAGGCGCGCTTGGCGGCGAGCGGGATGCCCAGTTCGCGGGCGAACACGTTCATCGTGCCGAGCGGCAGGATGCCGAGTTGCGCCTGGCCAAGCCCGTCGCTCGCCTTGGCCAAGCCGTTGACAACCTCGTTGACCGTGCCGTCGCCGCCGGTGGCGACGATGGTTTTGTAGCCATCACGAATCGCCTGCGCGGCGAGGTCGGTCGCGCTGCCGGGCGCGGTCGTCTCGAGTAGCGTGCACTCGTCCTGCATTTGGCCAAGCGACTCGCGAAAGCTCCGGGCTTTTTCGCCGCGGGCGGCGGGATTGAAAATCAGCGCGATGGACGGTTGGCTCATGGCGGGCGGCTTGGTTGGGGGGTTACTCGCTTGGCTCGGGCAGCGCCTTGCCGCCGCTGACGAGGAACATCACCGCCATGCGGACGGCAAGGCCGTTGGTCACCTGGTCGAGAATGGTCGAGCGCGGGTGGTCGGCGATCTCGCTGTCGATCTCGACGCCGCGGTTGATCGGCCCGGGGTGCATGACGATGGCGTCCGGCTTGAGCCGGGCGAACCGCTCGTTCGTCAGCCCGAAGAGCGACCGGTACTCGCCGATGCTCGGGAAGGCGGAGAGCCGCTGGCGCTCGTGCTGGATGCGCAGCAGGTTGACGATGTCGGCGTCAGCGAGGGCGTCGTCGATGTTGTGCGTCACGCGGCAGCCCATCTGCTCGAAGATACGTGGCACGAGCGTCGGCGGGCCGCAGAGCGTGACGTTCGCGCCGAGCTTGGTCAGCGCCCAGATGTTCGAGCGGGCGACGCGGCTGTAAAGGATGTCGCCGAGAATGGTGACGTTGAGGCCGTTCACGTCGCCCTTTTTCTCGAACATCGTGAACGTGTCGAGCAACGCCTGCGTGGGGTGCTCGTGCGCGCCGTCGCCGGCGTTGATGACGCTGCAACCGACCACGCGGGAGAGCAGGTGCGGCGCGCCCTCGGCACTGTGGCGCACCACGATTATGTCGGCACTGAGCGCCTCGAGCGTCTTGCCGGTGTCCCGGAGTGTCTCGCCCTTCCTGAGCGACGACGACTCGGCGGTGAAGTTGATCACGTCGGCATTAAGCCGCAAGGCGGCCAGCTCGAAGCTGATGCGCGTGCGGGTGGACGGCTCGACGAAAAGGTTGACCACCGTGCGCCCGCGCAGGGCCGGCACTTTCTTGATCGCACGCTCGCCGACCGCCTTGAAGGCGCGCGTGGTGTCGAGAATGATGCGGATCTCGTCGGCGCTCAGCGACTCGATGTCGAGCAGGTGTTTGCGAGTCCAGTTCATTCGTTGTTGCTCAAGGCCTGCAGCGTGACCGAGTCGTTGCCGCCGGTCTCACTCAGCGAAACCTCGATGTGCTCTTCGAGGGCTGTGGGGACGTTTTTGCCGACGAAGTCCGGCTTTATCGGCAGCTCGCGGTGGCC